>JAEEGI010003464.1_pt1 | contig 37600 bp, 39 predicted proteins | sample 8958751 | NCBI WGS metagenome assembly JAEEGI01 (sample SAMN16246545, study PRJNA631951) | gut metagenome | biome: gut microbiome; feature: rumen; material: KS-attached | host: Bos | place: Iran: Karaj | collected 2018-10 | reverse complement strand
TATCGGGCGGCGCGGAGACGCGTTCGCTCGTCAACTCCTCGGGCAGTGATTTTTGAGCGGTCGTCGAAGGCGCAGATACCGTGGGGCTCGCGCTGCTTTACGAAAACGTGCGCGTGCACGAATCCGCCTGCCGCGGCGAAAGCATCGCTTTTCCCCCGCTCGAAGCCGGCGTGTATACCTTTGTGCTTTCGGCGAACGGCAGGGTAGTGACGCACGACCGCGTGGTCTACTACGCCGAAAAATATCCGCTCATAACTCCGCCTAAAGGTATAATATACCATATCTTCGTCGACCGCTTCGCGCGCGGAGGCGACGTCCCCGTGAGGAGCGACGCCGTGATGAACGACGACTGGTACGGCGGCGTGCCGCAGTACGCCGAATATCCGGGAATGAATGTGGAAAACAATATGTTTTTCGGCGGAACGCTTTACGGCGTGGCGGAAAAGCTCGATTATCTGCTTTCGCTCGGGTGCGAATGGCTTTATTTGAGCCCCATATTCACCGCCTATTCCAACCACAAATACGACACCGCCGATTTTATGTCGGTCGACCCGATGTTCGGCGGCGACGCCGCGCTGGAGCACCTCATAAAAGAATGCCACTCGCGCGGGATAAAACTCATACTCGACGGCGTGTTCAATCACGTCGGCGACAGGTCGGTGTATTTCGACAGGCTCGGCCGGTACGGCGGGGCCTATGTGAATGAAAACTCGCCTTACCGCGAATGGTTCGATATCCGCCCCGACGGCAGCTACGACTGCTGGTGGGGACTTACCAACGTGCCCAAGATACGCAAAGTGCGCTCATACCGCGACTTTATCTGCAAGACCGTCATCCCGCATTATATGGCGATGGGAGTCGACGGTTGGCGGCTCGACGTGGTGGACGAATACAGCAACGATTTTCTGGAAGAGATCACCCGCGCCGCCAAAACGTGCGACCCCGAAGCCGTCATCATAGGCGAAGTGTGGGAAGACGTCACCGACAAGGTGGCGTACAGCGAACGCAAAAAGTATTTCTGCGGCGCCTGGCTCGATTCGGCTATGAACTACCCGGTCAGGAACGCCATACTCGAATATTTCGCAAATCACGACGCGTCTCCGCTCAAGGCGGTGATCGAAACTCAGACCGCGCATTATCCGCGCCGCTCGCTTCTGTGCCTTATGAATATGCTCGGCACGCACGACACCGAACGCGTGCTCACGCTGCTCGGCGGTCAGAGCTCCGAAGGCAAAAGCGGCGCCGAACTCGCGTCCATGCGCCTTGCGCCCCAAGACCGCGAACGCGCGGTAAAGCTTATCAAAGCGGCGTTCTGGCTGCTGTTCTGCCTGCCCGGCGTGCCGTCGGTCTATTACGGCGACGAAGCGGGGCTTGAAGGCGGCAGGGATCCGTTCGACCGCCGGCCTTTCCCGTGGGGGAAAGAAGACGAAGGCATACTGAGTACCGTCCGCGCCGCCGCGAGAGTCAGGCGCGAAAACGAATGCCTCGTCACGGGCGATACCGAGGTGACCCAGTGCAACGACGGATTTATCGTAATAAAGCGCGCGCTCGGCAAAGAGCGCGTAGTCTGCGTGTGCAATATGTCGCTTGAATACGATTATAAAGTCGACCCGGCGCTCGTTCCGCTGAACGGCGCGCCGCACGTGCTTTTCCCCGGCGAGACCGGAGTATATAAGGAGACGGCAAAATGAAAGAACAAATGATTTCCGATCTGCGCGCGCTCGGCGTGCGCGAGGGCGATTCGCTGCTCGTGCATACCGCGTTTTCCAAGCTCGGCAAAAACGTCGACCCCGCCGAAGTCATAGACGCCCTGCGCACGGCGCTCGGCGAAAAAGGCACGCTGGTGCTGCCCGCGCTTTCGTGGGCGAACGTCACCGCCGCAAACCCCGTGTTCGACGTAAACGCCACGCCGGTCTGCGTGGGTTTCCTGCCGGAATATTTCCGCCGTCTTCCGGGCGTGAAACGTTCGGTGCATCCCACTCATTCGTGCTGCGCGATAGGGTATAAAGCCGGGTATTATCTGGAGTCGCACCAGGCGGATATCACTCCGGTGGGCCCGAATTCGCCGTTTTCCAAGCTCGCGCGCGACGGCGGCAAGATCCTGTTTCTGGGGTGCGGCACCACGCCCAACACCTCGATGCACGGAATAGAAGAGCTCGTGGTTCCGGATTATCTTTACGGCGACGATATCGTCTACACGATCACCGACAACGAAGGCAGGACGTATACCAAAAAGTATCACACTCACGGCTTCGCCCGCACCGCTCAGCGTTACGAGCGCGCCGAAGAACTGCTTTCGCCGGGCGAGATTTCGCGCGGCAAGGTGCTTCAGGCGGAATGCACGCTTATGTACGCGCCCGCGCTGTGGCACAAGGCGGCGGAAGCGCTGCGCCGCGATCCGCACTGTATGGTGGATTTTTACTGAAAACGCGGCGGATCTATTCTAAAAAATTTTACAATTTTTGCAAAAAATATTGACAAATCCAAAAACGTGTTATATAATGCCTATTTGTAAAGGCAGAATTTCCGGCGGTGTGATATGCGTAAAACTAACAACTCCAATCCTTATGAACAAACCGCCGAATACGAACTTATCCTTGCGGCAAGGAACAACGACGACTCAGCTTTCGAGACCTTGTATAAACGTTACATCCCGCTTGTAAACGGGTGCGTTTCGTCCTTTCAGGTCCCCCCTTCCGAACGCGACGACCTTTTTCAGGAAGGCATGATCGGGCTTTTAAAGGCGATCCGCACATACGACAATACCTCTTCCGCATTCCAGACCTATGCCTCGCTTTGTGTAAAGCGCAGTATGATCAGCGCCTTGCGCAAGTATAACCGCGCAAACCGTTTGGTATATTCGGCAGAAGTACCGGATCATATCCCCGCCCCGCTCGATGCGGCCGCCGGCGACAGATACCGGGACGAAGACAGACAGCGCATAATGAGCTTTGTAAACGAGCTTTCACCTTTTGAAAAGAAAACGTTTTCCCTGTATATTTCGGGTATGAAGTATTCTTCTATGGCCGAAAAACTGGGCTGTTCTGTCAAAAGCGTAGATAACGCAATAACTCGAATAAAATCCAAGATCAAAAAGTTCAAGACGCGGTAATACGCCCCTAACAAGGGTTTATTATAAAATTTTCAAGTGAGGTACCTCAAACATGTTCGAAGACAAGACATTGGTTTGCAAAGAATGCGGTAAAGAATTCGTTTTCACCGCAGGCGAACAGGAATTCTACGCAGCTCGCGGCTTCCAGAACGAACCGCAGAGATGCAAAGAATGCAGAGCGGCAAGAAAGAACGCTGCCAAAGCTCCGCGCGAGATGTTCACCGGCGTTTGCGCTAAATGCGGCAAAGAAGCTACCGTTCCTTTCCAGCCCACCACTGACAGACCTATTTACTGCAGTGAATGCTTCGCAGCTATGAAGCAGAACTAAGGCGTTAAAGGCAAACGACAAACAATGACTACAAAAAGAGCGCTTTGATCAAGCGCTCTTTTTGCGTTTATATCTTGCGCGTTTATTGACAAACGCGCCCCTTTTGTGCTATAATCCACTAAAAGAAGGCGGTGAAACAATGAAAGGTTCGCAAATCGTCGTCGAGTGCCTCAAAAGCCACGGCGTAACGCATATATTCGGTTACCCCGGCGGAAGCGTGCTTCCGGTCTACGACGCGCTCATCGGCTCCGGCATAACGCATATACTTTCCTCGCACGAGCAGTTCGCCTGCCACGCGGCGGACGGCTACGCCCGCGCAACGGGAAAAGCCGGCGTGGTGCTCGCCACCAGCGGACCGGGCGCCACCAATCTGGTCACGGGCATCGCCAACGCGTATATGGATTCCATCCCGCTCGTCGCGATAACCGGCAACGTAAAGCTTTCGCTCTTGGGGCACGACGCGTTCCAGGAGATCGATATCACCGGCGTCACAATGCCTGTCACCAAACACAATTTCATAGTCAAATCCGCGTCCGAACTCGCAAGCGCGTTAAAACGCGCGTTCCTAATAGCGAATTCGGGCCGCAAAGGACCGGTGCTGGTCGATATACCCACCGATATATTCGATACCGAAACTCAGGAATGCGACGTGACGCCGCTCGCCGCGCGCGAATACCATCCGTCCGCGGAAGAGATCGAAAATGCCGTAAACGCGGTCAACGCCTGCAAGTACCCGTTCATCTGCGCGGGCGGGGGAGTCATAGCTTCCGAAAGTTCAGACGAACTTTTTGCGCTGGCTCACCGCATCAACAGTCCGGTCGCCGTGACCGCAATGGGCAAGGGCGCGTTCCCCGCGCACGATACGCTCTACGCCGGAGTCGTGGGCATGAACCTGGGCGAACAGGCAAAGCGCGCACTCAAAAAGTGCGACCTGTTTATTGCAATGGGCATACGTTTTTCCGAACGTCTTATGAAAAACGTGGTCTCGTTCGCGCCGAACGCAAAGATACTGCATATGGATATCGACGCCGCCGAGACCGGCAAGAACGCCGAATATCACACCCGCGTGGTGGGCGATATGAAAGAGACGCTCAAATCGCTTCTTCCGCGCGTAAATGAAAAGCCTTACAAGGGCTTTGAGGGCGGAAAACCGCCGGCGGAAGGCTTTTTCGGAGTTATCGAACGCCACCGCCGCGGCGTTATCGTCACCACCGAAGTCGGCCTGCATCAGATCGAGGCGGTCAACCGCATAGGCACCGAACAGCCGCGCACCTTCATAACCAGCGGCGGGCTCGGGACTATGGGTTTCGGGCTCCCCGCCGCCATAGGCGCGTCGATCGGTTCAGGCAAACGCGTCGTCAACGTCGCCGGCGACGGCAGTTTCAATATGAATATGCAGGAACTTTCCACCGCCGCGCGTTACGGACTCCCCGTGACTCAGGTGGTCGTGTGCAACGGCTCGCTGGGAATGATAGAAAAATGGCAGAACGAACAGTACGGCGGCAGGATATTCCAGACCAAACTGCCGCGTATAGAATATTCCGCGCTGTCGCGCGCTTTCGGCGTGCCGTACGCGCACGCGTCGACCGAAAAAGAGCTCGATAACGCGCTGCTTGACGCTGAAACCAAAACCGGGCCTTATCTTATCGTATGGGAGGGGCAGATATGAAAACGCGCATCTTTTCGGCGTTCGTCAACAACAACTCGGGCGTTCTCACGCGCATTTCCGGTCTGTTCGCGCGGCGCGGCTACAACATAAAAAGCCTCACCGTCGGCGAGACGACCGATCCGCGCGTTTCGCGCATGACCATTGAATGCCTGGGCGACGACCGCACTTTCGAGCAGATCGAAAGCCAGCTCGGCAAGGTCGAAGACGTCATAAGCGTCGCTATGCTCGACCCCGAACGCACCGTGTGCCGCGAGCTTTTCCTTATAAGCGTGCGCAGCGGCGCGTTACCTCAGCGCGAAGAGGATCATCTGGATTACCGCGTGGTCTCGCAAAGCGCGTCAGGCGCGGTCTACGAACTCTGCGGCACGGGCGAAGACCTCGGGCGCTTTTGCTCGATGTTCCCCGGCGCCAAGTTTGATATCGCCCGTACCGGCATAACCGCGGTAGAAAAGTAAGAGGTGGAACTATGAAGATCCTTATGCTCGGCAACAGTTTTACTTACTGCAACGATCTCGATAAAATGCTCGCCGAACGGCTGAACGCCTGCGTCGTGCGCAACGTGCGCGGCGGCGCGCGGCTTTCGGAACAGCTCAACTCCGCCACGGAACTGGGCGCGAACGCGGCCAAACTGCTTACGGAAAAATGGGATTACGTCATACTTCAGGAAATGTCCCGCGGGCCGGTGACCGAAAAAGAAAGCTTTATGCAAAGCGTAAAGGAGCTTTCGGCGCGCGCAAGGGAATGCGGAGCGAAACCGTTGCTCTACGCCACCTGGGCGTACCGCGAAGGCAGCGAAAAGCTGGCTTCCACCGGGCTCGGGTATAAAGAAATGACGCTGGCGCTGCACGATTCGTATCACGAAGCCACCGCGGCTAACGGCTGCCTTGTCGCCGACGTGGGCGACGCGTTTTACGCGCTCCGCGAAAAAGCCGGCGAGCTGTTCGTCGAAGACGATTATCATCCCGGCGTATACGGATCCGGCGTCGCCGCCGACGTGATCGCCGCAGTAATAAAAGAAGATGTGAAAAATGGCTAATATACTCGATTACATAGAATGGCGCGGCGATCTGCCCATAGACGACGTTCCGCTAAGCGAAGCCGACGCGCTGGTCTTTTCGCGCGCGGCGTATATGCCGCTCGAAGGTCTGCTCGGCGAATCCGACGGTCCTGTCCCGCTGGGCGAGCTTTATACCGCGCTCGCCGAACAGTTCTCAAGCGGCGAAAAACAGCAGCTCATAGAAGGCGACGAAAAACTCTGCCGCCTTATGGCGCGCGCCCCGCGCTACGCGAATATCGGCGCCGCGCACTACGTCAATATCGTCGACGAATTTTCGGAAAAGCAGTTTTCGGCGGTGACTTTCGTGCTACCGGACGGCATCTGCGTGGCGTTCCGCGGTACCGACGGCACGGTTTTGGGCTGGAAAGAAGACTTCAACATGGCGTTTTCGGATGTCGTCCCCGCGCAGATGGACGCGGTCAAATATCTCGAACGTTCGGCGCACGTGTTCGACGGGAGCATACGCGTTACCGGGCATTCCAAAGGCGGGAACTTGGCTATCTACGCTTCGGCGTTCTGCGACCCCGAGACCAAGCGGCGCATCATAGCGGTGCGCAGTCACGACGGACCGGGGTTTTCGGATAAGATAGCCAATACCGAAGAATATATACAGATTATGCCGCTGGTGCGCACATTCCTGCCGCAGTCCTCGGTCATAGGGATGCTAATGGTCCACCGCGAAGAGACCGTCATAGTAAAGAGCACCGAACACGCGCTTATGCAGCACGACCTTTACAGCTGGTGCGTGCGGCGCGGAGGTTTCGAACGCGTGGAAGAACTGACCGATATGAGCCGTTTCGTCGACGACACGCTAAAGCGCTGGGTATGCGAAATGCCAGTCGCCGAGCGCGGCAAGATGGTCGAAGCCGTCTTCAAGGTGATAGGCACCGGCGGCACTTCCGCCATCAAGGATATCATGGCGGGCACTCACAGCATAACCATGGTGCGCGCCTACGCATCGCTCGACCCCGAATCCAAACGCGTGGTTTCGGACGGACTGAGGATATTGCGCGAATGCGCTTCCGCCGCCGAAGCGCGCAGAAAAGCTTCCAAAGCGGCAAAAGTATAAAAAAGCGATCACGAACGGTTTTGTTCGTGATCTTTTGCTTTATTTTATCTCGGTATATATCATCCCGCGCTCACCCCGGTCGGAACGCAGCAGCGCCGCGTGCGGCGATACCGTCACCGCTTTGGGCGGCGTTACCGCGGGGATGATATCGCGGTCGGGTTTGCGCAGCAGGGTGATGTGCGGCGAAAACGGCTTTTTGTCGAACGGCACGCCCGCTTTTTCCAGTTCCGCCCTTATTTTCGCCGCGTAAGCGTACATTTCGCGGCTCGCCTTTACGCCGACCCACCATACGCCGGTAAATTTGCCCACGCCCGCAAGCTCTATCGCAAATTCCGGTTCGCCGCAGGAACGGAGTATGCGCAGTATCTTTTCGGGATGATCGTATTCGCCTGTAAAGGCAAGCGTAAGGTGAATATTCGCGCGCGAGGTGTAATTTCCGCGCACTCCCGCTTCTTTGAGCGCCGCCTGCGTTTTGCACACCGCGTCAACGGTTTCTTCGTTCGGGATAAGAGCTATAAAGAGCCGCATACCGTTTTCACCCCTTTCTTTTTTAAGTTTTTTACCATTATAACACGGCGTTTGCGCTTTTTCAAGCGCGGAACGTACAAAAAACGTCCGCGCACGCGCTATTGACATTTTACGCCAAAAGTAGTATCATATTACCAATAACAGACACACGCGCACCATTTGCGCGGAACGAATCGAACGGAGGTATACGTATGAAAAGAACCGTATCTGTGTTTGCGGCGCTGATCATCGCGCTTGCGCTGCCGTTTTCGGCGCTCGCGCACTATGCGTTGCTCGACGACGTCGATCCCGGCGTCATCACCGGCGTGACGCTGACCGGCGTGGTCGCGCCCGCGACCGGCGAACAGCCCAGCTACAACGTGGTGATCCCCGCGGGGTCCGACTATATCGTAGACTACAGCCGCGACGGCGACGGGTCTTATATCAAGAACGGCGTGCAGTGGAGCCGCCAGGGCGAACCCGTTCCGTTTGACGGGACGTTCGGACCCGGCGCCGAATACACCGTGCGCGTCTTCCTTAAAGCCAAGACCGGCAAGACCTTTGCCGATCCGTCCGCCATCTCCGCTTCGGTCAACGGAGGATCCGCCGAAGCGGGCAGGGATTCGGACGGCGGCGAAATGATATACGTCACGTACACGTTACCGCAGACTGCCGGCGTGCAGAAGACCGAGATTGTTTCGGTCGTTTTCACAGGGTCCGTAGGTTACGGCACTCCGCTCGGGCCCACGACTATCGTGACCTCTTCGGACGGGATACTGACGGCTTCCGTGCACTGGCTTTCGGGTACGGAAGAACTCGAATCCGGCACGCCGGCGGTCAACGGCACTTATACTGTAAGGATCGAAGCGTTCACCGACGGCGAGCATGAATTTACGGCACAAACCGTATTTCAGGCGCTCGGCTCGGAAGGCGCGCCCTGTCAGGTCGCCGAGGACGGCTCTTCCGCCGTCTATATCGCCGAATTCACCGTCGCGTGCGACCATTCCGGAAACACCGACGGCTATATCATCGACGACGAACAGCACGTGCTCGTATGTTCCGTGTGCGGCGAGACCGTCGAAAGCGGCGCGCACGAATTCGACGGCGGAGTCGATAACGGCGCCGAAACGGTGTATACCTGCACCGTGTGCGGCTACCATTACTCGGTCCCGCACGGAAGCACCGGGAATATAAACGTTGACCTGCCTGCGTTCCACGCCGGCGACAAATACCGCGATATCGCCGATTCCGTCATCGTAAGTTTTGAAAACGGTTCGCCCAAGAACGTGATATTCACGTTCACAGCCGGCGAAGATACCGAAGTCGTGATCTTCAACTGCGCGTCCGGCAATTATATGCTTCCGGGCGGCGGCGACGTCGACGAAGCGCTCGAAAAAACTGTCGAACCGTACGCCGATTTCGAACTCACGCTGGAAATCGAACCCGGGCTTATTGCTCAGGCCTCTGACGTCACCGTCACCGGCGGGCCCGAACCCGAAATTTCCATATCCGAAAACGGCAATATAGTCATTCATCTCGATTACGGCGCGTTTTCGACCGTGATATCACAGATCGGATTTTCCGTTTCGCCCGATATCACCATGGGGCAGAAACCTTCGTCCGCTGCTTCGGTTTCCACCGACGGCGTGAGCGTCGACAAAGTGGAATGGTACAAGAACGGCGAGCCCTGGAGCGCCGACGAAAAGGCGGTCTGCGCGGACGAATACGTTGTTAAAGTAACGCTTTCGGCGGATAACGGACTTTCCTTCGCGCCCGACCTCACCGTTTCGCCAAGCGCGCTTAACGTCACGGTCTCCGGCAATACCGTAACGGTCGAATATTCCTTCGGCGGCGTCGACCACAATTTCGGCAGATGGCAGACCATCACTTCCGCCAAGGAAGGCGTCGAGGGCAAAAAGATGCGCAAATGCTCCGTCTGCGGCGCGGTCGAATATATGACCGTCCCCGCGCTCGAGCACACGCACAAATACGTTCAGAAATCTTCTGCCGAAGGCCATTGGACCGAATGCTCCTGCGGCGATAAGACCGAAATACTCGCGCACGAATGGGGCGAATGGAACGTCGTTACCGAAAGCGATATCGGCGTCGAAGGCGAAAGGGAACACGTCTGCACGGTCTGCGGCTACAAGGAAAGCGAAGTCATCCCCGCGCTCGATCCCCCGCACGTCCCCATCTACGGCCTGGCATACGACGGACAGTATCACTGGGGCAGGTGCGAATGCGGCGACCTCACCGATAAGGAAGAGCACGAATTCGACGAAGACGGCAAGTGCGCGATGTGCGGCTACGTCAGGCAGCAGCCGGCTGAAATTTCCGAAGAAGAATCTTCGGCGGATATTTCCGGACCCGTAACGGAAGAAAGTATTGCCGAATCGTCGGCCGAAACGGTATCGGAACCCGAGATGGTCGATAAATCCGGCAAAGTCGGGCTCATAATAGCCGCCGTGTTCATAGTGACCGCAGGCGCCGGAGTTGCGCTGTGGCTGTTTATGAAAAAGAAAAACGCCGGCAAAGCGTAATACATAAAACAAAAATCCCGCCGGAGCCAGCGCTCCGGCGGTTTTCTTTCGGCCTTTATTTGACTTTCAGCGTAAAGTTCGGGTTGTTTTCGGCGGCGTCGCAGAAGCATTTGAGCATCTCGCAGCCGTAACCGCCCAGCGCGTTGAGCATAACGTCGGCGTTTTTGAGCACCACGTTGGCGGGGCGTTCGGTCAGCAGATCGTACAGCGCGTCCAGATTGCGCCCGAAATATTCGGGGAACTGCATCACCTGGGAAATATGGTCGTACGCCTCTTCGCGCGTTTTCATCCTTTTGCCGTTGAGCAGATATGCGTTCATTTACGTCCCTCCTTAATAGAGCTGAGTGTAGGACTCATAGTGGTCTTCGGTATAATAGATGAGCCCGTCGTTGGAAAACACTATGCGTTTGGCGCCGCGGCTGCCGCCGTCGTAGTCGATATCGCATTCATACCATTTGCGGCCGTCTTTCTTGGGGAGCAGACCTTCGCGGTTGCTGAAAACGTCGCCGCCTATTGATTTGCCCGGCGCGTAGTCCCAAAGCGGACCGCCTTCCCAGCCCAGCTCCTGAGCCTTGGCTTTGGTTATGAAATTCTGCGGCAGCTTGCCGTAGGTGTGGATATAGAGCGCCACCTCGTCTTTAGAGGTATAGACTCCGTTTTCGTCTATGCCCGACGATACGTCGGATTGCGAATTCGTGCCGCCGTTCGAAACGGGTTCGGAATTCGTTTCGGTCTGACTCTGCGAATTTTCGCCGAACAGACCGCTTATAAGCTCGCCCAGCGATTTGCCGGTCAGCTTGGGTATGACGAGCACCGCAACGATGATGAGTACCGCCGCGATCATCGCGACAAGCGACTTGTTTTTCATTAGCTTTTTCATTTTTTCACACTCCGTATTTGCTTGTTCGGCCTCATTCGGCCGTAATAAGATCTTTAACTATTTCGGCTGCCATCAAAAGCCCCGCGGCTCCGGGAACGAACGCCGCAGACCCAGGCGTCGACCGCCGCACGCCGTCTTTCACTTCAAAGCGCGGGATCACCGGCGGCTCTTTGGAATACACGACTTTCAAACGTTTTATGCCCGCCTTGCGGCATTCGGCGCGCACAACTTTCGCCAGCGGGCATACCGAGGTTTTAAAGATATCCGCGGCCTCGAACGCTGAAGGGTCCAGCTTGTTTCCGGCGCCCATGCAGGAAATGACTTTGACTCCCGCGTCCTGCGCCGCGCGCACTATCGCTATCTTCGCGGCTACGGTGTCCACCGCGTCCGCGACGTAGTCGTACTTTGAAAAATCAAAGTCGCTCGCGTTTTCGGGCAAAAAGAAGACGTTGTGCACGCGCACTTTGCAGTTCGGGTTGATATCGGCTATGCGTTCGCGCGCGGCTTCGGTCTTGAGCTTTCCCACCGTCGAATCCAACGCTACGATCTGGCGGTTGACGTTGGAGACCGACACCACGTCGCTGTCGATAAGATCCAGCGCGCCGACTCCCGACCGCGCGAGCGCTTCCGCGATATATCCGCCCACGCCGCCTATTCCGAATATTGCCACGCGCACCGACGCGAGTTTGTCAAGCGCTTCTTCGCCCAATAGCATCGCGGTGCGGCAAAACCGTTCGTCCATTTCGCTCTTCCTTCTTTTGGTTTTTATTATTATACCATCATATCCCGCGTAATGTCAATGTTTTTTAGCAAAACGCCGCATCATCGCGCGCTTTTTTCATAAGGCTTGACAAAAGCACGCGTTACGTGATATAATCAGCGTGCAGGCAGAAAAAGACCGGACGGTGGCCGTTTGCATTTTCTTTTTATGTGAACACGCGCCGTTTTGCTTTTTGATATGCGCGCAGAATACCGGGTTTTACGGGGCGGAAACGTGTTAAAACTTAAATATCTCGAGCCAAATGAATACGACGAAAACGACGTTTCAGTTTCGGTGATGGCGGCGCGCTATAAAGGCAAATGGATCTTTTGCCGCGATAAAGAGCGCACGTCGTGGGAACTCCCCGGCGGCCACCGCGAAGCGGGCGAGACGCCGCTTATGACCGCGCGCCGCGAGCTTTACGAAGAGACCGGCGCAACGGAGGCGGAAATCGTCCCGGTCAGCGCGTTTTCCATAACCACCGACAAGGGGACCGACTACGCGGTGCTCTACCTCGCGTACATCAAAGAGATGGGCGACATACCCGAAACCAGCGAAGTCGGCGAAAAGCGCGGCTTTTCGGTCATCCCGTCCGACCTTACATATCCGCTCATCCATTACGACCTTTTCAATTACGCCCAGCGCTGGCTCAATTTCAGGACCGTAGCTAATACCGAGCTCGCCGTTTTCGGCGCCGACAAGATGCCCAAACGTTACGGCAAAACGCCGTTCGAGCGGCTGGGCGAAGACGAGTATTTCGCTTCCGTCCACGTCTGGATCCGCCGCAGCAAAGGCGATTATCTTCTGCTTCGGCGTTCCGAAAACGCCGGATATCCCGGCTTGTGGTGCTGCGTCACGGGGCTCGTCAAAAAAGGCGAAAACAGCCTTTCCGCCGCGGTGCGCTCGGCAAAGGAAAAGACCGGGATCTCGCTCGTGCCCGAATTCGGCAGGTGCGTGCTCAGCTTTACGGATTCGAGCACTCACGCCGATATCTGGCTTTGGGTGTGCGACACTGAAAAAGAAGATCTTGTGATAAACAGCCGCGATACCGTGCGCGCGGATTTCGGCACCAAGTGCGATATCCTCGTATTCGAACGGGCGGGCGAGCTCGTGCCGTTCCCGTATTTGCGCGACTTTTTGAACGTTTCGGACCGTCTGTTTTATATGTGATACGGGGTGTGAAAGTGAAGAACAAAAAAACCGTAATAACAGCCGCCGTCTGCATAGCGGTGATCGCGGGCATATTCGTGCTGGCGTTCGCCGGCTCGGGCGGAAGTATCAAAGTGGTGTTCCCGTCGCTCGGCAAAGCCGATTGCGCCATACTTTACGAAGACGGCGCCTGCGTGGTCATCGATTGCGGCAACAAAGGCGACGGTAAGGGCGTCGCCGATCTGTGCGCGTCGCTCGGCGCCGAAAAGATAGACTGCCTCATCATAACGCATTTCGATAAAGACCATATCGGCGGCGCCGCCAAGCTGCTCACGTCGATACACGTCGCCAAAGTCTACGAGCCCGACTACGACGACAGCGAGGTCGACATAAACGAATATTCGCTTTACCGGCTGGCGCTGGAAAACGCCGTCGCCGAAGGCACCGAGCTCATCAAACTCGGCAGCGACGAAAAGATCGCCGTAGGCGGAATGGAACTCACTCTTATGCCGCCTCACAAGAGCTACGACAAGAGTATCGATAATAACAGCTCGCTCGTCGTTCTTGTTTCGGCTTACGGCAAAAAGCTGCTTTTCGCCGGCGATATCGAAAAACAGCGCATAGACGATATGCTCGCGGAATACGACCTGAAGTGCGACTTTCTCAAAATGCCGCATCACGGCGAATACGGCAAAAGCGTTTCCAACCTCATAAAAGCGTGCTCGCCGTCGGCGGCGGTCGTCACCTGCGAAAACAGGAAAGAGCTCGACCCCTCGCTGGAAAACGCGCTCGCTTCTGCGGGCGTGAACGTGTATTACACCGATACGGGCAAAACGCTTTATTTCACCTGCCGCAAAAACGGCATCGATCATAACGAAGAATAAAAAACCACGGACCGGAACTGCTGTTCCGGTCCGCTTTTTGCTCATGTGATCTTTTAGCTTAAAGTCTTTTCGATCTCGCTTTCGGCTGTTTCAACTTTATCGTCGACAGTCGCGTCGTCGGTTTCGAGATTGGTGATGTTGTCGTGCGCGGCGCAGGATTTGCAAAGGCGGGTGCGGCCGGCGGCTATAGCCTGTTCGACGGTGCCGCTGGTTAGGGTGTCGGAGTGGTTGAGGTGCGAGCAATCCGGGTCGGTGTGATACACGTGGCCGAAAGGCGACCAGTAAACGGTCTCGTCACCCAGAGTGTTGATCGCTTCTTCTTTCTTTTCCTGCGAAACGGGGTTGAAATCATAGCTGCAGACGCCGGCTATGAGCAGAGCGACTATCGCCACCACGGTGGCTATCGCCTTGGTGCGCTTGTCGTTGTTCTTGCTCGAAAGCATAATGATTATGAACGGTACGAACGCCGCAACGCTCACGATCACGCCCAGGTTATTCCAGAGCCAGAACTTGACTTTGTTCTTTTCGCTTGCGGGACTGATGTGGTTGGCTTTTTTCCAGAGCAGCGAACCGATCACCACGCAGATGAGGTCGAGCACGAGGAAAATGATGAGCTGCCACAGTGAAGGCATAAAGTGGAACGAGAATTTGCCCAGCGCAACGAGTATCGCCAGCACTTCGAACGCGAACGCGAGCACCCAGAGCACTATCGCTCCTATGCGGTAGCCTACGGAACTGCCGGTGGGGGCCGCCTCTTTGATCTTCTTTTTGCCGGTGACTTCTTCGCCGGTGGAAGCCGAAATGATTTTCTTCTTTTTGATCTCTGCCATTTGGATACACCTTTCTGTTATTATTTGGTCCGTCGATTGATTATATAATATTTTTCTTCAATTTGCAAGTATATTCTGCAAAAAACGGTCATTTGCCGAAAAAATCGGGAATAAAGCTTTCGCTCGCCGTGCCTTTTTGCTGTATATAGGCGTTTTCCACGCCGATAGATAACGCGTAGCCGACCACCCGGTCGTATTCCAGAGTGGTGAGTCTGCGGTTTATCTCGGGGTAAGATTCAAGCCCTATCGGCGTGAACTGGTTCATTATGGATATCTGTATCGCGTTCCCGTAGGTCTTGTGAAGGTATTCTATCACGCGCTTGGAATCTTCCGTATGCCCGGGCAGGATAAGATGACGCACTATCACGCCCGAACGCATCGTTCCGTCTTCCGCGTAGACGCGCGACGGATGTTCGCGCACCATTTCTTCAAGCGCTTCCTTGGCTTTTTCGGGGTAGTCGCGGCAGGCGGAATAGCGAAACGCGAGTTCGTTTGACATATATTTGAAATCGGTCAGATAAATATCTATGTATTTCGCCGCGTCTTTCAGCGTCTGCGGCAGTACGTAGCCCGAGCAGTTGTAGACGACGGGGATAATAAGCCCCTGCTTTTTTGCCTCTTCCAGCGCCGCGCAGATCTGCGGAGCGAAATGGTCGGGGGTCACCAGATTTATGTTGTGCGCGCCTTCGTTTTGCAGCGAAAGAAACAGCGCGGCGAGCGAACGGGTATCGTATTCCGTGCCCGTCTCCGCGCGCGATATCGCCCTGTTCTGGCAATAGACGCATTTGAGCTGACAGCCGGCGAAAAACACGCAGCCCGAACCGCGCGTGCCCGAAATACAGGGCTCTTCCCAGTAGTGCAGCATATGATGCGCCACCACGGCGTTTTCGCCGCAGCCGCAGTATCCTTTGCCCGCCGCGCGGTCGACTCCGCAGCGGCGCGGACACAGTTCGCATTTCACAGCGTTCTTCCCCCTTTCTTTTAGATATTATAATATAAAAACGCGCAATAATCAAGGCGGTACTTGAAAAGTCCGGCGGAATGTGTTATAATGACTAAAACCATCCTATAAAGGAGTTTTGATATTATGAAAAAAACAGTATGTCTATTCCTTGCGGTGATGCTGCTTCTCGTTTCGTTCGTCGCTTGCAAGGGCGACGAAAACAAGCCGCAGGATAAAACCGAATCCAATACTTCGGGCGTTTCCGACGTTTCTGCTCCCGACCAGTCCGCAGATACGGGCTCGGAAGAAGTTTCGGAAGATTACGTCTACGGCAAGGATATCCCCGTAAAGGATCTGGGCGGCAGAGTCATCCGCGTCCTTTCCATCAACTGGGCGGCAAACAGCACGTCTATGACCTATAACGGCGATATCATCCAGCGCGACACCTACGACGAACTCACCGCCGACGTGCTCGACAGGACCAAATGCGAAGTCAGGCAGAATATCGAAACGCGCTACAACTGCGTGATAGAAGGCGTGTTCGATTCCAATAACTTTGCAAGCGTCATCTACAATCAGGTCCAGGCGCCTTCCGAAAATTCCTACGACATAGTGCTCAATTCGTTCGGCGGCGCGGCTCAGGCCACGCTCACCGGCGTTTACGTCGATATGAACGATATCCCCACCATCGATCTCAGCAACCCCTGGTGGGACCAGAACGCCGTGCACGACCTTTCAATAGGCAACCGCGTCTATTTCACCGCCGGCGATATCAACACGTTCGATAACGACGGCACGTTCATAATGTTCTTCAACAAAAAAGTGCTTGAAGACAACTGCCCCGGCGTCAACCTTTACGACCTCGTCAAAAATAACGAATGGACGCTCGACAAAATGTACGAGCTCGCCAAGATGGTCACCCACGAATCCGACGGCGTAAACGGACTCGACGAATTCGACACCTGGGGGTTCGGTACCGAAGTCTATAACGCGCTGCTTCACGTCATAGCCTCCGGCGTGCATCTCGCCGAAAAAGACGCCGACGATATCCCCGTGCTTTCCTACGACACGGCGCGGTTCTACGACGTGCTCACCGACGTTTACGCCATCTACAACGACGAAGGCACCGTAATGGTCGCTAACGCCGGCAAATTCGACAGCAAGTATTCCAACGTTTGGGAAGCCACCATCATCAAGGCGTTCCGCGAAGAGCGCGAGCTGTTCTATATGGGCGGCATGTTCAACATCGTCGGTTTCCGCGACGTGGAGCATATAGGCTATCTGCCCGTTCCCAAGTATACTGCCGACCAGGACAGATATTATCATTTCGTTTCCACCGGCAACGCCTCCTGTCTGGCGCTCCCCGCGGTATCTGATAACTACGACGACCTCGGGCTCGTCATCGAAGCGCTCGCCGCCGAATCCAAGAACCTGGTGACCCCGGTCTATTACGACAAATGCTTAAAGGGCAAAGACGCCGACACCGAAGACGACGAGGATATGCTCGATATCATCTTCGAATCGCGCTGCTTCGACCTGGGCGCCATCTATAACTGGGGCGGCATATACAGCGAGATCGCCAAGCTCAGATCCGACGATATGAAATCGCGTTTCGAATCCATCGCCGGCAAGATCCAGGACGCAATGGAAGCCGATATCGACACCATACTGATGTTCGATTATTGATATATATCAATACAATAAAAGCGCCTGTCACACAGGCGCTTTTTCTTTGTCTGATCCCGTTTTCTTGTCGAAAGCGTTGATCCAGCCCGAGAATTTGTAATAGAAAAAGTAAATGACCGAACTTATGAACCAGGTTATGGGGTACGCCGCGAACAGCAGGACTATGTTGTGGTCGATCTTCATAGCCACGGTAATATAGACGATGCGCAGCACGCACCAGACCGCAAGCATTATCAGCATCGGCACGAACGCCTTGCCCGCGCCGCGGCATATCCCCGCCACGCAATGCGAAAACGCGAGCAGACAGAAGAAGAACGCCTGCGTGTGGCATTGTTTGACGCCTATGGATACGACTTCCGAATTGCTGTTGAACGCCCCTATGAACAGCGGCGCGCCGAAAAAGATTATCACGCCTATAATCTCCGCCATTATCATAGAAGTCATAATGCCGAACCTCGCCGCCTGCTTTGCGCGGCCGTGTTCGCCGGCGCCCAGGTTCTGCCCCACAAAAGTGGTGAGCGCCATGGAAAAACAGGTTATGGGCAAAAACGCAAAGCCTTCTATCTTCGCGTATGCGCCGCACGCCGCCACGGCGTCTTCGCCGAACGTGTTGATATTGGATTGCACCATCACGTTCGCAAGCGCTATGACCGAATTCTGCACGCCGCTGGGAAGCCCGTATTTAAGGATGTCGCCCAGCATATCGCGGCTTATTTTCAGCGATTTGAGCTTTATCTGGTAGATCGTGCCTTTGCGCGTGAGATGTATCATACACGGGATAACGCTTATCGCCTGCGAAACGGTCGTGGCGAGCGCCGCCGACCATACGCCCCAGCCGAACCCCGCCACAAAGAGCAGATCCAGCCCCACGTTGAGCAGGGAAGAAAAGATGAGATAATAAAGCGGCCGCCTGCTGTCGCCCAGCGCGTTCATTATGCCTTTGCAGATGTTGTACATCACAATGGCGATTACGCCTATGAAATAGTAGCGGAAATATTCTATGGAAAGCGGAAGTATCTTTTCGGGAGTGTTCATCCAGCGCAGTATGGTCGGCGTGAACAGCACGCCGATGACCGTGAGCAGACCGCCGGAAATCAGCCCCAGACACACGTTGGTGTGTATCGCGCGCGATACTTTGTCGTGTTCGCCGGCGCCGAAATACTTGGATATCGCCACGCTCGCGCCCATCGAAGTGCCCATAAAAAAGCTGATGAGCAAAAATATCAGACTTCCGGAAGAGCTCACGGCGGCGAGCGCGTCTTTGTCTATGAAGTTGCCCACGATGAGCGAATCTATTATATTGTAGAACTGCTGGAACAACTGGCTCAGAAAAACGGGGAAGGCGAACTTGATTATCACCTTCTGCACGCTGCCCTGAGTCATGTTGACCGTTCCGGTCGACGTCATGGCAAAACTCCGCGATGAATATTTATACCTTTATAATACCACTCTTCGGCCGCATAATCAATAGCGTTTGCGCGTTTTTCAAATAAAACGCGCTATTGACAAACGCGGGGTGGATAATGTATAATCTTTTGTATAGTATTCATAACGTTTTTGCCCCGCGCCGCAAAACGGCGCGATACGAATTGTGCTATCTTTATGGAAAAACAACAGCTGCTTTTACTCAAATCCGGGCTTCTGTGCCGCGGAGTGCGCGTCGATAACTCCGCGCGCAAATCACTTATGCGCGAATACCCTCAGTTTTTCGACAAAGGGTTCATCGACGCGGCGAATATGAGCGTCTGCGGAATGAACGTGTGCGTCAGCGCCGGCGAAAAGTTTACGTTTTCGTCGCCGTATCTGCTCGAGCACGACGACGGGGGATATTATATCGAATACTGCGGCGAGCGCGTGCCGGTCACGTTTTTCGGCGCGCTGCCACAGACCGGGACTTTTCTCGATTCCATGGCGCGGCTCCATTCCGAAGGATGCATAAATATATGGCCTTCTTCGGTCTGCTGTTTCGATACCGAACGCGGCAAATGCGCGTTCTGTTCGCTCGAACGGACTTCCGCCCGCCCTGTCGAGCCCGAAAAAATGGCGTCGGCGCTTAAAATACTGCTTTCAAAATGTTCGGGCGCGCTCAATTTCAGCGGCGGGACGTATATTTCGCCCGACGATATGGCGCGCTACTGGATCGACCTTACCGCGCGCATACGCGAGTTTTCTTCGTGCCCCATAGCCGTGGAGCTCGCCCCGCCGCAGGACCTTTCGCTGCTGACAAAATTGCATGAAGCGGGCGCGACCGCCTGCATAATGAATCTCGAAGTCGCGTCCGAAGAACTGCGCCGAACGGTCTGCCCCGGAAAATCCGCCATACCAAAGTCGCACTATTACGCCGCGTTCAAACGCGCCGTCGCCGATTTCGGTTACGGGATGGTGTCTTCGGTGCTTATAGCGGGCGTGCAGCCCGCGTCCGATATCGTCGCCGAATGCCGCGCGCTCGCAAAAATGGGCGTTTACCCCACGATAATGCCGCTCAGACCCATGGATTCGTGCGCGCTGCGCGACACGCCGCCCTGCGATCCCGCGGAGCTGCTCGCCATGAGCGAAGAGCTCGGCGCAATACTGCGCGAACGCGGTATGGACCCAAACTGCCAGCCGGGATGCACCAAATGCGGCGGCTGCTCGCTCGAAAACGATTGCCGGAAACGCATTTAAAAGAGTTAAAAAGTATAAAGATTATGAAGCGGCGCCGGGGTTTGCCCGGCGCCGCTGTCTTTTATGATACGCTGATCATTCAAATATCGTAGCGTATTTCGGATCGTTTTTTATCGTGTTAGCGATACCGTCCGGAAACGTTTTTGCGCATGCCTTAAGCATATCTTTGGAAATATGTATAAAGCGGTAAGGTTTTGTGCTCGCTTTCGACAAAAGCTCCGAAGTCTGGCGGTTTTCTTTTTTGTTCCAGGAATCGGTATATGCGAGGTAATGGGAATACGCCGAGCCGAAGCATTCGAGCGCGCTCACTTTGTCGCCGCGTTTGGCAAATCTTGCGGCGGCGCGCATATACAGCCCGCACATATCGCTGCTGAACATGCCGTAATCCTTGCCGCCGAACAGCGATTTGTAAAGCCCGGCAAGCGACACGAAGACGTCGGGCGAATCGGTCCAGTTCCAGTCGATCGCCCAGGCGAGCGAGTGGATGAGAGCGAGTACGGCTTCCGCGGTGTAACGCTTGTGCTTTTCGTCGTCTTTGTGATAACACATCAGCATCTCGCGGCTTATATTCACCGGCGAACTTTCCAGCGCGAGCTTTTCACGCCTTTCGTCTTCGCCGAGCTGCGTATAAACGCCGGCAAGACTTTCTGTCATCGATTCTTTCCAGTGTTCGTCGCCGCAACTTTTCCGCGCCTGTTCGTACAGCGCGGCGGATTCACTCAACACGTCTTTATCCGGCTCTTTTTTGTTGTAATAAGCTTTCGATTGCAATACCCACGCGAGCCGCATTTGCAGTTTCCATTCGTTGGGGAATTCCGTAAGCGCTTTGCGCAGATAGCTTTCCTGCTCTTCAAAAGCGATTTTGCATTGATCTCCTTCAAGCTCGCGCATCCTGTCGATCTCTTCGATATAAGACGCAAGACGTGTTTCGCGGTCGTTGTCATAACCGAAAAGCTCGTCTATGGAAACGTGAAAATAGTTTGCTATGGCCGGAATCAGCTCCATATCGGGGTAGCCCTTGTTGGCTTCCCAGCGGCTGACCGCCTGATTGGTCACGCCCAGCGCCGCCGAAAGGTCTTCCTGTTTCCTCCCGTCGCGCCTGCGCAGCGCTTTGATATTGTCTCCCAATTTGATTTGCATTTTGTTCACTCCTTAATTATTATCACCGGTGTGATCATATTATAACGGAACGCAAAGCACAAATCAATTATCAATTTGTTGTTTACCAATAAAGCGTTAGTTGAAAAAACAGCGCCGGGGTTGTACCCGGCGCTGTGCCGTTTTTACGCTTGTTTTGCCAAATTGTCCTTGATCTTCATCAGTCGGACGGTGTTGGAACGCTCGTTATCTTCGAGCTTCATGGTGATGAACTTGATCGTCGCTTTCATTTCGGGGATCATGATATATTTCAGCGCGTTGACTCTGCGGCGGGTGCGTTCCATCTCGTCGGCGAGCATATCGCACGCCTTTTCCACCGCCGCGAGCTCGTAAAGCTTGGGCATGAGCTCGTTCATGGCGAGGTAGGCGGAATCGAGCTTTTCTGAAGTGAATGCAAAGCCGTAGGTGATATCGCCTCCGGAAGAAGCTTTGGCGGTTATCTCGGGCACGCGCACCGACATCACGTTCTTTTCGGCGCATTCGGGCGGCGCGGCGTTTGCCGATATCATAAGCGCTTCTTCAAGCGATATCTTGCCCATCTCGGCTTCTGCAAGCGACATCTTGCTCATGGCGTCGCCCAGCAGAGCCTCTATCTCCTCGCGCAGCTGTTTGTTGCGGCGGATATAGATCATAAACTGGCGAGCCATTTCGTCCTGCTTGTCTTTTAAGAGCTTATGCCCTCTCGCCGCGGTGACGAGCCGCTTTTTGGTCTTGGTAAGCTCCATTCGGGTGGGATTGACCGTTGCCACTCTCACTCACCCTCCTTACGGGGAAGATAATGCTCGATATATTCAGGGTGTATACGCTTGAGCTCGGTGACGGGAAGATCCGAAAGCAGTTCCCAGCCGATCGCCAGCGTGTCTTCTATGGAACGGTCAGTGTTGTAGCCCTGGGAAACGTACTCTTTTTCGAACCTGTCGGCGAAAGCGGCGTATTTTTTATCCATATCCGAAAGCGCGGATTCGCCAAGGACCACCGCAAGTTCCGCCGCCGTTTTGCCTCTGGCGTACGCGGCGAAGATCTGGTTCATGGTGTCGGGGTGGTCTTCGCGCGTTTTGCCTTTGCCTATGCCTTTGTTTTTAAGACGCGAAAGCGAAGGCAGCACGTTTATGGGAGGTTCGAGACCTTTCATATACAGATCGCGCGAAAGGATTATCTGACCTTCGGTTATATATCCGGTAAGGTCGGGGATGGGGTGCGTCTTGTCGTCTTCGGGCATGGTGAGTATGGGGATCTGCGTTATGGAGCCCTTCTTGCCGTTGATGCGCCCGGCTCTTTCGTAAAGCGAAGCCAGGTCGGTGTAAAGGTAACCCGGGTAGCCGCGGCGGCCGGGAACTTCTTTACGCGCGGCGGATACTTCGCGCAGCGCCTCGGCGTAGTTGGTGATATCGGTCATTATGACCAGAACGTGCATGCCCAGCTTGTACGCCAGATATTCCGCGCAGGTTATAGCCATACGCGGGGTCGCGATGCGTTCCACCGCGGGATCGTCGGCGAGATTCAGAAACAGCACGGAACGTTCGATCGATCCGGTGCGCTTGAAATCCTCGCGGAAGAATTCCGCCTCTTCAAACGTTATGCCTATGGCGGCGAAAACGACGGCGAATTTGTCGTCGGTGCCGCGCACCTTCGCCTGACGCGCTATCTGCGCGGCGAGCTCGGCGTGGGGAAGTCCGGAGCCCGAGAATATGGGCAGCTTCTGACCTCTGACCAGCGTGTTGAGTCCGTCTATCGCCGAAATGCCCGTCTGTATGAATTCGGCGGGATAGTCGCGCGCGGCGGGGTTGATGGGAGTGCCGTTTATGTTGAGTTTGATATCCGAAATTATGGGCGAGCCGCCGTCTTTGGGACGCCCGACGCCGTCGAAAATGCGGCCGATCATATCGGGCGACACGGCGAGCTCGAGACTGTGGCCGAGAAAACGCGCTTTGGAATCGGAGATCTGCAGGCCGTGAGCGCCTTCGAAAAGCTGGACGAGCGCGGTGTTGCCCTTGGCTTCGAGCACCTTGCCCAGACGGACCGAGCCGTCTTTTTCGTGGATCTCCACGAGCTCGTCGTATTTTACGTTTTCGACGCAGTCGACCATCATCAAAGGTCCAACGACTTCTCTTATGGTCTTATAATCCTTTTTCATTCCGCGTCAACTCCTTTCAGCCGCTCGAACAGCGCGTCTATGGACGTGTAGAGGTCGTCTATAAAGCTCTGCCACGAATCGTCGGGTTCGTATTTCATCCTGGCTATCTGCGTAAGCACGGCTTCGTCCATTATCTCTTTGTACGGAGCGCGTTCCTTGAGCGCCTGCTGACCTCCGGCGTACCATTTTAAGATGGCGCCTATCATTTCGGTCTGCTTCTTGGGCGGGGTGAAACGGTCCACTTCGCGGAACGAGTCCTGCTGCAAAAAGTCTTCGCGTATCATGCGCGCGCATTCAAAAGTCAGGCGGTCTTTTTCGCTCAGAGCGTCGAACCCGACCAGGCGGACGATCTCGTTCAGTTCGGATTCTTCCTGCAGTATGCGGCGCACCGTGCCGACTCTGTACGACCAGTTTTCGTCGAGATTTTCGTCGAAATAGCGGTTTATCTTTTTATCGTAAAGCGAATAGCTCTTGAGCCAGTCTATGGCGGGGAAGTGGCGCTGGTAAGCTAATTCCGCCGAAAGTCCCCAGTAGACCTTGACTATCCTCAGCGTCGCCTGCGAAACGGGTTCGCTGGTGTCGCCGCCGGCGGGCGATACCGCGCCTATGGCGGTCACGGCGCCGCGCCGTTTGTCCTTGCCCAGGCAGACCACGCTGCCGGCGCGTTCGTAGAATTCAGCAAGGCGGGTGGAAAGGTACGCGGGGTAGCCTTCCTCGCCGGGCATCTCTTCAAGACGTCCGGACATTTCGCGCAGCGCTTCCGCCCAGCGGGATGTGGAGTCAGCTATTATGGCTACCTTGTAACCCATATCGCGGAAATATTCCGCAATGGTTATGCCGGTGTAAATAGAAGCTTCGCGCGCGGCGACGGGCATATCAGAAGTGTTGGCTATGAGCACCGTGCGTTTCATAAGCGAAAGCCCGGTCTTGGGGTCCTTGAGTTCGGGGAACTCTTTAAGAACGTCGGTCATCTCGTTGCCGCGCTCGCCGCAGCCGATATATATGATTATGTCGGCGTCCGCCCACTTGGCTATGGAATGCTGTATGACCGTCTTGCCCGAGCCGAAAGGTCCGGGAACGCAGGCGATGCCGCCTTTTGCCACGGGGAAGAGCGTGTCCACCACGCGCTGTCCGGTGACCATGGGCTCCTGCGGATTCATCTTTTCAAAATACGGTCTGCGCTTGCGCACCGGCCATTTCTGCATCATCGTAATTTCGTGCTCAACGCCCTTGGCGTCTTTGACCGTCGCGACCGTGTCGGCGACGGTGAATTCGCCCGAGCTTATGCGCGTGATCGTGCCGGAGATCCCGTACGGGATCATTATGCGCTGGGTGACGGCTTCGGTCTCTTTGACTTCGCCTATGATATCGCCCGCGCCGACTTCGTCGCCCACGGCGGCGGTCGCTTCGAACGCCCACTTTTTCGCTCTGTCGAGCTTGGGGACGTCGGAGCCGCGTCTTATGCGGTCGCCTTCCATTTGATAGATGACGTTCAGCGGGCGCTCGATGCCGTCAAAGATGCCTTCTATGAGTCCGGGGCCCAGTTCCGCCACGAGCTGCTCGCCCGTGAGATAAACGGGTTCGCCGGGGCCGATGCCCGAAGTGTCCTCATAGACCTGGATCGAAGCGAGATCGTCTCTGAGTTCGATTATTTCGCCTATGAGCTTCTGCTCGCTCACGCGCACGACGTCGTGCAGATGGACGTCGCGCATGCCGCTTGCGACTATGAGCGGACCCGCAACTTTATATATCGTGCCGATGTTTTCGTTTGCTGCCAAAACAGGCACCTGCCTTTCTCAATCTTTGTCGAATATGTTTGTACCTATGGCTTTTTCCATATTGCTGTTTATCTTTTGCATCCCGTATCCGCCCGGACCCGATTTTTCCGGCACGGGAAGTATAACGGGGTACGCCGAAGCGCGGTAGCGCTTGAGCTCGTTTTCAAGCTCTTTGGCGTAGTTTTCGGTGAGGAAGATTATGCCGTAGCCTTCTTTTACCAGCCTGTTCACGGCTTTTTCGGCTTCTTTAACGCTTTCCGCCGAAACGGTCTTTATCCCCGCCGCCGAAAACAGCACTACCGAAGAATGGCTTCCCACCGCGGCGGCTTTATATTCACTCATCTGCGTCACCTCCGCCAAGGGATTTTTCTGCGAAAAGCAGCCTCAGCGCGGAAGCGTCGTTTTTCTTTAAGAAATAGTACCGCGCTATAAAGCCCATGCCTTCGTCGAACCCGAGCTCGCCTATGACGTCGTCGAACGCCTTGGCGACTTCGCGCACGATCTCGTCTTCGGTCTTGTTTTCGTCGTTGACTTTTTCAATCTTTTTGCTTTCGGGGAAGAAGGCGTACGGGAAATCGGCGGGGTCCTTGCCCAGCCGTCTCAACCGCAGCGCGGTGAGTCTGTTCCTGCCCGCGCCGTATTCCTCGAGCAGCCGCGCGAACGTGAACGAAAACTTTTTACGCGCAGTATCCACCGAATGCATAAGGAACGCCGTGTCGATCACGCAGCTCAGCTCGCCGGGATCGGTTATCTCCGGCACGCGCGCAAGCGATTCTTCAAGGTCCTTGCCCAGCAGCGAAAAATCCTCGGTCTGCGCGCAGACTTTGAGTATCTCGCGGTCCGTCCCGCCTTCGGCAAGCTCGAACGGCGGCTCTTTTTGCCCCATCCGCGCCGATTTGACGAGTATCTTCAGATTCAGCGCGTCCTGCTCGAAAAACAGCAGGTCGACAAGTTCGCCGTCGGGCGCGTTTTCGCGTATGAACGCCACGGTCGCCGCCATATCTTTTTCTATGGAATCGGCGGCGGAGCATTCTTCGTTCACCGCGGGGAACCCGAATTCGGCAAGCAGTTTTTCGGCGCCGGTACGGTTGGCGCTTTTAAGGCGCTGCCATTGTTCGGCGCTCAGCGGCTGACGGGAAGTGGCTTTGAAACAGCCTATGGCGTATTCATAGGAACGCTTCACGTCTCCGTTCATACGCCGGCTCCTTCGCCGAAAAGCTTATCCGAAATAGCTTTTTCGTTATTTGCAAAAACTTCGTCCACTATCGAGCCTATCGAAAGATCTATGTCGTATATCTCGCCGCACAGTATCACGCCGCCGTCTGTTTCGGCGGGCGTTTCGCCGAGCGTCAGCTCGGTCTTTACGCCGGCGAGCCCGGTGAGCTTATCCGCCCAACCTGCAAGCACTTTGCCGTCTTTGTAAAGCGCGCGCTCGCTTTCGGGGACCAAAACCGTCACCTTGCCCGAAATGCCGGAATTCTCAACGTATTTGGTGTAAAGCGCGATCTTGCTTGCGGCGTCGGCGTTTTTGAGTCTGGCGAGCGTTTCGGCTTTGATGCCGCTTATCAGCGCGTGCCTGTGGTCGAGCGTGCGTATGCGCTTTTCCAGCGTGGATTGCTGTTTGCCGCGCATCATCATAAGACGCGCTTTTTCGTTTTCGTTTTCTACAATGGAACGTGCCTTGGATTCGGCTTCTGCAAGAATATTGTTTTTAATCTGCTCGGCTTTCGCCGCGTAAGACGCGCGTATCGCTTCGCATTCAGCCAGAGCTTTTTCTTCTATTTTTTTGATCACGGTCTCTGCGCCCATTGCAAATCTCCTTCCAAAAGAACTGTGGGGGTAATATTTATCAGCCTACGGCGACGCCGCGGATAAGGAGGATGGAGATGAGGAGCGCGAGTATTGCGTATGTTTCGACAAGGGCGGTCATCGTAATGCCTTTACCGGAAGCGTCGGGCTGCTTGCCGGTCATATGGATGGCGGCGACTGCCGCTTTGCCCTGAGCGATACCGGAAGTGAGGCCGACTATAGCCATAGGGACCGCCGCGAAGAAGAGCTGCCAGCCCTGGGTGACTGTGAGCGTAGCCGCGTCTGAACCGAGACCGTTGAACTGGATGAGAACGAGTATGGCGGTAAGGAAGCCGTAAATGCCCTGAGTGCCGGGGAGCGCCTGAAGGACGAGGAGTTTACCGAAGAGTTCCGGCTTTTCGGAAGCGACGCCCGCGGCGGCTTTGCCGGCGGCCATAACGCCCAGCGCGGAACCGCAGCCGGCGAGTATGGCGCAGAGCGCGGCGCCTATATAAGCTATAACGTTGCCCGAAATGGCGCTTGCCGTTTCGGCGACCTCGGGGAGCGCGCCGACCGTTTCGTCGAGTAATACTTTTGTAATAGAGATGAAGTCCATTTAGTTTTCCTCCGTATTGTTATTGATCTTTATTGTTTTAGGTTCAAGTTTGAAGGCGTTGAACAGCGTCCCGTTGCCTTCGTAGAATTTGCTGTAGAACTCTATATATTGCAGACGGCAATCGTGCACGTAGGCGGAAAGCAGTCCCAAAGCGAGGTTGAACACGTGACCTACCGCGTAGATCAGGAATGCGAACACATATCCCAGCACGGGGATGGAATTCGCCACCATCCCGGCGAGCAGGTTCATCACCATGCCCACGACGCCGGTCGAAAGCGAAAGCGCGAGTATGCGCGAATACGAAAGTATGTCGCTCATATAACCGGTTATACCGTAAAGTCCCACGAGCCCGCCGGATATCTTGCCGAACAGGGTGGGCTTTGCGCGACCCGCGGTGAGCAGTATGATCGCCGCGCCGATTATCGCGAGTATCACGCCGACTTTGGAAAGCGAGGGGATGAGCAGCATGGCTATGCCGGATATCGCGAGTATCCACGAAAGCTGGTCGGCGACGGCGTCGAGCCATTTGCCGGCTTTTACGTTGTAATACATCGCGGTGATGAGCCCGGTGAATATATGCGCCACGCCCACGCCCAGCGTGAATATGAGCATATTCATCGGCTCTTCCATCGGCGAAAACAGTATCGGGTTCCACGTTTCGCCGAAATAGCTGCCGAACAGCACGCCCGCTATGACGGAAGTCACCGAAGAATAGATGACGACGTCGAAAATGTCCGCCATGGCGCCTTTGGGTTTCATAACGAGCTTGAGTATCAGCCCCAGCACGAGCATCATCGCGCCGTAGCCCACGTCGCCCATCATAAGCCCGAATATTATCCAGTACCACGGGGTCATCACCGGGTTGGGGTCGATGCCGCCGTAATGCGGTATGCTGAACATATTGGTTATGCCTTCGAACTTGCTCACGATACGGTTGTTGCCCAGCACCGTCGGCGGAGTCTCGCCGGGGAGCGGGTCCCTGAATTCCACCGAATACACGTCGGTGGCTTTTTTTACCGCTTTTTCAATCCTGTCGGCGCGGTCCTCGGGCACCCAGCCTTCTATCAGCACCGCGTCGGCGGTCTTGGTGACCGGCGCGGTCTCGCGGTCGATCGCCGCTTTGGTCTGCTCGTAGAGCAGGTCGGCGGAATGGTCTTCCTTTAGCTTTTGCTCCAGCGAATCCTTGAGCTGCTGCAGACGCGGCTCTTTTTGCGCAAGCTCGGCTCTCAGCGATTCTATATTCTGTTTGGCGGTCCCGCTCACTTGCGGAAGCGCGGCTTTTTCGAACCCGGCGCCGCCCATCCACGAAACGTCGTCGTCTTTCATAGCGGCGGCGACGACGTACGCGCAGGCGCTGTCGCGCGATATGACGTCTACACTCACACCGTTTTCTTCGGCCGCCTTTGCGAACCTGTCGTAGCCGGCTTCCCGTACAGTTCCGGGGATAAGCGTGACGTACGCGTTTTTGTCCAGGTCTTCAAACGCCGTGCTCAGATCCTCCCAGGGAGCGAGCCGTGCGAGAAGGTCTTTTGATTTGTCTATCGAAGATTCCGTTTCGGCGATCTCGGCAAGGGCGCTTTCGGTCGCACGGGCCGAAACTTTTTCTTCTTCGGAAACAGTTTCGAACTCCGAACGGTCTACCGAAGGCGGCTCGCCGAAAAGCGGCTTTTTAGGCGCGTAAGGCTTGATGTTTTCGCGCAGCAGTTCAAGTCTGCGCAGCGATTCCGCCGATTCGGCGGTCTCTCGCACCGAAGTCTTCGTGTCGCAAAGCATCATCTCGCCGCATTTCTGCAGCCGGTCAAGTACCGGACGTTCATCTTCTTTAAGGCAAAGCACGGAAACGAATTTGACGGATCTTATCATCCGTGTTATCACCTCACATTTTCGGTTTTAAGCGTTTTTCAAAGCAGCGAGATCGCAAAATCGGCGGTCTCTTTGCGGTTGGCGGTCGCCAGTACCGTGAGCCTGTCCTTTTCGTCCTTCAGCTCGGTTGCGAACTTCTTTTCGGCGCTTTCATAGGCGGTTTTCGCTTCCGCGGATATCTGCTTTGCTTTTTCCTGCGCGTCGGCGACTATCTTGGCGGCCTCTCTGCGGGCTTCGAACTCCGAAGCGCGTAAAGCTTCCGCGCATTCGGCTTTGGCGTTTTCTTTGATCTGCGCGGCCTTTTCCTCGGCTGCGCGGATATCGTCCAGTACGCTCAATTCTTACACCTCCGGTGAATTTATAACATATATTTTTAAAGATATATACCCTATAAACTATATCATAAAACGCCCCAATAAGCAAGTGTTTTTTTGCGCAAATATAAAAATTCCGCGCATTCGTTTTTGCGAATGCACGGAAAGGGCAAGAGCCGCGTCACTGGATGTCGTCGTAATCGTCGGTCAGCGACGAAAGCAGGTTGTAATACTCGTTGTTTATCTCGGCGCAGTACTGTTCTATCTTGCCAGTGAGGTCCGAAAGCTGTTCCACGTAGTTGGTGTAATAGGTGTCGTAGTCTTCGGATTTGGATTTCTTGATGAGCGTCCTCGTGCGCGAAAGCAGCTGGGTCGACGAATTCTTGAGCGAAGCGAACATCGAAGTCAGGCGGTTGTACTTGGCGGTGTAAGCCGACGACGTGGAGATGTTGTACTTCTGCAGTATGGCGCTGTATTTTTCCAGAAGCTCGTCCATCGTCTCGTACGCCGAAGCCAGAGTCCTGTCGGCATAGCGGTCGATATAAGCGAGCGCCTCGTTTACCGAAGTCGCCGAAGACATGAACGCCTTGAGCAGCGCCGCCTCGGTCACCTGTACGGTGGTGAACGGAAGGATGGAAACTATATTGGTGCTCTGCGCGTAAAAATGCAGCAGGTCGGTCTTGAACTGCGCGTCGTCGGACGTTGACGGGGAAAGCGACGGCGCGGCGGCGTTGGCGTTCTGTACGGCGGCGAGCCGCGAATAGGTGTCGTCGAGCACGCCGTAGAGCCGCACGGTCCTGTCGTCCTGAACCGTTTCCCGAACGTCGGTCCCTCCTTTGATGACGAACGCCGAAACGACGGCGCACACCGCGAGCAGCAGCGCGCAGCAGATGATAATGACATTTGTCTTTTTCATAGTTTTCCTTTCACCCAAATAAAGGGATCACGCCATTTTGGCGAGCATCTCGCGCGTGACTTCGCCGCGCACCGGTTCGCCGGCAAGGAAATGCGCGGTCTCTTCGCATACGAACGTGCCTATGCGTTTGAGCCCGTTGTTGGCGAGCCCTGCGAGATGAGGCGTGACGATCACGTTTTCGAGCGTGAAAAGGGGATTGTCTTTTGCGGGCGGTTCGGGGTCGAACACGTCTATGCAGGCGTATTTCAGATTGCCCGCCGCCATATGTTCGTACAGCGCGGCTTCGTCGATTATGGTGCCGCGCGCCGTGTTGATGAGCACGGCGTCTTTTTTCATCAAAGAAAGAGTTTCTTTGTTTATCATATGATAAGTGGAAGGTATGGAAGGCGCGTGTATGGAGATTATATCGCAGTTTTCAAGCAGCCAGCCGAGCTCGCATTTGTGCGCGCCGTGCGAAAGCATGGCTTCTTCGCCAATAAACGGGTCGTAGCAGAAGACGTCTACGTAGAACGCCTGAAGCAGTTTTATGTAATGTTTGCCTGCCCAGCCGCAGCCGATAACGCCTATCTTGAGGTCGAAGAGCTCGCGTATGTTCTGCTTTCCTTCGTTCCAGCCGCCGGCTTTGACCGATTTGTTTAGCGCGTAAAAGTTCTTGCTCGCGGAAATGGTGAACCCCAGCGCGGTCTCGGCGACTCCTTCGCCCAGGGGGCAGGCACAGGAAAGTACGCGCACGCCTTTGTCCCACAGCTCGTCCGAAACTACCGGCTTTACGCTTCCTGCGGCGTGGGCGACGAATTTCAGCCCCGGGCAGTGCGCGAGTATATCGCCGTCGAGCGACGTGTTGCCCCACGAAGTCACCGCGATATCGGCGTTTTCAATGCATTTTATAACGTTGTCGCTGCCTGCGTCGCCGTCGTTAAGCGCCACTTCGCCTAACGTGCGGAAATACGCGAGCGCCTTTTCGTTTATGACCATATTCCTGGTCGAAGGGTCCATAATAAAAGCGGTCTTCACTCTATGCGCCTCCCGGGATATTTCTTATTACAATATAACTTATTTTGCGCCGAAAATCAATAGCATTTGCGTAAATTGAGCATTTTTATTCAAAATCCCAGCCGTTGTTTTCAAAAAGTCCGCCGCTTTTCGCGTAAAAACGCCTTGTGCAGCAGAACGCGCCGCGGCGCGGATACGAGTACGGAAGCCCTTCCGGCAGGCGTTTTATCTGCTCTTTCCAGTTTTTGTAATTCTCGTCGCCGTTGACTTCCACGCATCCGGCGTTCATCCCGGGCAGCGGCGCTATGCGCGAAGCGAACTGCTTGTTCCATTCCGCGAGCAGGGGATTGACCGTGAGGTCGGCGCACAGGCACGAACCGCCCGCGGCGTGCATTTCCCGCGCCATTTCAAAACTCACCGAAAGCGTTTTGGCTATCGGCTTCAGCGCCACGGAACGGTAGCCGAGCGCTATGCGGTTTCTCAGATCCGCGGCGGAATGCGCCGATTCGTCGGCGTTGATCGCCACCGGAAAGCGCGAAACGTCGGTCTCGTCTTCTTCCGCAAACGGCTCTTCTATCACCGCTATGCGGTCCAGAAATCCTTTTTCGGAGGCGAAATCTATCACGGAATCGAGTTCTTCCGGGGTATACCGGCCGTTGGCGTCGAGATAATACTTCACGTTTCCGTCGGTCGTCAGCGGAGTTTCGTACTCCTTTGCGATATCGTGTATCGAAATAAGGCGCTCCTTGTCCCATCCGAGCTCTTTGCCCACTTTGATCTTCATAAGCGCGGTACCGTTATCGAGCAGGCGGCGTATTTCTTTTTCGCCCACGTTATAGCTCACGAGCGGGATGTGCGCGAGTTTCGAATGCTTTCTGCTCATCGCATCGCGCGCTTCTTCGGGGATGATCCCTTCAAACGAATTTATGCCGTTTTCTTTGGCGTACAGCGACCACAACGCCAGATCCACGCCCACGAGCGAATTGAGCACGAAAGTTTCTTTTACTTTCGTACCCGTTATCGCGTCGGCATATTCCCGCAGTTCGGGGATCAGTTCCTTTATCAAACGGTCGGGACGCTCGAAAGTCCTGCCCTCGATCAGCTCCAGCGCGCGGCGCGTCGTGCGGTGCATAAGCATATTGGATTCGTCCTGCGAATACATCGAAAACACGTCGGCGTCCGCCCAGAGCACGCTCTGCGTGGAAGGACAGACCGCGGTATGCGCGCCCGAACTCAGCTTGACTACCGTCTGCCAGAGCTCGTTTATCTGCATCCCCTTAAAGCCGAACGGCCGCACGAGCGGTTCGCGTACCAGCGAAACGGCCGTGCGTTCAACGGTCACCGATCTCATCTTTAAGCACTTCCAGCGCCGCCTGCGGCACATATTTTTCTATGGGGCGGCGATATATTACCATATCGCGCACAAAAGTCGACGAAATGAACGAATATTCCGGGCGCGCGGGTATAAACACGGTCTCCACGCCTTCGAGCTCGGCGTTGATGAGCGCGAGGTCGGTCTCGTAATCGTAATCGCCGGTGCCGCGCACTCCGCGCACCAGCACTCCGTTGTGCTTTTTTACAAGCTCGGCGAGCAGACCCTTGAGCAGTACGACTTTTACGTTCTTCTGCCCCTCAAAAGCCGCCTTGACCGATTCGAAACGCGCTTTTTCGCTGAACATATTCTGCTTTTCGGTGTTTCTGGATACAGCCACTATCACCCTGCCGAATATCTTTGCGGCGCGGGCGATCAGGTCGGTATGCCCCACGGTTATGGGATCGAAAGTCCCCGAAACGATTGCGGTGGTCATATTATCACACTCCTGCCCAAATTTTCAGAATCTGAATATGGTGACGTACGTCTTGCCGTACCTGTAAACGCGGTTTTCCACGCCTTCGGGCGGTACGGGCAGACCCGACGCGTCGGATTCGCAGATGACTATTGCGTTTTCGGCGAGTATGCCGCGCTCGAATATAAGCGCCAGCACCTCGTCCAGAAAGCCCTCTTTGTAAGGCGGATCGAGATAGACGAGCGAAAACTTCTCCTTGGTGTGCTTGACGAAGTCTTTCCAGTCGGCGTTCAGTATGACGCACTTTTCCATAAGCTTGGCTTTGGCGGCGTTTTCCTTTATTACGGCGGTCGCGTTCCTGTCGTTTTCCACGATATACGCCTTGGCCGCCCCGCGTGAAAGCGCTTCGAGCGCCATCTGTCCGCTGCCGCCGAACAGATCGAGCGTCACCCTGTCGTGCAGCTCGAACTGTATCGCCGAAAACACCGCCTCTTTGACTTTTTCGGTGGTGGGGCGCGTGTGTTCGCCGGGGAGCGTCTTTAACTTGGTTCCTCTTGCAGTTCCCGTTATTATCCTCATTTTTTATCCTTCTCCGAATAGAAATCTTTTATTGTCTGCGCCGTCTTGCGTGAAACGCCTTTTACGGATGCGAGTTCTTCGAACGACGCGTTTTTTATCGCTTTGAGTCCGCCGAAATAGTTAAGCAGCGTTTCGGCGGTCTTTCTCCCTACGCCGGGGATCTCGAGCAGGGAAGAAGTCGTCAGTTTCTTGCGGCGCTGCATATCCATTTTGCCGAAAGCGGCGTTGTGGACTTCTTCCTGGAATTTGTAAAAGAAGTTGAATATATCCTGTCTGCCGTTCAGCGATATCTCGTTCTCGCCGTCGGTGAGCGTCCGCGTCTTGTGGTGCTCGTCCTTTATCATCCCGAAGACGGGGATATCGGTATTTTTCTCCTCAAGCAGGCGTTTTATGACCGCCACGTGGTTTTCGCCGCCGTCGAGCATTATGATATCCGGGTATTCCCAGTCTTTGCCGCTGTGCGCGAGCCTCCGGCCCACCGCTTCGCGCATCGACGAATAGTCGTCGCGCATGCTGACCGTCTTCATATTGAACGAACGGTATTTGCGTTTGGCGAACCTGCAGTTTTCCCATACCGCCATTCCGCAGACTATGTCTTCGTCGCCGTGGTTCGAAACGTCGTACGCCTCTATGCGCGCGGGCGGCTCGTCAAGCCGCAGGAAATCGGCGAGCGAACGGGCGAACCTGCCCGTTTTGTTTTCCACTTCGCGCTTGTGCAGCATAAGGTCGCGCGCGTTGGATTCAGAACGCAGCAGCAGTTCTTTTTTTTCGCCTTTCTGCGGGCGTATCACGCGTATCTTGCCGGCGGGTGAAAGCTTTTCGCAAAGCAGTTCGCGGTCTTCGGGCGCGAGGTCGTAGCCCAGATATATCTCGTGCGGGACGAATCCGCGCAGCGTGTAGAACCTGAAAAGCAACGACGTGATCCCGCCGGAATCCAACAGCTCGTCGCTCCCGAAAAACAGGCATTCTCTGTCGAAAATGGCGCCGTGCCGCACAAAAAAGATATTTACCGCGCTGCCGAGCTCGTCGGAATAGACGCCTATCACGTCGGCGTTCACTTTTTCGCTCGCCACGATGTGCTGTCTGTCGCCCAGCTTCTTCACCGCGCGTATCGTGTCGCGCAGCTTGGCGGCTTTTTCGAATTCAAGGTTTTCGGAGCACGTCTCCATATCCCGCTCGAGCTCTTTGAGCAGCGAACCGTAATCGCCTTTGAGAAAATGCGTCACGCCTTTTATGGCGGCGGAGTATTCTTCCTTGCTGACTTCGCCTTTTATGCATACGCCCATACACCTGCCTATGTGATAATTCAGGCAGGGGCGCCCTTTGCCTATATCCTCGGGGAACTTTTTGGAACACGAAGGCATCTTGAACGCCTTGCGCGCCGCCGCGACTATGGCGTAGCCGGTCCCCTTTGAAGAATACGGGCCGAAATACGCGCTCTTGTCGTCCTTGCGCTCGTATTCCACCGAAAGCGAAGGGTATTCGTCCGCCGAAAGCCGAATATACGGGTAATCGGACGAATCCTTTAGCTTGATGTTGTACCGCGGCATATATTGCTTTATAAAGCTGTTTTCAAGTATAAGCGCCTCGAGCTCGGTCTTGGTGTGGAACACCTCGAAGCGGTCCACCGCGGCGACCATATGGCGCGTCTTCTGATTGTGCACGGCGTACGGAGCGAAATAGCTCGAAACGCGGTTCTTCAGCGCCTTGGATTTGCCCACGTAGATGACGGTCCCCGCCGAGTTGCGCATTATATACACGCCCGGCGTCGCGGGGAGCAGGCGCGCGTTTTTGAATAATTCTTCTCGTGTCATAATTTACAAAAAGCCCTGAACTCATTTTATAAGATGAGCCCAAGGCGATTGATCGTTCCGCGGCGTGTGCCGCTTTGTGTAATTTATTCTATGCTTAAAACCAGATCCACCAGGCTGTTGACGGTCTCTTCCTCGTCTTCGCCCTCGGCCATTATGGTGACGGTGTCGCCCTTTTTGATGCCGAGCGAAAGTACGCCGAGCAAACTCTTGGCGTTGGCGCGCCTGTCGCTGCTTTCGACCCATACAGAGGACCTGAAAGCGTTGGCTTTTTGTATAAAGAATGTCGCGGGGCGCGCACGCAGCCCGACCGTGTTTTCTACTGTAATGGTTCTAGAATACATTTTAAGCTCCCTTGCCTTGTAACATCTGTTTTATAACAAATCAATTATAGCAAATCAAAAACTATAAATCAATACCATTTATATAACAATTCCAACAAAATATATTTGCGCGCTTTGTGCATTTTCGTCAACAAAAGCGGCGTTTCCGTCATTCTCCGGTTATCACGACCGCCGTGACGGTGTAGGAATAACGCGAACTGTCGTTTTCCAGCACAAGTTTTTCGCGCACGAGCAGCGGCGTGCCGTCCTTGGCGAAATAGCTGCCTTCGCTTTCGTAACCTTCTACCGTGAGCACAAGGTCGAGCACGCTGAAATACGAAGATTCTTTCTGCACCTCCTGGGTGCCGACGACCAGCGTCTCGTACGCGGGCGAAGTCTTTATCTCTTTTACCGTGCCGAACGGGTTGGAGCCGGAGCGCAGATACATCTCGCCGCCTTCCTCCAGTTCGTTTATCGCCGAATTCGAAATGGCGTCGGAATGCACCGTCACCGCAAACGTCTTGAGTTCGGTGGTGACGAGCAGATCCTTGATCTGGTTCCTGAAGATCAGCGCCGCGGCGATGCCGAGTATAATTATGATCACGAGCAGATCGAACAGATTGAATCTCTTGTTTTTCATTCCTTGTCCTCCTCTTTTTCGGTCACCGAATAGACCGTGCCTTCGGCGTAGACCCTTTTGGTGGTAAAGCATACCTTTTCGCCTATAAGCGGCATCGAGTCGGCGCGCGCCGATTCGAACGTCACGGTGACGTATTTCTTGCCGTCGGCGACAGTCTCGCCGGTTATTTTGCCGTCTTTTCCTTCAAAATCCGCCGTCTCGCCTTTTATGAACACGGCGGAAGCGCCGTCTTCTATGCAGACCGTCAAGTCCACGCTGTACGAAGCTACAGAGAAGTCGCGTATCAGCAGCATTATCGCCGAAAAGCAGATCGCGAACACCGCGGTGAAAATGATAATGTCAATAACGTTGAATTTCGATTTCATACCGCTCACCTCAACTGTAGTCCGCGCCCGTGTCGTACGGGATGACGTTGCCGCACGCGCTTATCATACCGCACAGCGCCCAGAACAGCACCAGGTCGTGCCGCGTGCCGAGCGTGTCGTAGCAGACGCCCAAAAGGAGTATCGCGGTCACCGAAGCCACCGCGGCGGCGCAGAACTGCCGCATCCCCTCCGCCCGCGCCGAAGCCGCCGCCATCGCCCGCGAAAGCAGCATCAGCAGCATAAGCAGCGTCAGCGCGCAGCCTAGCAGGCCGAACGAGCTGATGAACACCGCGAACAGGTTGGTCCCGCATTCGGCTCCGCCGAACAAAAGCTGAGTCGCCGAAAGCCCCGAAAGATCCGGGAGCAGGGGAGCGACCGGCGCAAATGTCACAAAGCCGGAAACTATGAACCTCACCAGCCACACCAAAGGCAGGACCGCGGCGGAGGCGAACAAGAC
>JAEEGI010003463.1_pt1 | contig 37608 bp, 23 predicted proteins | sample 8958751 | NCBI WGS metagenome assembly JAEEGI01 (sample SAMN16246545, study PRJNA631951) | gut metagenome | biome: gut microbiome; feature: rumen; material: KS-attached | host: Bos | place: Iran: Karaj | collected 2018-10 | reverse complement strand
GGTATGGCGCAGAATACGGCTGCGGATACGGTGGTCTTTTACGCCAGTGATGTCCTCGTGCGGAATGGAGATTACGCGATAGACCTGTTTGCGCAGCTTCCCGGCGTAGAAATCATGGAGGACCAGATTACCGTTTCCGGAAAGCCGGTGAAGCTTGTCTATGTGAATGGAAAATTGGTTTTCGGCCTCAATCCCCTATCGGCCCTGAATTATCTGAAAGCCCGGGAGGTGGTAACCATAAGCGTCCTTCCGTCCGGCCAGCCCAATGTGAATGTCAATATTGAAACCCGGGACCCGATTGACCGTGTGATAGACGTGCAAGCCCGCGCGATGGCAGGAATGGACGAACTCCCGGACGAGACCGGGAAGCGCCCGTTCCGCTTCCTTATAGGAGCCAATATGCATTATTTCACGGAACTGCGGCAGGTTTCGGCCGATGTGGTGGCCAGCGATCTTGGCATCCATTCCAGCCTGGTTTCCCTAACCCCGGAGCCGCTTACTTCGCTTGGAGAGAACATCGATGTGCTGGTTGGTTACAACCGCTATTGGGACAACCCTATTTCCGGCAATGCGCTTCAGCTTTCCTATTCATTCGGTCACGAGAGAGGCAACACCCGTACCCGCACACAGAGCGAACTCTTCAAGACCCTGTTTCTGCCTCAGATGGCATTTGATGAACAGGACCTTGAGATCAGCCACGTGCGCACCCACAACATCAAGAGCTCTTTTGCCTATCGCCGGGGCAGGCATATCCGGGCCACCTGGAACCAGGACCTCCGCATTTCCTATGACATGCGAGACAACCTGACGCTCACCGAATTGGATATTGACAACATCCCTAAGTTAAAGCGTACGCAGGAACTGTATTCCCTGAACCGGTCCTGGAATCTGCAAGAGGCCGTGGAACTGGGTTTTGCGAACGCCGGCAACAGGAAACTGCCCACCTTGAATCTGGAAATGACGCTGGGGAAGAACCGTCTGGATGCCTGGGACCTGGATACCGTCGCCACTTCCATCCGCAACCGCTGGCTAACCAAAGACGGAAAAGGACTTTCGCAGCAGTATTCGGCCCGTATAGCCCAAAAAATCCTGGACATAAAAAATATGGACCCGGCCCGGCCCCAGCTAGTCCGTACGCATTCCTTGAATGCAGATTATACCATTTCTTATGAAGACCAGGTCAAGGAGCAGCAAGCCTGGGACCTTTATCAACAGGCAGTGCGCTTCCCCAACCTGGCCAACACCTTTGATTTTACCTTTACCCATCTGCTCAATTCCCTGAACCTGTCGTACAGTCATTCCCGTACCGGCGAGAAGGGAACCTTCAACCTCCGCGCCACTTTGGCCACCGAGTTTGAAAACGTCGTGGATAAGGAAAGGTTCCCCTATGACCATAAGAAGAACGGCGCTTACTTCCGGCTTCGGCCCGGCCTGTCCCTGGACTACCGGAACTATAGCCTGAATTTCAGCACTACGGCCCATACGCCTTCCGTGGAGGAACTCCGCCACAGAGTAGACGATACCAATCCCTTCTCGCTCATAGCCGGCAATCCGGATCTGAAACAGTCCCTCGCCTACAGCCTGACTTTGGGAAAACGCACCGGCAGCCCGGCCTCCAGACATTTCTTGACCTGGAACCTGCGGGCGCAGTATGAAGTGAATCCCATCGTGCGAAAGATGACCCTGTTCCAGAAAGACTCGGTTCTTGTAGAGTTTGACAACTACCATGCGAAGGCCGGAACCACACTGACGGAGCCCTTCAATGCCAAATACGCGTGGAATTCCTCCGGAGATATTGCTCTGATGAGCCAGTGGGGCGGTCCTTGGGGCTTTTCCACGCGTGTGGGGGCCTCCCTACAGTTCCGGGATCTGCCGCATTTCTCCGGCGAAGCCCTCGTGCGGTCTACAGACCTGACTCCTTCCCTGATGGCCAGTACGTCCTTCTTCCCCTTTACCAGGAATGTAAAGGTGGGCCTGAACAGCACTGTGACTTATGTCAGGGGCTGGAACGATGCCCACTCGATGGATGTCCGTTCCCTTCGGAGCACATTGGGAGCCCAAGTCCATGCAGATGTCCTGAAGCGTTTCTTCATCGTGGGAGATTATCTTTGGGACCGGTACAGAGACTTGTTGGACAAGGAGATGTCCCACGATGCGCACCGGCTTTATCTTTCCCTGGGCGTCAAACTGCTCAGAGACAAGCAATTGAAGGTGGCCGTTACCGGTGTAGACCTGCTCCAGAGCGGTTCCCTGTACCACGAGATTATTTCCGCATCCAGAAGGACGCGCCAATGGACCCCGGTCTACGGCCGCTATTTCCTGGTGGATATTACTTACCGTTTTACTTCCCCCACTGCTCGCAGAGCTCGATGATGGCTTTCCGGTCGCTGGGGTCCATTTTCTTATTCTGGTCGAACCAGGCTTCAATCTCGGCCTTCTTGTCGGGGAAACATCTGATGCAATTCTTTTTGGTAAGGGGAAGAATGGCCCCCTTGCGGTACAAACCGGCAGTTTCGGTCATTCTGTAGGGTACTTCCTTCAAATCTGACAGGTGGTAGATTACGCCTCCGTCTCCGGTAATGAAATCTACCTGTTCAACGGCGGTGGTATTGCTTTCCATACCATAGGAGGCCATTTTTGTATCGGTCATCAGCAACACTTCCCGCTTAGTGGCCAGAAACACATCGTCAGACAGTTTGTCCAGGCGGTAGAAGACGCCATCACGGCGCAGGAAAGGCACATTATCAATAATAACCTCCACCAAACCTTCCGTGTTGTCCAGAACCATTTCCATACCGTGCTTGTCCTTGAAGCGGACCGTGTTGTCTATGGCACAGATGTTATATGTTCCGGGGATAGGAGACTTGTCACTGAAAAGGAGGGTGCCTTTACCCATTTCGGGCATCGGGTAAAATACACTGGCGGGGAGGCCTCCGGGGATATCCTGAGCACGCAGATTGGCGCAAAGGCCCATAAGGGCAAAGAGGCCGATGAGGAGAGTCTTTTTCATATCCGGTTGATTAGTTTTCACAAAGATACACAGATAAATGTACAAATCTTTTTACTTGCGTTCAAATCGCGTGCCCGCACTTGACCATGCGCCTCGGAATCAGTAAATTTGTACATAAGACATAACCAATTCATTCCAATATGAAAAAACTCTTTGTAGCAATTGCAGCCCTGGCCATCGGCCTTTCCGCCAATGCCCAGCAGGCTCTGTTTGGCGGCCCCTCCGTGGAGTCTCCCGTCATCAACCCTGACGGCACCGTTACCTTCCGTTTCCAGGCCCCCAAGGCCATCAAGGTAGAAGTGACCGGCGATTTCCTTCCCACCCAGAAGATGGAAGTGGAGTTTGGCGGTAACAAAATGGTTTACGATGCTCCCGGCGTGGGTGTTCTCAAAGAAGGCAAAGGCGGCGTGTGGGAATACACCACCGACTTTGTAGTGGCTCCCGACATGTACAACTACACCTTCCGTGTTGACGGCGTAAGCCAGATTGACCCCCACAACATGTGGGTCAACCGCGACGTAGCCTCCCTCACCAGCGTACTCCTGGTCCCCGCTCCCGGTGAGCGCAGCGACCTCTACGCCATCCACAAGGTTCCCCACGGCACTGTTTCCAAGGTCTGGTATCCTTCCAAGACCGCCGGCTTCGACCGTCGTCTGACCGTTTACACTCCGGCCGGTTACGAGACCTCCAAAGCCAAGTATCCCGTGCTGTACGTGCTCCACGGCATTGGCGGTGACGAAGACGCCTGGGTCACCCAGGGCCGCGCTACCCAGATCCTGGACAACCTCATCGCCCGCGGCGAGGCCAAGCCTATGATTGTTGTGTTCACCAACGGCAACATCGCCTGCGAGGCCGCTCCGCTGGAGAATGCCGACGGCTATGTGAACCCCACGATGAGCCTGCCCAAGACTATGGAAGGCACCTTCGAGTCCGCTTTCCCTGAGGTGGTGAAGTTCATCGACAGCCGCTACCGCACCATCGCCAAGAAGCAGGGCCGCGCCATCTGCGGTCTGTCTATGGGCGGTTTCCACACGCTGTACATCACCCTCAACAACCCGGATATGTTCAACTACTCCGGTATGTTCTCTGCCGCCATCGGCACAGGTTCCGAGCAGGCTGCCAGCGGTCACCCTGAGATTTACCAGAACTTCGACGCCAAGCTCGCCACCTACTTCTCCAAGAAGCCCGCGCTGCTTTGGATTGGTATCGGCAAGACGGACTTCCTCATCCAGTCCAACAACGAGTTCCGCGAGAAACTCAATGCAGCCGGCTATCCTTACAAATATATGGAAACCGACGGCGGTCACATCTGGAAGAACTGGAGAATCTATCTGAGCGAGTTTGTTCCGCTCATCTTCAAATAGAAGACAGTCACAACGCAAAAAAACCGGGCCCTGAGGGTCCGGTTTTTTTATTGTATGAATCGCTTTCCTACTTGAAGAGCAGCTGGGCGAAGGTGTTCAGATACAGACGCCAGTTCTTCCAGACGTGGGCGTCTTCGCTCACGTAGAGGGTGTGAGGCATGCCCAGGTCGGTGAGGTGCTTGTCCAGGATGAGGGAGCCCTGGTAGGCCATGGTGTCTTCCTTACCTACACCAATCCAGTACAGCTTGTAGCCGGCCTTCTTGATGCCCAGGAGATCCTGGTCCAGGTGGTCGCTCTCACGGATACCGCAGCTCAGGGGGCAGATGTAGTTGAACACGCCAGGGAAGAGGATGGTGGCGCTGGTGGTATGACCGCCGCCCATGGACAGACCGGCAATGGCGCGGCCGTCGGCCTTGGCGATGGTACGGTACTCCTTGTCAATGAAAGGAACGATTTCCTTCACCAGGGAGGTTACATAGGCGTTCTGCCACTTGGGATCCTGACGGTCCATGGGTTCGGGAGCGATACCCAGGGTGTTGGCAGCCTTCTGGTTGGGGTTACCGTTGGGCATCACAACGATCATAGGCTTGGCAAGACCCTTCTCGATGAGGTTGTCCAGGATCTGGGCGGCACGGCCCATGGAGCTCCAGGCTTCCTCATCACCGCCACCGCCGTGGAGGAGATAAAGCACGGGATACTTGGCCTTCTTGTTCTCCTCATAGCCATAAGGAGTGTAAACGGTCATACGACGGGCATAACCCAGGCTGGGGCTGTTGTACCAACGGGTGGTCACGGAGCCGTGCTGGTTGGCCTCGTAGTAGTTCTCGGAACGCTCGCCGGGGATGAAGAGCATGTTCAGGTAACGGGAACCGTCACGCTGCACTTTGTCGTTGAGGGGGTCGTTCACGGAAACACCGTCCACGATGAAGTTGTAGGTGTAGATTTCCGGTTCGGGGGCGTCGATGGTGATTTCCCAGATACCGCCGTCACCCTTCTTCATCTCTTCCACGCCGGTCCAGGGGTTGGCCATCCAGTTACCGGACAGCTGTACGCGGGTAGCGTAGTTGGCATTGAGGCGGAAGGTAACCTTACCGTCCTTTACTTCGGGAGAGACGATGCGGGGGCCGCGACCGCCAAAAGCGAAGTTGGTGAGTTCCTGAGCGCCCAGGGAGCTCAGAGCGAGGGCTGCAGCAGCCAGAATTGTTAAGACTTTCTTCATACTGTGTTTGTGTTATTAGGGGATTAGAGTTTCACGTTCTTCTTGAGACGGATATCCTGAGAGGAAGCACCCACCTGGAGTTTCACCTTCTTGCCGGAGAAAGCCCATTCGTGCTTGTCCACATCCCAAAGTTTGAGGTCATCGGCCGGAATCACAATCTCCACGTCCTTGGTCTCGCCGGCCTTGACGGCCACACGCTCAAAGCCGCGCAGGCGCTTGGCGGCATCGTCGTTCTTGAACTTGGCGTATACCTGCACCACTTCCTCACCGTCGCGGGAACCGGTGTTCTTGAGCTTGAACTTAACCACATAGTTGCCGTCCTTCTTCTCCACCTTCATCTTGGAATACTTGAAGCTGGTGTAGCTGAGACCGTAACCGAACGGGAAGATGGGCTTGGCCTTGGCGTACATATAAGTGCGGCCGTTGCGGATGTCGTAGTCCAGCATGTTGGGCAGGTCCAGGATGTCGCTTACCCAGGTCTGGGTGGTACGGCCGGCGGGGTTGTAGTCTCCAAAGAGGACATCGGCCAGGGCGTTACCCAGTTCCTGGCTGCACTGCGTGAGGTGCACAATGCCGGGAACGTTCTTAACGGTCCAGTTGATGGCATACGGGAAGCTGGAGATGAGGGCTACCACGGTGTTGTGGTTGGCCTGCCAGATAACCTTGATGAGGTCTTCGGTCTCCAGCTGGAGGCTGCGGCGGTCCAGGGCCTCGCGGCCGTCACCGGCTACAGCGCCATAAGCCCAGGGAGACTGTACGGACTGGGTATCCCAGTCGGGGCTGGTGGTGGGGTGGTTACCTACGCACACGATGCAGATATCGGCCCACTTAGCCAGTTCCTGGGCGCTGCCGTCGGAGTCCCAGCGCTGGAACCTCACTTCAACGTCAGTCCCCTCCACTTTGGCCTTGATGCCTTCCAGAGGGCTCACGCGATAAGCGGGAAGGGCGCCGTACCAGTCCTTGAGGACTTTTTCGGCCCTATTACCAAATACGGCAATCTTCTTGACCTTGTTCTTGTCTATGGGGAGGATGTTGCCCTGGTTCTTGAGCAGCACCACCGACTTCTGGGTTACCAGACGGGCCTTGTCCTTGAACTCCTGACGCTCCCAGGGAATGTCTTCTTCGGAGCCGAAGTCCTGCTGGTCGTAGGGGCACTGGGCGTCCATCAGGCCCAGGCGCAGCATGGTGCGGAGGTTGGCCTTGGTGCGCTCGTTTACCACTTCCTCGGAGAGGAATCCGGCGTCCCAGGCGGCCTTAACCTGCTCAAAGCGGGAGTCGATGAAGCGGGACAGACCGGCATCCAGAGCCATCTGGATGGCCTCGTTCACGTCCTTGGCATAGGCGTGCATCTGAGGCATATACATAAACGGAAGGGCTCCGGCATCATCTACGATGGTGCCTTTCATGCCCCACTCTTCAATGAGGATATTCTTAATAAAGTCGTTGGCAATACAGGGGACGCCGTTGTAGGCGTTGTAGGCGGTCATCAGGGACATGGAACCGGCCTGTGCGCCTTTCCAAAAGCCGTAGCTGTAGTATTCGCGGAAGAGCTTTTCGTCAAAACGGGAATCGGTCTTGTAGCGGTTGTCCTCGTTGCTGTTGGCCAGGAAGTGCTTCATGAGGGCAGCTCCTCTCCAATACGTAGGATCGTCTCCCTGGATACCCTTTACCTCGGCAGCCACCAGCTGGCCCACCAGGTAGGGATCCTCACCAAAGCTCTCCTCGGTACGGCCCCAGCGGGGGTCACGGGCCAAGTCTGCATTGGGAGCCCACAGGATGAGACTCTTGTAGGGAGCATCCTTGGAATAGAAACGGGCCTCGTAGGACATCACGTCACCTACGATCCAGGCCATTTCGCGGTCCCACGTCTCACCTACACCGTAAGCCTGAGGGAAGGCGGTACTGTTGGTATACTTGGGCTTGGGACGTCCGGGCCAACCGCCGCCAAACTGGCCGGCGTTGCCCAGGTTGGGAAGTTCGGCGTCACCGCCGCGTACGATGCCGTGGATAGCCTCCGTAGCACCGGGGTTGGCAATACCCAGACGGGGTACGCCCTGACCCACGATGGTTCCCAGTTTTTCCTCAATGGTCATGAGGGAAATAGCATTATCCAGGCGCTCATCCTCAGAGAGTTGCGTGTTCTGGAAGGGATAATCCTGTGCAAACAAAAGCAGCGAGACGAGCAGCAGGAGGGAGGTGCATGCGATTCGTTTCATATCGGATTGTTTACGTGTTATCAATTACATAGTTAAAAAACAGAGGGGAAAAATGCTTCCCCTCTGTTCAAATCTTTTCCTTTATTTATTTGGAAATCTTGGCGACAAACTCGTAGTCAGGTCCTACGAACTTATACACACTGTCAGCCAGCTTGGTCACCACGACCGTCACACCGGGGACTACAAGCTCTTTCACACCACTCTTCATCACGTATGAACCTCCGCCGATACCCCAGTCAGGGAACTCCCAGCCGTTGCACAGCATGCCGGGTTCGGCGGCGTACTCCGTGCTCACGAAGGGACCTTCAATATCGTCACCGGTAGCAGTCAGTAGCTCGAAGTAGGCGACGACATCCTCTCCCTCACCGATGGTGATGGAGTGCTTGTCCACGCCATTGCCATTGTCGGTAATGACATCCTTTGCAGGAATAGCGTCGTCGATATCACCGCCGGGGACATAGTTGGGGCCTGCGGCAGGATAGTCGAAGCCAGGGCCTGTAAAGCTGAAGGCACCGGTGCCAATCTGAGTAACAGAAACCGTCACACCAGGATCGATAAACTGTTTTTCGCCATTCACAATGTAGTAAGAACCGCCAGAGAAACCCCACTGAGGGAAATTAAAGCCATTGGCCAGCTGACCTACTTCATGAGCATACTCAGTAGAAACATAATCGCCTTCAACCAAGTCGGTAGATCCTTCCAAAAGGATGAATTCCAGATAAGCCACTTCCTGGTCATCAGCATCGGTAACGATGATAGGATACTTCTTCACACCAGCCACCACTTCGCCAGTCTGAGTAGAGCAGGCAGTGGGCTCACCAATGGTATACTTATGGGTAGGAGCCACAGGGCCAACGGGCTTCTTAGGTCTGGTAAGGGCCGGGATAGCGCCTTCGAAGAGAACCTCGGTGGGATAATCCAAACCCCAGAAGATGGTCCAGATAACAACATCCTTGTCATCAACCTTCTCTTCGCGGCTGGTAACGGTAATAAGGCCGTCCGTGATCTTCTTGAGAGCAGTAGCCTTACCATCACCTACCTCAAACAGGCAGGTTCCCCAGTTGAGGCCCCAGTCACCCATGTCAGGGTTGTCCCAACCGATGCCAAATTCACCGGCATTCACAACACCACCTTCAGCGCAGGGATGGTAAACGCCATCGGCCAGATAACCATCGGCGCTATACAGGTCAAGACCAAGGTAGTAACCTTCGCCTTCCCAGATAGTGCTCCAGGTCTGATAATCAAACGAGGAAGAAATACCGTCAGTAGCCAGCTGCATGGTAACAATACCTTCACCCTTCTGGGCGGACAGCACCTCAGTAAGTTCGATGGGATCGGGATCCGGTTCAAAGTTGATATCACCGGAGAAGAAGTAGGTCTTACCTCCTGCTACGGCAGTAATCTGATAGTTGGAGCCTTTCTTGTTAACCAGGATATAACCCTCCAGGCCAAGGGAAGTACCATTGACCTTGGTGGCTTCCACTACGGCGTTTCCAATCTTGGAAGTAACAGCCGGGCTAAAGACATACTGACCGGGAGCCAGGAAGTAATCGTAACCAATCAGAGTAGTGGTCAGAGTACTGCCATTACCGCTGAGGGTCAGATCGAAGTAACGTCTGTCAATAGACCACGTAGCTTCAACATCATCGACTTTGTTGAGCACAACGGCATCGGCCGGCACCGTATACATATCCTCGATTCTGTTGACCGTGGTAGGACCTTCCTTGGTGCAGGAAAGCACCAAGGCAAGGCCAAGAACCAGTAAACTAGTTATTTTCTTCATAATCAAGTCTTTCTTTAGGATTTACCACTCAACCTGGTCCCACTCAACTTCCGTAATGGTGGAGAAGTCGGCAGAAACCTTAAAGATGGGAGAGAAATTGTAGTACTTGTCAGAAGCCTGGTTGTAACCATTACCCTCGGCCATGGCGGCGATACGGAAATAGCGGTCCTGAGAAGCATACTTGAACAAATTGGCATTCTCGGCAGCCTGGGTGTCAATCTCCAGGGTGATGAGTTCACCGGGATTAACATCCTTGGCCTTGGCACCCTTATCGTCTTTGGCCAGGTTCATAGCATTAGCACCCACGAAGAGCTGCGTATTACCGGAAAAGACCACATTGGAAATCTTGTTGGCGCGGGCAGGATCACCCAGCTCCACATAGAAAGTGGCAACCATCTTCTTGGTAGCAGCGTTATAGGTAATCTTGGGATCCTTGATGCGGCAGAACGGGAGCACACCAAGATTCATGACATTCTTGCCCTCTTTAAGAACAAAGGTGTTCTTGTCTGCATCCGGCTCGTAGCAAGGAAGCTTTTTGGTAGAGTACTTATAGGTACCGGCAAATACCATGGTGTTGGTATACTGGCCGTCAAAACGGACCAGCCAGTCCTGTTCAGTGAGCTTTACGGGATAATCTGCGGGATCACCCTTCCAGGTCGGAGGGATATAGCCCAATTCGGTGACCACGATAGAACCATATTTGACGGTGGTAACCGTAGACCAAGTGGACCAGTCAAAGGAAGATGCCGTAGCAGCCTCCAGGCTCACCACTTCACCGGTCACTACATCCATCAACTTTCCGGTAATCTGGGCGTTGGGGCCGTCGTAGTTGTCCAGCTTGAACATACTGCAAGAAGCCAGCATGGTAACTACGGGAACCAGAAGTGCTATAGATTTGAATACTTTTTTCATTGCTCAATTATTTATTGTTATCCTCGATATGGTTCTTCTCGTAGTTCGGGATACCGTTATAATAGGTTCCGGAATACGAAAGGGTACCACTGTAACCCCAATACTTGGAGGTAGCAGTTACAGGGATGGAACGCAGGAAAATGTAGGATTCCTTTCCACCAGTGTAATCAAGCAGCGGGATGAGGGTGAGTTTTACACCCAGCGTTCCCTCTTCCTGGAACTCAGTGTTGTTAGGGTTATAGTAACCGCGGCGACGGTAAAGGACATTGCTCCACTTGTTCTCGAAGGGGAATTCCACCTTCCACTCATGGAGGACATTGTCCACGGTGAGAGCGACATCATCCTTAAAGCCGGCACGATGACGAACTTCGTTCAGGCATTTGGCAGCCAAAGTCTTATCACCCAGACCGCTCTCGGCAACAGCCTCGGCGTAGGTAAGGAGGATTTCAGCGTAACGGACATCATAATAAGGAGACTGTACGGAAACACTGTTGTTCTTCAGATCCACAAACTTGCGGGGGCTGAAGCAGTAGGAGTTACGGTTGTTGGCGTTCTTGTCAGTGGTAAGACCCATAAAAGCGGAGTTGTTGATACCCTTGCCGCCATAGGCCCACAGGGAGTCGTTCTGGGGAGCGCCCTTGAACGGAACACCATAGTTACCATCACCATTGGACTTGGCCGTAGGATAAACTTCCACGGTACCGTCCTTCTTAACCATACCACCCTGTATGTAGCAAGTTTCATTGCGGAAAGTAGCACCGGGATAGATAACCCATGCCTGGAAACGGGCGTCCTTGAGCTCGAAAGGCTCCGTGATCTTAGCATAGTGCTTGTAAGAAGCAACCATGTCGTCCTTCATTTCGGTTTCGGGATCGCGGAAATAAGCGGTTTCGTCACCATTTACCAGGGTCTGGATGGTACCATCCTTGCGGGCACGGTTGGTTTCATCGGTATAATAGTCATACTCGTCGGCCAGGTTGAGTGTAACAGCGTAGCTGGCTACACCGGTTCCACTGTAACCGCCCACCCACTGGTTGGGAACCCAGTTCTGGGCGCCGTTGGTATCTTCTTCATTACCGGTCTTGTAAGAGCGGCCAAAGAGGCCTTCTTCTTTATGCCAGTTCTGGAAGAGTTCGGAAAGATTCTCAACAGCAGCGGAAATGCTGGAAGGATTGGGCATGTAAAGAGCATAATCTTCGCAGTCCAGAATCTTCTTGGCAGCATCGATAGCCATCTGATAATAGCCATTGGCATCGGAAGCCTCCATTTTGGTGAGATTCTTCTGAACAGCTACCCAGTTGGGGTTAAGAGCGGCACGATACCAATACTTGCACTCGGAAGCAGCCCACAGAGCGGCGCGAGCCTTCAGAGCATAAGCGGAATACTTGGTAGCACGCATTTCCTGAGACTGCTTCTCGGGCAGAAGTGCGGCAGCCTCATCAAACTGATCCAGCACCCAGTTCCAAGTTTCCTTTTCCGTGGAACGAGGGACATAAAGCTTGTCTTCTTCGTCGGTACCATAATACTTGCTCAGGTCTTCCACTACGATGGGGACACCACCATAGACACGGACACTGCCAAAATAGTAGTAGGCACGGATGAACAGGGCCTCGCCTTTGTAACGGTCTGCCGTAGCGTCATCGAGAATGCCTTTATTGCGGCAATCTTCAACGGCCGAAAGGAAAACGTTAACGGCACGTACCTTAGTATAGTTCCAGAAACCGGACACCGTATTGCCATAGGAAGGCACGCCACGGGCATCATTGCCGAACATCTGGTTCTTATCATTATCGTTAAGACCCACACCGGGTAATTGGGAGTACAGGTCGGCCAGGAGAGCCAGGAGACCATTCTCGGACTCCAGGAGGTCGTCGGCGGCAACCTTGCTCAGGTCGCCTTCCATATTGTCAAAGAACTTGTCGCAGGAAACGAGCCCGAAAGAGAGTCCGGCAATGAGGATATATTTGAATATCTTTTTCATTTTCTTGCAGGATTAGAAGTTGAGGTTGAAGCCTATGCTGTAGGTCTTGTTAATCTGGAATTCACCACCGGCACGGCCGCTGTCGTTGGATTCAGGATCCACATACTTCAGGAGCGGGTTGCAAATAGTGAACAGGTTACCACCGTTGAAGAAAACACGGGCGCTCTTGATACCGGCCTTCCTGAGGAAGTTGGGGCTGAAGCGATAACCGAGTTCGATGGTCTTGAGACGGAGGAAAGAAGCATTCACATAGTTGTACGGCTGGTTCACGCCATAGGTAGGGCTGTTGTAGGAGCCCACCTGGCTCAGACGTACCAGGGCCGGCCAGTAACCGGACACCCACTCGGTGGAAGGATCCCAGGGATCATCACCGTAGTTTGCCACGTGATAAGCGTCGGTATAGTGGGAAGGCAGATAGTTGAGCACACCGTAACCGGCATAAGCGCTGAGGCCGTAACTCTTATACTTCATAGTAGCGCCATTGAAGAGGAGGCTGAAGTCAAAGTTCTTGTAACTGCCGCTGAAGGTGAGACCGAACTGAAGCGGCGGGTTGCCACCACCCCAGGTGTAGTATACGTCATCGGAATCGATGTAACCGTTACCGTTGCGGTCTTCCAGCTGGTATTGACCAACGATGAGGGCGCGGTTGCCTTCGTTGCTGCTAAGGGCAGAATAGAGGATCTGGCTGGAGCTGGCCTGGTCGATGGAGTTGAAGCGGCCACCGGTCCAGTGATAGGTGCTGCCACCCATATAACCGTTCCAACGGTTGAGGGTTGCGCTCTTCCAGTATTCCATCTGAGAACCGTACTGTCTGGTGTTCTCACTCTCGATATAGGTAGCGCGAGAACGGGAGAAGGTAGCGGTACCCTGGATGCGATAAGAGAAGTTACCCACGCTGTTGCGGTGGTACAGACTCAGTTCCAGACCCTGGGTCTCGCTGCGGTTGAGGTTTTCCTGAGGAATGGATACAGCATAGAAATCAGGGAGGGAAACGCTACGGGTAGCAGCGGTACCAATCATCTCACGCTTGAACCAGTCGAAGGTACCACCGAACTTGCCCTGCCACAGTTCCCAGTCCACACCGAAGTCCATCATACGGACCTTGGCCCAGGTGAGAACGGTGTTAGCTACGGAGTTGTTGGCATAACCGGTAGTGGTTTGTCCGTCGGAGAATACCCAAGCGTTACTGGATGCATAACCATTCACATAGGCATAGGGGCTACCCTGTACAGAGCCGGTGAAACCGTCGGACCAACGGAACTTGAGGTTGTTCACGAACGGGAGGATGCTCTTGAAGAATTTCTCTTCGGAGATACGCCAACCCAGGGAGTAGGACGGGAACAGACCCCAACGCTTGCCGCGCTGGAACTGATAGTTACCATCGTAACGACCCATCACTTCCACAAGGTATTTACCCTTATAGTTGTAATTGATACGGCCGATGTAACCGGCGGTACGGGAAGAACTACGGGTACCCTGGTTGTCATCACGGGATTCAAGACCCTGGTTAATAACATCGTGCGTATAGAGGAACTGGTCCTTGCTGGGGCCATAATAACGGGAGGCACCAATCATGGCGTTGGTGATGCTGGTGAGCTCGGCACCGAGCATGGCGGACACATTGTGAGCGCCACCAAACTGGCGATCGAACAAGGCCTGGATACGACCATACACGCGGGTATTGTCGTTCCACATCTCGGCATATTCGGTCTCGTTACGAGCTTCAGCCCACTTATATGCAGGCTGGTCATCCTCATAACTGTAGAGCATAAAGCTCTTCACCAGAGTACGCTGCTTGCTGCGACCAAAGTCATAAGCACCGGTAGCCTGGAACTTGAGGCCCTTCAGGAAAGGAGCATCATAAGTAAAGTCAATGGTGTTGGAGAAGTCCTTGCGGTCGGTCTTGGTGTAACCGGTAACTTCGGGATCCAGGAGGGCCACAGGATTGAGGTGCTCTTCCACATCCGTATAATGATTGGGATTGTTCTTAGGATGAACACCCACGGTAGGGTTGGACTGATAAATATAGAAGAAAATGTTCCAGTCCAGGTCAAAGTCACCCATACCAAGGTTGGAACTCTGACGGAAGCTGGTGGTATAACGCATGGTGAGTTCCGGGAGAAGCTTCACGGAAACGTTACCATTGAAACTGTAACGCTTGTAACCATAGGCGTCACCCTTCAGGATAGGGTTATCATCTGCGTAGCTACCACCGAAGTAGTAATTAACAGTATCGGTACCGCCGGTGATGGACAGATTGAACTGCTTGTTCACAGCGAACTTGCGATAAATCTCGTTGTACCAGTCGGTGTAGATGGTCTCGTGGGTCTTGCCCTGGGCATCAACCCAAGTGGGATCTCCGTTTTCGTAAGCGGCAATCTGAGCATCGGCCCAGCGGTGACCCATCTTACCTACGTCGGACATGGCGTTTTCCCACTTCATGAAGGAAGGCCAGCTTTCTACCTGACGGGGAACCACGGGAACGGCAAAGCTAATATTGGTTGAGAAGTTTACGGAAGGTTTTCTAACCTGGCCCTTCTTGGTGGTGATGAGGATCACACCGTTCTGGGCACCCAGACCGTAAATGGTAGCGGAAGCGTCCTTCAAAACGGAGATGCTCTCGATATCTTCAGGATTCAGTTCCTGGAGAACGGAGAGGTCGGTGTAAGACTCAACGTTGTTAGGGTTCTGGTTCCAGGAGGTGGACTTACGGGTACGGGTGGTACTACGGACCACACCATCCACAACAACCATAGGGGTACCGAAGCCACGGAGGTTGATCTCGGAGGCAAAGGCACCGGGCTTACCGCTGTTCTGGGTGATGAGGAGGCCCGGGATCTTACCCTGGAGGGCGGCCACACCGTCTGCCGTCTTGGTGGCGGCGATGTCCTCTGAACGGATCTGGGTGATGGCGCCCGTGAGGGATTCTTTCTTTTGGACACCGTAACCCACAACCACGGTCTCGTTCAAGAGCTCGGAGTCTTCTACCAGAATGACATTCATCTTGGCAGTAGCGTGGAGCGTACGGGTTTCAAAACCGATGGAGGAGAATTCGAGGATGGTGCCCTCGGGAACTGTGAGTTCGAAGTTACCGTCTACGTCGGTGGCAGTACCATTGGTAGTGCCCTGCTGCATGATAGATGCACCGACAATCGGTTCCTTCTGCGCATCCGTGACCGTACCGGTCACCTTGATGGTGTTCTGCGCCAACAACGCCGTGGCACTGAGGAGAATCCCCAGCACCAGAGACGTTGCACGCATGAGCAAGTTGCTTTTTCTCATGTTGGTTAGTTATTAAGTTTGGTAGTAATTGCTACTTGAAGAGTTTCTGAGCAAAGGTGTTCAGATACAGACGCCAGTTGGCCCATACGTGACCGCCATCGGACACGAAGTACTCGTGCTGCAGGCCCTGCTCGGTGAGCTTCTTGTGCATATCCTCGGCACCCTGGAACAGGAAGTCGGTGTTGCCGCAAGCCAGGAAGTAGAGCTTTACGCCAGCCTTCTTGAGGGTAGCGATCTGCTCGGGGGTAGCGGAACCGGCAGCGGACAGGGGGCAGATATAGTCAAACATCTCCGGATAGAGGATGGAAGCGGTAATGGTGTGACCGCCACCCATGGACAGACCGGCGATAGCACGGGAAGAGGGCTTGGCAATGGCGCGGAAGTTCTTCTCGATGAAGGGAACGATTTCCTCGCAAAGGCTGCGGACGTAACCGTTCATGAGTTTGCTACGCTCGGCCTCGCTCATGTTCTGAAGAGCGTTGCGGTCCCAGTTCATCTGCTTCTCGGGGATGTTGAGGGTGCGGGCGGCAGCCTGGTTGGCGTTACCGTTGGGCATCACAACAATCATAGGCTCGGCCAGACCCTTTTCAATAAGGTTGTCCAGAATCTGGGCGGCACGACCCATGGAGCTCCAGGCTTCTTCGTCACCACCGGCGCCATGCAGGAGGTAAAGCACAGGATACTTCTTCTTGGGGTTGTTCTCGTAACCGTAAGGAGTGTAAACGGTCAGACGACGGTCCATGCCCAGGATCTCACTGTGATACCAGGGGTGGCTCACGGTGCCGTGCTGGAGCTTGGCCTCACCGTAGTTTTCCGTACGCTCGCCGGGAACCAGGAGCATGGGGAGGAAACGGGTGCCGTCACGCTGAACGAGGATGTTCTGAGGATCGTTGACGTTTACACCATCTACTACAAAGTTATAGGTGTAGATTTCAGGAGAGGGCAGAGGAATCTGCACAGACCAGACATTGTTTTCTCCACGTTTCATGTCGATGGTGCCCGTCCAGGGGTTCTCCATCCACGAGCCGCTGAGCTTAACAACAGTGGCGTAGTCTGCCTTGAGGCGGAAGGTTACGCTGTCGTTCTTAATCTCAGGGGAAACGATGGGTTTCATGCCACGGCCAAAAGAGAAGTTGGCCAGTTCCTGTGCCTGCATTGCACCGGCAACGGCCAGGCAAAGGGCAATGGAAGTAAGAATTCGTTTCATTGATGAATTAATTATTTGGTTGGTTAAATTAGTGTCTAATTATTGATGCAAATGTAAAAACAATTAAACTGGAACACATTCTCGCTTGTTCAATTGTTTTTCTATTTGAACGATTGGCCCACTTTATCCAAAGCTTTGGGAAGACATTCCTGCCAGAACTCCCAATTGTGCGTTCCGGCGCGGGAAATGTACTCGCATTTAATCCCCGCCTGTTCCATCTTATTGTAAAGAGCCTTGGAGTCTGCATTGCTAACAGTAAAATCTTCCGTACCCACCTCAATGGAGAACTTAGGGAAAACCGTCTTGTCCTGCTGGGCAAAAAGATCGGCCATAATAATCTGAGGATTACCCCAGGTATAATTGGTGGCCGGGCTCATAGCATAGGCGTACAGGAACTTTTCATGATATTTGATAGCGTGATAAAAGGTTCCGAAACCGCCCATGGACAAACCGGCGATAGCCCTTTTACCATTGCCATTGAATTTCTTTTCCACTTCGGGAACCAGTTCTTCTTCAAAATACTTTTCGTAGCCATCGCTCACATAGAACTTATCCAGGCCGTTGGGCATGATAATAACCATAGGCACGCCACCTTTTTTCTGATAACTATCTGCCAGATAGGCGGCATTGCCCTTATCCAGCCAGCAACGGTCGTGACGGGCGCTCTGGTTGGCGTCTTCATAACCGTGCAGCAAATAAAGGAAGGGATACTTCTTGGTTTTGTCATAGCCGGCAGGGAGCCAGATAGAATAGGTCATCTCCCTGTTCATGGCGTTGCTCTTGATAACGCCTTCGCCGGTACTAGACTGCTTGGCAGCATCTGCGGGATCGATATTTCCCCACGGATCGTTGTCTTTAGTAGAAGAAGTGCCACAGGCAGTCAGAACAGCCAGCGCTGCAGCCAGAAAAATCAGTTTCCTTTTCATTTTACTATAGTACTTTCAATATTAATTTTCATAGTATAAGGCCAGGGCTGCCACTCGGGGATTCCTTCGGCCTGGGGCTTTCCGTCCCTGGCGAAAGAAGTCCAGAGGGCACTTACGCGGTGTCCCAGTTCAATGGCGTCCTCTCCCCCGCCGGTAAAGGTGCGGTGCAGAAGCACGTTGTCAAAGACAAACGGAATTTCTATGCAGTGAGTGCTGCCAAGTGCTCCGTCCAGAACCGGAGACTCCCAGGTAAACTGATAGAAATAAATGGGCGCGCAACCGGCAGCCAGACGGTCTGCAGCCTGCTTGAGGGCCAGGGGCTTGAAAATAGGGTCTTCCATATCCCTGGTGAATTCATGATAAACCGTGCCGATGATAACAGGCACCTCCTTGGAAAGGGCCAATCCCTCCGGAGAGGAAGGTTGGGCCGGGATATCCTCACCATCCACCACGGGACACTGGCCAAAGAGAAGCTGGTCAAGGAGGCTCTCTGGCAGGGCTCCGTCCTGGCGGGCCTCGGCCGTCACGTCCTGTACGGCCTTGCGGTAAGCCGCATACAGATTCTCGTAAGGGACGGACGCAATCTCGTCAATCTTGGCGGGAGAAATGCCCAGGTTGGCAACGGTAGCCGCACCAATGCGGCGGGAATACTTGGGGCTCATGAGGTTGGTGATGGAACCGCTCTGCACAATGGCCTTGTGGAAGAGACCCTTGGCGGCCGGCATAGCCATGAGGGTGCTCACCTTGCCGCCACCACCGCTCTGACCAAAGATGGTCACATTGGCAGGGTCACCGCCAAAGTTGGCGATATTCTTCTTAACCCATTCCAGGGCCTTGACAATATCCAGCATACCCACATTACCGGAATGGGCGTACTTGGCGCCATAACCGCTCAGGTCCAGGAAACCCAGGGCGTTGAGCCGGTGGTTCAGGGAAACCACCACCACGCCGTGGTCACGGGCCAGGTTGGTGCCGTCGTAGCCGGCCTGCTCTTGCGAGGAACCCTCGCTGAAGCCGCCGCCGTGCAGCCACACCATCACAGGAAGTTTGCTGCCCGCCTTGATGCTGGAGGTCCACACATTCACGCGAAGGCAGTCCTCACCGGGATAGCCGTCGTCCCAGTGCATAGTAAAGGCCTGGTTGTCGTCTCTCCAGCCCGCACGGTCCGGATGGGGACTCACGGGGCCGTACGAACGGCTGGCCCGCACCTCTTTCCAAGGTTCGGGATCCGTTGCGGGCATGAAGCGCTGGGCCTGGCCGTAAGGGATACCTTTATAAATGTACACGCCATCGTCAATGTAGCCGGCCACGGGACCGGATACGGTATTGACAGTAGAAGCCTTTGCAGAAGTCTCAAGACTGGAAGCACACTGGGACGAATTCCTTTGGACGGGCTGTCCACAGGAGACCATCAGAAGAGCGGCTGCCATAAGGGTTAAGGTTAGTTTCAGTGTCATGGCTTGGTTGGTTTGGGTATGCAAAGGTGGAAAAAAGCACGAACACAAACTTTTTCGCATTTTCAATTGTTTTTTCTACTGTTCAAAATGCTTATATTTGCCCCTATGAATCGCAAATTTATCCCCCTATTTTTGGGTCTTCTGGCGCTGAGCGCCTGTGAATATAATGGAGGAGAAGTCCCCGTACCTGAAGAAGGCAGCATCGTGGTGTCCAACCGCCTGTCCAACCAGCGTGTCAACTGCATCACGGAAGACGCCGGGGGGTTCATCTGGATGGGCACCCAGCGAGGCCTCAACCGCTTTGACGGCCATGAATTCGTCCAATTCTTCTGCACGGACGACACCCTGGGTCTTCCAGACAATCAGATCTACGCCCTCCACCCCGCCTCCAACGGCACCGTATGGGTAACGGCCGTGGGCGGCGCCGCCGTCTCCACAATGGAGGGAGTCTTTGTCCGCGTCCCCATCGAAGACGCCAACATCAACCTCAACCAGATTATGGAAACCCGCAGCGGCAAGCTGCTCTTTTCCAACGGAACCAACCTGTTAACCTATAATGAGGGCCAGAACGTCATTAGACCGGCCATCCGGAATATGAACGCCTTCGGTGCCCAAGCTGTGTGCCTGGATGCCCAGGACCGCCTCTGGGTCATCACCGCCGGCGGCTGGGCCCTCAACTGCTACAGCGCAGAGGACTATTCCCTCCTGAGCACCACCCGCATCCCCTTCCAGGCATACCACATAGCAGACGGCAAAGACGGCACCATCTGGCTGTCCGGTATGGGAGACTTGGGAATTTTAAGGGCCGAAGATGCCACGTGGCAGCCCCTTCCCTCCTCCATCCAGGCCGAGAAGCGCCTGATGGACGGCGATATCGACCAACTCTACGCCCTGGACCCCGGCAATATGCTGCTGGGCACCATCGGCCACGGCTTTTTCCTCTATCAGAAAAGCCTGAACCGAGTTATCTTCCAGACCGACGATGATTTCCCGTACGAAATGCCCGACGCAGAAATCCGCACCCTTTTCCGCGACAGCCGGGAGAACCTCTGGATGGGCACCACGGACAAGGGCTACAGCGTTTCCTACCATACCAAGAACCTGTTCAGCAGTAACAAGCCGCTGGTAAAGGAATTTGAGGACAAGACCGTCACGGCCCTTTGCCCCGACCAGGACGGCAACCTCTGGATCAGCACCCTTATGGACGGCCTCTGGCGCTACGATCTGGAAACCCGCAAACTGGAACAGATCCCTTTGGAGCGCTTTATCCAGGACAACAGCCTGGGCTACATCCGTGTAAGCCGCATTTTCTGCGACACGGACGGTGATCTTTGGCTGGTTTTCACGGAAAAAATGCGTGTCATCCGCTGCCGCTGGAACGGAAAGCAACTGGTTGCTTCTGACGCCTTCTTCGTGTACTCCCCCATGGCCATCACCCAGGACGACCAAGGCTATATCTGGGTGGGAAACTACAGCCAGAACCTCATCCGCTACAACAAGAACACCAAGGAGCAGAAGTACGTGAGTCTTGGAGATCAGTGGACGTATGTGGCCGATATGGCGATGAAGGAGCCCGGACGCCTCATAGTGGCCAGTTTCAACAATCTGCCCATGGAGGTGAACACCTACACCTTGGACGTCAAGAACATCCCCATCACTGAGGATGAATACAAAGATGCCGTGCGCCGCTCCGTGCTCATCCCCAACAAGCTCTTCAAGGACAGCACCGGAGATATGTGGCTGGGCACCATCACCAACGGCCTCATCAAAAACGACTACGACACCAACCACAAACACGCCGTAGAAGGCCTCCCCTGCCTGGATGTCACTTCCATCGAAGAAGACCTCCAGGGCAACATCTGGGTCTCCACCATGGACGGCCTGGCCAAATACGACCGCACCAACGGCCGCTTCCGCTCTTATATGAAGGAAGACGGCACCGGAGGAGACCAATACAGCGACCGCGCCTCCTGCATCCTGCCCGACGGCACGCTGGTATTTGGCGGCACCCACGGTCTCACGTGGTTCCACCCGCTGGATGCCCCGGCCAAACGCACCGTTCCCCTGGCCTTCGAGTACCTGAGCATCCACAACCAGATGGTTCGGCCCTGCGAAGACGGTCCCATTGACAAAATCCTGGCCGCCAAGCCGGACATCACCATCCGCAACAACCACAACGCCTTCAGCATCACGTTCTGCGCCCTCGAGTACAGCGACTTTGAGCAAATCCGCTACGCCTACAAGCTGGAAGGCTTTGACAAAGACTGGGTTCGCATTAACACCCAGCACAGCGTGTACTTCTCTAACCTGCCTCCGGGCAAGTACAAGTTCCGCGTGCGCATAGCCAACGCCAGCCAGAGCATCACCGCCACAGAAGAATCCCTCAACATCCGTGTGCTGCCGCCGTGGTACCGCAGCGGATGGGCAACCCTGGTCTGGTGTCTGCTAGGCCTCTTCCTGCTGGCCGTAGCCTTTACCTTCGTCCGGCACATCCGCCGCGTCCGCAAGGAAGCCGCCCGCCGCATCTGGCAAGTCCGCCGCGAAAGGGAAAAGGCCGAAGAAGCCCAAAAGGCCGAAAAGGAACTCAACAAGATCCAGCAGAACTACTTTGCCAACGTGGCACACGAGTTCCGTACCCCGCTCACAATGATTGCCGGCCCCGCCCAGCAGCTCTCCGACTCAGAATCCATCCAGGGTCCGGATAAGAAACTCATTGACATCATCCGCCGCAACGCCACCTGGCTGCTGTCGCTGGTGAACCAACTGCTGGACTTCAACCGCATTGGCAACAGCAAGCTTCAGATGAAGGTGGCCCAGATGGATATTGTACAGCCCCTCAAGGATACGGCCGAACTCTTTGGCTTCAACGCCAAAACCAAGGGCATAGAACTCAACACCTATGGCCTGGAAGAACCCTTCACCATGTGGGTAGACGCAGACAAGGTGCAGAAGATAGTGATGAACCTGCTGTCCAACTCCCTCAAGTTCACCCCTGCCGGCGGCCGCGTCTCCCTCTCCTTCGACGTCCTGAGCCGGGCCGATGCCCTGCGCCGCTTCCCCCTCACAGAGGCCGACCAGGATACCCAGTGGGCCTGTATCAGCGTGGCAGACAGCGGGCCCGGTATCCCGGAAGACCAACTGGAAAAGATTTTCGAGCGCTACTATCAGTCCGAAGCCGGTAAGAAGTCCTATGGCTCCGGAATCGGCCTGTATTATGCCCGCGTGCTGTGTGCCCTGCACCACGGCTACATCAAGGCCTGGAACCGGCCCGAAGGCGGAGCCCTGTTCTCCATGGCCATTCCCGTGAACGAAGCCTCCTACACGGAGGAGGAGCGCACCACCCAGGCACCGCTGCTCCAGACCCATCAGCTGGCCCAGGACATTACGGACGAGAATGCGGAGGAAGAAGAGAACAAGAAGCACGTGGTGGTCATTGACGACGATATTGATATTGCCAACTACCTCAAGGTCATGCTCAAGCCTCATTACAAGGTGAGCCTGTACTACGACGGCGAAAGCGCCCTCAAGGGAATGGCCGAAGACGCCCCCGACCTCATCATCTCCGACGTGGTGATGCCCGGTCTGGACGGCTATGAGGTTTGCCGCCGCATCAAGGCCGACCTCCAGCTCAGCCACGTCCCCGTGGTGCTGGTTACCGCCAAGGTGGCTGTGGAGAACCAGGTGGAAGGCCTGGATATGGGTGCCGATGCCTATGTGACCAAGCCCTTCCAGCCGGCCTATCTGATGGCCCTCATCAAGTCCCTGCTGGAGAACCGTGAGAAGCTACACCGCCAGCTGGGCAGCGCCACTTCCACGGAAGACATAGCCCCCGAGGCCCTGTCACCGCGCGACGCCGCCTTTATGAAGGAACTCTACGAGCTTATGGAAAAGGAACTGGCCAACGCCGACCTCGACATTGTCCAGATTACGGAAATGATGAAGATCTCCCGTACCAAGTTCTATTATAAGGTAAAGGGCCTTACCGGAGAGAACCCGTCCGTGTTCTTCAAGCGTTACAAGCTCAACCGTGCCGCCGACCTCCTCAAGGAAGGCAAGCACAATATGAGTGAGATTGCCTGGATGACCGGTTTCAACACCCTCTCCCACTTCTCCACCTCCTTCAAGAAACAGTTCGGCGTTCCGCCTTCCGAGTACGTAGGATAAAGATTTATTCGTATCTTTGCAAAGATATGAACTCTGTTTGGAAATCGCTCGGAAGTAAACTCAAGGAGGCGCTCATTTCGGTTATGCCGGTGAGCCTTCTGGTGTTTGCCCTGTCGGTTACGCCGTGGGTAAACATCTCCAGAGACGAACTCTTTGTATTTGTGCTGGGAGCTCTCCTGCTGGTACTGGGAATCGGCCTTTTTAATCTGGGGGCCGATATGGCTATGACCCCTATGGGCCAGTACATCGGGCAGGGACTTACCGCTTCCAAGCGCCTGGGCGTGCTGCTGGGCGTGGGCTTCGTGATGGGCGTTCTCATCACCGTGGCAGAACCGGACCTCTCCGTGCTGGCAGAGCAAGTGAGGGCCGTTATGAACGGTCCCCTGCTCATTGGTACCGTAGGACTGGGCGTGGGCCTTCTGCTCACGCTGGGCATTTACAAGATCCTCTTCCATAAGGATCTTGTGAACCTGCTGCTGTTCCTGTATATGGTCCTTTTCTGTCTGCTGGCCCTGCTTATAGACAAGGGAAAGGGTTCCCTGATGGCCCTGTCCTTCGACTCCGGCGGTGTTACCACCGGTCCCATCACCGTGCCTTTCATTATGGCCCTGGGCGTAGGTATCGCCCTGACCGTGGGCGGCCGCAATGCCAGTGAAAACAGCTTCGGCCTTATTGCCCTCTGCTCGGTGGGTCCCATCCTGGCGGTGCTGCTGCTCTCGCTCTTCTCCAAAGGGGAACTCAACTACACCATCCCGGACTATTCCATGGGCGCCATCCTGTCCGAAGGCTCGGAAGACGTCTTCTTTGACAAAGCCCTGGAGGTATGCCGGTCCCTGGGTCTGGTGGTGGTTTCCTTCTTTGTGATTCAGTTTCTGGCCCTCAAACTGCCCAAGGCCAAGATTTTTCAGATTCTCTTTGGCATTGGGTATACCTTTATAGGCCTGGTGCTTTTCCTGGCGGCGGTGGAGATTGCCTTTATGCCCCTGGGCTTCCAGATAGGCTCCCAGCTTTCCACCCATCATCCCGCCATTATCATTGGCTTTGCCTTCATCATTGGCAACGTGGTGGTCCTGGCCGAACCCGCCGTGCACGTGCTCAACAGCCAGGTGCAGGAAATCACCGGAGGAGAAGTCTCCCGTCGCCAGATGATGATGGCCCTGTCCATCGGCGTGGGCCTTTCCATCGGCCTGTCTGTGCTGCGTGTATACCTGGGATTCTCTGTGCTGTATTACCTGATTCCCGGTTATATTCTGTCTCTGGGTCTTTCTTTCTACGTACCCAAGATTTATACGGCCATTGCCTTTGACTCCGGCGGTGTAGCCAGCGGTCCCCTCACCTCCAGCTTCATCCTTCCTATGGTCATTGGCGTTTGCGCCACTATGCAGGGAGAAAGCGCCGTGCTGGACTTTGCCTTTGGTGTGGTGGCTATGGTGGCTATGACCCCGCTCATCACCATCCAGAGCCTGGGCTTCAAGTCCGAGATGGCCGTGCGCAGACGCAGCTACGTGGCCATGCGCCGCATCCTGGAAGCCGGAGACGACCAAATCATCTACTTCGAGTAAGCTATGGCACAGACTAGAAATATAGCCCCCATCAAACTGGAACTGCTAATGGCCATTGTCCACAACGAGAAAGTGGCCTACTATTCCAGCATCATCCAGTCTCACCAGGCCAACCTGCAGTTCTCTATGGCGGCCAAGGGCACCACGCACCTGGTCCTGAGCTACCTGGGCATCAACGAAGAGCCCAAAACCCTCCTGATGAGTGTAGTAAGGGCCGATGAAGCCCCCAAGCTCATAGAGCAGCTGGAGGAGACTTTTAAAAAGGGAAAGAACTACAAAGGCGTGGCCTTTACCATCAAACTCACCAGCGTAATTGGCACCCTGGTGTACGGATTTTTAGCCAACGATAAACGAGCCGTCAAGGAGGAAGCATAATATGGCAGAAGCAATGAAATTGGAACTGGTGGTCTGCATCGTGAATGCAGGTTTCTCGCAGGTTGTAGTGGAAGCCGCCCGCAAGGCCGGCGCCCGCGGAGGCAGCATCATCCGTGGCCGCGGAACGGCCAACCCGGAGGCCGAAGAATTCTTTGGCGTTACCATCCAACCTGACAAGGAGATTGTGCTTACCCTGGTGCCCTCCAGCATCAAGGATGAGGTCCTGAAAACCATCTATCAGGAAAGCGGCATATCCAAGGAGGGGCAAGGCATAGCCTTTACCCTCCCGGTAGAACGGGCAACGACCATTCGTACAGAATAACAAAAAAATCCCTGGCCAAACGGTCAGGGATTTATTATTGGAGCGGTCTCTTAGATAAAGAGATACTTGCAGATAAACAGGATGGCCAGGACCCACATGGTGGGGTTGATCTCCTTGAACTTGCCGGCTACTGCATGAGTGAACACGTAGGAGATAACACCGATGAGGATACCATCGGAGATGCTGTAGCAAAGGGGCATCATGATGATGGTAAGGAAGGCGGGGATGGCTTTGCAGTAGTTATCCCAGTGGATGCGCTTGATGGAAGGCATCATCATCACGCCCACGATAATGAGGGCGGGAGCGGTGGCTGCGCTGGGGATGGACAGGAACAGCGGGCTCAGGAACAGGGCCACGGCAAAGCAAATAGCGGTGGAGAAAGCCGTGAGACCGGTACGGCCACCTTCACCCACGCCGGCGGCACTTTCCACATAAGTGGTGGTGGTGGAAGTACCCAGGCAGGCGCCAAACACGGTAGCGATGGAATCGGCCAGGAACATCTTGTCAATGTCGGGAACGTTGTCGCGGGGACCGTCTTCGGGGATAAGGCCGGCGCCCTGGTGCACACCGATGAGGGTGCCCATAGTGTCGAACATATCGATGAACAGGAAGGTGAACACCACAACCAGCATATCAAAGCTCAGGACATTGTGCCACTCAAACTTGCAGAAGATGGGTTCCACGGAGTGCGGAAGGGCCACAAAACCGCCCAGCTTGGTAATGGCTTCGCCGGTGTTGGGATCCTTGATCACCAGACCCAGGGCGGTGGTGATGAGGATACCCCAGAGGATACCGCCACGGATCTTGGCCATAACCAGACCGGAAGTGATGAGGAGGCCAATCATAGCCAGCATAGCCGTGCCCTTGGTAATCTCACCCAGGCCCACCAGCGTGGAGTCATTGTGCACGATGATACCGGCGTTCTGCATACCGATGAAGGCAATGAACAGGCCGATACCGGCGCCAATGGACTTCTTAAGGGTACCGGGGATGGAGTTGAGCAGCCAGCTGCGGATCTTGGTCACCGTAAGGATGATGAAGATAATACCTTCCAGCAGCACGGCCGTGAGGGCGAACTGCCAGGTGTAACCCATACCCAGACATACCGTAAAAACAAAGAAGGCATTCAGACCCATACCGGGGGCCAGGGCAAACGGCTTCTTGGCATAGAAAGCCATCAGCATCGTACCAAAGATGGCAGCCAGGGCGGTAGAGGTAAACACAGCACCGGCCGGCATGCCCTGAAGGGCGCTGAAGATGCTGGGGTTCACGGCCAGGATATAGGCCATGGTTAGAAAGGTGGTAATGCCCGCCAGAATCTCTGTGCGGACATTGTTCACCTTTGAATCAAAACCAAAAAGTTTTTCAAACTTAGGCTTCATAGTTTATTGAATAGGTTAGTTTAGAAGACCCACTTGATACCGGCGCAGGGACGTACCCAGAAGCCCTTGGCAGAGCCAAAGTCGTAGCTGAGTTCTACCTCACCGCCAATGTTGAAGTTAGGAACGCCAAAGTGCTGGCCCACGTTGTACCAGAGCTGGGGCTCGGAGATGAACACAACGTGGGAGGAAGCACCCACGAGGGGTCCTTTGTGGTCGTTGTAGAGGGTGTGATCTTCCCACCAGAAATCGGCAAAGCCGCTGAAGCGGAGGCCCTTGGCGCCAAAGAGATCCTGCAAACCCCAAACGAAGGTGAACTGCATAGGAACCTTGCTCACGCCCTGGAAGATCTTCTTGTAGAGCACCTTGAAGTTGAAGGTGTTCTTGAAGTCGGAGGAGTGTACAAAGTAGTCTACACCGGCCAGGAGAGCGTGGTTGATGTAGTAGTTCTTGTAAACACCGCCGTTGTACTCTACCTGCAGGCTGAAGCCGTTGAGGACAGGAACATTCTGCCAGAAGTTGAAGCAACGGGCCAACTCCACATAGGTACCGGTGATGGCCTTGACGCCTTCATTGGACTTGTGATTAAAGTCGTGGTCCACAAAGAAGAAGGTATTTCCCCAATTGTCATTGTAGAAACCTTCGATGGTGGTGGTAACCTGCTTGCGGTCGCTACCAAAATCGTAGAAGACCTGGATGTTGGTCTGGGCCTTGGCCAGCTGGCCAAAAGCAAGCGTTGCAACAGCAACGGCAAGGATAGTTTTCTTGGTCATAAAACGTAGTTTATGGTTTAGATATTTAAATAGGTTATTTTCTGAGGGAAGGATTGATCTCAAAGTCAACGGCCTTGTCACCGTCGTCGTTGGAGCCAAACTCGTAGTCCTTGCCGGGCAGCACGGCATTGAGGATCACGCCCACGAGGGCAGCCACGGCCAGACCGCTGAGGGTGGTGAAGCCCACGGAAACGGCGTCGTTGGCGCCGTACTTGATACCGATGGCCAGAACCAGGATGAGGGCCATCACAATCACGTTGCGGCTCTTGGTAAAGTCTACGTGGTTCTCCACAATGTTACGGACACCCACGGCCGAAATCATACCGTACAGCACCAGGGAAACACCTCCGATGGTGGCGGCGGGCATACAGCTGATGAGGGCACTGAACTTGGGGCAGAAGCTGAGAACGATAGCAAAGCAGGCGGCTACGCGGATCACGAAGGGATCGTAGACCTTGGTGATGTTGAGCACGCCGGTGTTTTCTCCATATGTGGTATTAGCGGGAGCGCCAAAAAGGGAAGCCAGCATAGTGGCCAAGCCGTCGCCCATCAGGGTGCGGTGCAGACCCGGATCTTCCAGATAATTGATGCCGGTAGTGGAAGAGATGGCGCACATATCACCGATATGCTCCATAACCGTAGCCAGGGAAATGGGCACGATGGCAATGATGGCACTCAGTACCAGACCCCAGTTGGGATTGGCAAACACGTGGAAGGCGGTGTTTTCCCATTTGAAGGGGACGCCCACCCACGCAGCTTCCTTAACGGCAGAGAAGTCGCAAAGGCCGAAGCAGGCAGCTACCAGATAGGAACCCAGCACGCCCAGCAGGATGGGGATGATCTTGATCATCTTTCGGCCCCAGATGTTGCAGACGATGATGATGAAGATGGCCAGGATGGCAATCCACCAGTTCTGGTTGCAATTCTGGATGGCGCTGCCGGACAGAGTAAGGCCGATGGCGATGATGATGGGACCCGTCACGATGGGAGGGAAGAAACGCATCACCTTTCTGGCGCCGTAAGCAGCGAACAGACCTGCCAGGATGAAATAAATAATGCCTGCCGAGAATACTCCGATGCAGGCATAAGGCAATGATTCCGTGACGCTGAGACCTTGGGCTTCACCCATAGAGACTATGGCTGCATAGCCGCCGAGGAAAGCGAAGGACGAGCCCAGAAACGCCGGGACCTTCATCTTGGTTAAGAGGTGGAAAACGAGGGTACCGACACCTGCGAAAAGCAGGGTGGCGCTCATAGAGAGACCGGTAATCACCGGAACCAGAACGGTGGCTCCGAACATGGCGAACATGTGCTGGAGGCCGAGGGTAAGCACCTTGCCCTTTCCTAACTGGCGGGCATCATAGATAGCTTGCTGATTCTGAGTCATATAATATGGTTTGTAATAAATTTCCAACCACACTGGCCTATTATGACCGCACAAAGGTAGTTATTAAGAAATTTTATTACAAGCCATCCAAGGACTTTTTTCTAAACAAAGTTATGAACAAAGACCCCCGGTCGGGCCGGGGGTGACGATTCTATCGATCTACGTAGTAGCCCATAGCTACCTCGGAGCCGGTTTCTTCCAGGAACTTGTTCAGGCGGCGGGCGCTTTCCTCCTTGTCGTACATTTCTTCGTAGTCGTGGTGGTACGAGGCATCCGGCACCACGTTCACGTCAAAGCGGAGTTCTGCCATCCCGCTGGGCGAGATATTGCCCCAGAAACGGATGGCGTGCTCTACCTTGCCCACGTTCTTGCGGCTGTCGTATTTGAGGGTCACCATCATAGAACGCTCCGGGGGTACCACCATTTCGTGGTCACTTTCCAGGATAATGCAGCCGCAGGAAGGCTGGATGTCCCGGATCACCAGCGGAACCTTTCCCTTGTTGGAGAGACGGATCATAACCGACAGCTCCTGTCCCTGCAGAATGGGATAGTAGTGGCGCACAGGGTCTTTGATTTCCACGGTGGTGTACTGCACCTTGCGGGAGCAGCCCACCAGCGCTACCAGCGCTATCAGAAGCAGGAGGACACGTTTCATTATTCGAAATAGATTTCGTCAATACCTACGTTACGGGTGTGAGAGGGGACAAAGTGCATCTCCACCACCTCCGGGCGGCCAAATCCCACGGCGCCCTTGAACACCACCTTCTCCCCTTCATCCACATAGTCCACCAGGCCTTCACGGCGAAGAACGCCTATACTCCGGCCATCGGCCCAAATCTCCACCGACTTGGGCGGAGCCATACGGTGGCGCTCGCTGTTGAGGAAGGAGATGGTGAATTCACCGGACTGGCCCGACAGGACATCGGCCGGAAGTTCTATTACAAGGTCTTTCTGGGGATAGATTTGCCAGCCCCAGTGGTAGTTCTGCGAAATACCCGCCACGGCGTCCGTGAGCTTGGTGGTTTTCTCGGAACCGCCGTCATAACGGACGGTAAGCGGCTGCCGCAGTAACATATCGTTGTTCCAGGCACCGCTGGCCAGCCACAGTTCCACCTCGTTCTCATAGTCGGCCACATACACACCTTGCTCGTTCACGCGGTCCATATGGTCCATAGCGGCATTCTCGTTGCTGGTAAGGATCCAGAGGTCGTCTTCCGGGGTCATAATCTTGAGGTCTTCCACGGCCGACCATACCTCGGGCTTCACCACCCACTCGTCACCCACCAGCTCGGCAAAGCCGCCGGAGCCCAGGCCGTGAATGCGGCACATCTCCAGGAAGGAGAAGCTCACAAACTGACGCGTCTTTTCATAGAGGACACGCTCACGATGGGTCATTTCCATAGCGCTGGCGCGCAGGAATACGGAATAGAACTCGCGGAAGTCCTTCTCAAAGAGGTAGGAACGCAGTGATTCCTCCATACCGCCGTACATCGGGAGCTCGGAGCCGCTCTTGCGGGCATGCTGCTCCATAGACATTACCACGGAGGCATAGAACTGGCCCACGTTGGGCATAGCATCCTGGTAGTATTCCTTTACAAGACGGTCAATATCGGCATCGGGGTTGATGAGCAGATGGGCCAGCACAAAGGAGTACATCTCCTGCTGCATAGAATAGAAGTAGCCGGAACCATTGAGGAACAGGCCCTTCACTCCCCTCTTGCGGTACTGGCGGAAGCGCTCCTGCATCACATACAGGATGGGATAAGGAGTGAGATAGTCGTCAAAGTTGGAGACGTAGTCCCAGATATAGACATTGTCCGTGAGCGCCTGCCACTGCTCCAGCTCGTGGAAGAACTTCTGGCTGCGCTCGTCCTGGGAATTCCAGTTACGGGGATAATCGATGGCCGAAAGGAACACGCCCACATTGTGAGCCAGATGGTGGTCCGGGAGGGACTTGGTGGTGGAATAACCCGGAATAAAGAAGGTATGGGCCGGGAAACGGGCCGCCAGGCGCTCCACAAACTGAACCACGGCCGGCGTGGCGTTGGTCTTGGTGTTACCGGCCGTCTCGCAGCGGCGGCACAGGCACACCCAGTCGTTATCGGCAGGGCCTATGGTCATACGGTAAGGGACCTTGGAGCCGTCACCATACTGGTCCATAATGTACTTTTCCGTGAGGTCCAGGAGCTTGTCGGAGGAGAAGCAGAACTGGTTCTGGTGCACCACGCCGTCGGCTCCGCGGGCAAAGAGTTCCTGGTCCATATTCTGGTAACCGAAGGAGAGGTCACCGTTACTGCCCAGCACGCGGGACAGATTGTGTCCCCAGATGCCCCAGTCCACCTCCAGATTGTTCAGGGCCAGCAGATAGGTCATATCTATGTTCTGGTTGGTGGGCATATAGATGTCACGGTATTCGAACGGGAAGGTTACCACGGTGTCGCGGCCGCTCAGCAGCAGCGGCGGGAGGTCTTCCGTGCTGATTCCCTTGTCTTCGCGGCCGGCCATCTTGATAAACTGATACACCAGCCAGATCATCGTACGCTCGTCCTTGGCGCGGAGGTCGTAACCGCCGCCCGGCAAACGGGAAAAGCCAAAATCTCCTCCAAAATCATCGGCCACGTGGATGCTCACTTCCACTCCCTCGCGGTCCAGGATGTTGGACTCGCAGCGGCGCTGGAGGTGCTTCTTGAGGTAGTCGCTCATCTTGGCATCCAGGGCACGCCCCTGCACGTCGGGGTGGATATAGTAGGTGTGGACGGCTTCCGAGCCGCGCACCAGGTTGCTGCACGAGATGGCGAGGACGCAGGCGACCAGCAGATTAGAAAGATATCGAAAGAGAGACATGGACCATTAGGAGATTACGGTAACTGACGGTGGCACGCTGGTCGTAAAGGGTATTCCAGGTGCCGGAAAACTGAAGGGCGAGGTTGTGGGTAAGGGCCCACTGGGCCGTGCACGCCACAAACGAGTTCAGATGGTTGAAGACCGAGGAGGTCTGGTAGTAATTGAGGAACAGGATTTCCGGAGCCGTACCGGCACCCGCCTGCGCCTCCACGTAGGAACGTCCGCCGTCAAACGGGAAGAAACGGTACCGGAGCGATCCGTTGAAGAAAACAATGTTGTAGATGGTACCGAAGGTGAACTTGGCTCCCGCATACATATTTTCCCACGTATGCGTAGCGCCAATGTTACCAGCGTACATCTTGGCCTTGTCCTGCAAATAGCGGAACTGGAGGCCCATATCCATATCCCAGTCGTGGTTGAAATGGAGGGTGCCCGTAAAGTCTCCGCTGGCAATGGGGAAGAAAGCCGTACCAAACGAGCCGCCCAGCTGCATACTGAAGCGCTGACCAAAATGGTGCAGCCAGGTGGTCTGGAACTGCAGACCTCGGCCACCGGCCGACAGGTACATCTTCTTTTCTGCATCAAACTCAGGATCTCGGCTGGTGAAGTTGATGCGGCTTTGGAACTCGTCGCGCTTCCAGTTGTGGCTGTAACCAACGGTGGCAATGGCCATCAGGTTGGTCTTGTCCGTAAAGCGGAGAACATCCACACCCGCATCCACGGTATTGTGCAGCGTACGGGCCCTCAGGGCGTTCATCCGGGACTTGTACTCCTTCTCTTCCAGCAGCGAAGGCTGGTAGTTTCTCTGATACACATAGGCCGAATCCCAATCCTTGCGCTTTTCGTACACCAGACCGCGGGAGTACCGCACGGCGGGATCGGTGGGACGGACCTGGAGGGCCCGCTCGAGGACAGTTTCGGCCCGGTCTATGTCCTTGGACCGGAGGAGCTTGGTGGCAAAGGAGTCGGAGATGCCGGCGAAACTCTTCTGGAGGTCGTCATCGGCCGGGAATTCCAGCAGGTAGGGTGACAGGATGGCCAGGGCTTCCTCTTCCCTGCCCTGCACTGCGTAAATGGAAGCGGCCTTGATGGGGAAGGTCAGGTCTCCGGGATAGGCGTCCATACCGCGCAGGGCATACGGGAGCGGCGACTCGGAGGTGCGCAGGGAATAGCGCAGGCCCCAGTAGTCGTTGGGATCCATCTGGAGGATGGTTTCGCAAATCTCATTGAGTCCGGTCATAGCTCCGGCCTGCAGGCGGTCTCTCAGATAGGTGTAGGCCGTTTCCTTGTAGGCGCCGGCGAGCATATAGATGGACAGGGAATCCGTAGCGTCCGTGTACGACGAGTAAATGGCCTTAAGGGCGGCGTCGGCATTGCCCTGCTTGACCAGCAGGGAGGCGTAATCCATAGTCACCTGGGCCTCGGGGTCCGTCTTGAGGCGCTCGCGGAGCATAGCCACGGCCTTGTCGGGCTGGTTGGTTTCCCTATAGCAGACGGCCAGGCGGCGCACGGCAATTACCCGGAGGTCGGGATCCACGGAGGACTTGCGCACAAACTCCAGCAGCGGAATGGCCAGGCCGTAGGCTTCTTCGTCAATATAGTCGGAGGCCTCACTGAGACGCCGGCGGCTCACGGCCAGATTGAGGTCGTAGTCGTCGGGATATAGCTCGAAACCCAGATTGAGGCTTCTGGCGGCCGATTCGTGGCGTCCCATCTGGGTATACACCTCATACTCCATCATATACCAGCGGGGGCTGTCTCCCTGCTTCTTGCGCATCTCGGAGATATAGTGGATGGCGTCTTCGTAGTAGCCGCGCTTGATGGACTGGTTAAGAAGGTACTGAAGGGCTTCCAGGCTCTTCTCGGCATCGTAGGTGCGGGTGTAGAGCTGGTACACGTCGGCCTCATTCTCTATGCGGGCACTCTCTACCAGGAGCATCTGGTACAGCTCTTCCAGGCCGGTATTCCGGTGCAGCGCCAGCTGGGTGCGGGCCATCGTGAGGGCGGCCTGGCTTCGGCCTGTTTCCATAAGGATGTCCGTGGCTTTCTTGACCAGGGGGACGTTGCCCGGATTGGCGTTGATGGCGGCCGTGAGGTTCTCCAGGGCGTCGTTCATCTTACCCTTGCGGATGAGGATGTTGGCATAGGCCAGCTGGTAGTCCACGTCGTTGGGCGTCATTACCACAATCTCCCGCAGGGCGTCTTCGGCGGCATTGGTATCTCCGCTCAGACGGGCCTGCTGATAGGTAGCCTCCAGCACGTCAAAGTAGTCGCTGCTGATGGAGGCGTCATTGGGGTAAATCTGTGACAGACGGCGCAGGAGCGAGTTGGCCTCCTCAAAGTTGCCCATCTTCTTGTACAGATCCACTTTCCTAAGCCAGAGACCCTTCCAGTAAGGGTTCACCTCCAGGAGCTCGTTCACGTAGCAGATGGCGCTGGAGTAGTTGCCGGTCATTTCTTCCAGGTTCACCAGCAACGTCTTGGCGTCCATATAGTGGTAGTTGATCTGACAGGCCTTCACCAGGTGGTAACGGGCTTTGTCGTAGTCCTTGCCGTTCCACCAGTAGCGGCCGGCCAGGTAATGCAGACCGGCTTCTTCGGGGTAATATTCCATAGCCTGGTCCAGCAGTTCCTTACCTTTGGCCCAGCGGTGCTGGGAGAAGAAGTTGGAAATCTTCTCGGCGTACTCACCGGGAGTATCACGCTGCGGGATAATGCCACGGCTCTTCTGTGCCTGCATCACTACAGACATCAGAATAAACGCTATGACCATCATCCATCTACGCATTGTTCTTCTTTTCTTCTGAGGTTGGTTGCGTTATGGGAGCCGCCGGCTTGGGAGCAGCGGGCTTGGCACTCTGTACACCCTTACGAGTCATATTACCCCATACCATCTGGGTACCCCAAATGTGTTTCCAGTATCCTTTGAGACTGAAGTAGGTATTCATCGGGTGGTATATGACAGGCTCCAACAGAGAGGCCAATACAAACCACAGGTAATCTCTCTTCTTCTTGAAGGAAGTGCCCACCCAGACGTCGTAGGAGATAATGACCATGGTTAGCAGCTGGGCAAACACATACAGACCCAGGAAGGCTATCCAAATGGTGTGATAGTTCACGGCTCCGCGCAGGAAGAACCAGATCACAGAGAGATAACCAACGAACTCAACCACGGGTGCCAGCAGCTCAAAGAAGAGTATATAGGTTAAAGTCAAGGCGCCATAACGGCGGTAGTTCCTGTTTCCCACCATGTCGCGGTGCACGCCGTAGAACTGGAACAGGCCACGGCCCCAGCGGGTACGCTGGCGGTTGAGCACCTTGATGTTGGGCGGGCCCTCCGTCCAGCAGCAGGTCTCGGGAATCTGGACAACACGGTAGTCTTCACCGGCATCGCACATATAGCGGATCATACGGGCCACCATATCCATATCCTCGGCGAAGGAGTCGCCGTCGTAACCACCGGCCTTGATCACAATCTCACGGTCAAACATACCAAAGCCGCCGGATACGTTCTGCAGGGCGTTGATACGGGCAAGAGCCGTCTTACCAATGAGGAACGAACGGGTGTACTCCAGATCCTGGAACAGCGGAATGAGGTCGTGGGGCGGACGGGCATCCACCATCTTTCCCTCTTCCACTATACTGCCGTTGCTCATACGCATAGTAGCACTCACGGCAATCACGCGGCGGGTAGAGGCCATGGTGGGCCAGATAATGCGGTACAGGGCGTACTGGTCCAGCACGCAGTCCACATCCGTACAAACGAAGAACTTGTTGGACACCACGTTTACACCGGCGTTGGAAGCATCGGCCTTGGTACCGCCGTTCACCTTATCCACCACGGTAAGGCGTTTGAAGGCAGGGTTATCGCTCTTGGTCTTGTACAGGCCGCGGAAAGGCTTGGTCTTGATTTTCTCTACGTAGGCGTAAGGAACCTTGACCAGGTCAAAATTCTCAATTAGCAGTTCCAGGGTCTTGTCCTTGGAGCCGTCGTTTACAATGACCACCTCAAAGTCGGGATAGTCCAGGCTCAGCAGGGACTTCACGTTGGTGATCACGGTCTTTTCCTCGTTGTAGGCCGGGGCCACAATGGATACGCCCGGCGTGTAGGGAGATTTCTTGAGCTCCTCGATGGTGTAGGCGTCGTCGTGGTACGTGTAATGCTTCCGGTGTTCAAGGAACGCCAGGATGGCCATAGCCACATAGCTGCTGAGCACGATGGTGGAATACACCATCACGAAGTAGCTGAATACGGTATCGAACCACTCAAGCATAGCGTCTACTGTCAATCAGGTCACACTCAATATGGGCAAAGTACGGCAGAAGCTCTTCATCGGCTTCTTTCTTAAGCTTATCGTACGCTGCCCGCCCAATGCTGCCGTAGTTGTAAATCACGCGCAGCAGCACCATACGGGTCACATAGTCGGTGGTCTGGAGGAAGTCTTCCGCCATAAAACTCACCACGTCAGGGTTACCGGAGCCAATGGCTCCCAGGGCTTCGGCCAGCACCTGGCGCTCCGTAAAGGAGGCACTCAGGTAGCGGCGGCAGAATTCTTTTTCGGCCGGGACATACTCCATCTCTCCCAGGGCGCGGATAATGGCGCAGGAGAAGGCTTCTTCGCGGCTGGCGATGAGCATAGCCAATAGTTCGGCGCAGTCTTCCTTGCGCTTGAACAGGCGGATCTCATTCACCGCAAAGATGCGGAGCTCGTCGTTAATGGGAACGCGGTTGCACCAGCGGATGAAGTTGGGCATGGTAAGGCCGTTCTTCTGCCGGTAAACCAGCACGTTGTGGTACTTCACCACCATCTCTTCCGTAAACACCAGGTTGGGGTCTTCCTCCAGCACTTTAAAGGGATAGGACGTGCCGAAACGCGCCGCGTGGAGACGCGCGTGCATCTGGAGCTTGCGGTTCTTGGTAAAGAGGTAACGGGAAGCCACGGCTTCCTTCAGGGTAGCGTCCAAATCGGCCACATCCTTGAAGGCCTGCACTTTCTTGCGGATCTTACGGGAAAGCACCTGGTTTTCAAAGTACGCCGGCATCTTGAGCGCCTGCAGCAGACGCAGCCAGTTCTGCCGGCTCAACGCTGCGCCCAGATCCTTGCGCAATTCCATCAGGATGGGAATGAAACTCCGGTTCTGCCGCTCCTTCATCTTGAAGTTCTTGGGCAGTTCCATAATGGCCGAAATCTCACTGGGCTCCAGGGTACGGGTCTGTGAAACCACGGATCTCATACGGCTGTAATACCGTGCGCGGTTGTGGGCAATCAGTCGGTCAAAGCGATAAGCGTCTATATAGCGGATGAAGTTACCAATCACAATAAGCACCAGCAGGAGCATACAGACGGAGCCAAATACAATCCAACCCCGTACGCTGGCAGGATACTCTGCCAGCTTATAGTACAGGATCAAAAAGTAGTACTTCCAGTACGCGTATCTACTGAG
>JAEEGI010003460.1_pt1 | contig 37635 bp, 33 predicted proteins | sample 8958751 | NCBI WGS metagenome assembly JAEEGI01 (sample SAMN16246545, study PRJNA631951) | gut metagenome | biome: gut microbiome; feature: rumen; material: KS-attached | host: Bos | place: Iran: Karaj | collected 2018-10 | reverse complement strand
GGGTGACCGGCGTTCCCTTGCCATCCGGGATGGCCTGCTTCACCGCTGCACAGCGGATGGAGGGGATCTTCTCCGCCTTCAGCTCCAGCACGGGAGCCGCGGCCTTCTCCGCCTCTTCGCCGGGGAACTGCAGGGGGGTGACCCCCTCCCCGGGGCGCAGCAGCTCCAGCTCCTCCTGCATGGCCATGCGGCGGCCCACCGTTTCCAGGACCGCCAGCTCGTCCAGCCGCAGAAGGGCGGCCACATGGCTGTCCCTGGAGTGGCGGCCCAGGCGGACGACGTAATCTCCGGGCTCCATCACCCAGGCGCTTCTCGTTTCACAGAAGGAGGCCAGGTCCCGAAGGGAGCAGCGCAGCTCCAGCTCCTGGGATTCCCCGGGCTGCAGGAGCCGGGTCTTGCCGTAGGCGATGAGCATCTGCCTCGGCTTCACCAGGTGTCCCGCGGGCGGGGTGACGTAGGCCTGGGCCACGAAGCGGCCGGGACGGCGGCCGGTATTCGCCACCCGCGCACGGAGTCTGAGCGTGGTGGGACCGGCTTCCGCTCCGGCGGAGGCCAGAGAAAAGTCCGTATAATCCAGGCCGTAGCCGAAGGGATAGGCCACGTCCTTCCCGAAGGTGTCGAAATAGCGGTAGCCCACGAAGATATCCTCCCCGTAGGGCTCCCGGTCCAGATCCCCGTCGTTCTTCCCGAAGGTGGCGGAGGAGGGATAATCTTCATAGCGCAGCGCCCAGGTATCCGTCAGCCGTCCGGAGGGAGGCGTCACTCCCAGGATGGCGTCCGCCAGGGCGTCCCCGCCGCCGGCTCCGGCCTGGCTCATGTGGAGCAGGGCGTTGGGCTTCAGCTCCCGGAGGAAGGCGGTATCCAGCACGCCGCCCACGTTCAGCAGCACCACCAGCCGCCGGTAGTTCCGACGCAGGGTGCGGAGGTTCTCCTCCTCCCGGGGGCTCAGGAGATAGTCCCCGGGGGCATTGTCCCGGTCCTTCCCCTCCCCGGAGTTCCGGCTGATGACGTACACCGCCAGATCACCGGTCTCCGCCGGGATCACCGGTTCCTCCGGCGCCCGGAATGGATGCTCAAAATAGATGATGATGGGGTTCTTTCCCCCCGCTTTCATGGCGGCGGCCAGTTCCTTTTCGTGAGCTTCCTCTGCGGCGGCCAGCTCCCGGTCCAGGGTGTCCAGCCAGGGGGCGGTGGTGACGGTGAAGCCCGCCCGCAGAAGGCCCTGTTCCACGGTGACGGTCTCCCGGGCGTACACGTCTCCGGAGCCGGTGCCGCCCCGGACCGTATGCCGGGCGCCCCGGCCGTAGAGGGCGACCTTTTCCGGCCCTGCCAGGGGCAGGGTCCCGTCGTTCTCCAGCAGCACCATGCCCTGAGGGGCCAGCCGCCGGACCAGCGCCTTATGCTCCTCTTCCATCCGGCTCACCGCCGGATCCGTGGGGGCGAATATCTTGCTCATAACAGACCTCCCTTTGTACAGTTTTTCTGCCTCTCAGTATATACAAAAAACGGGTGCGCCGCAAGTGCGGCGCACCCAAAAAGGATCTGCTCATTCTGCCGGACGCGGTCCTCTGCCCGTGGCTGCCTTGGCCTGGTCCGTGATGCCCTTGCTGCGCCAGTTGCCCCAGATATAGATGGGCAGCAGGACGCAGAGGCCCAGGACCATGCCGAAGCCGAAGCACTGGAACATGCCGAAATAGTGCTCCATCCCCACGCCGGCCTTCTCCGCCAGCTCCCGGGTGGCGTAGAGCCCCGCGTCCACCGCGGCCTGGCAGGCCCGGTTCAGGGGGAGGATGGCCAGGAGATAGCCCAGGGGAAGCCGGACGGCGGTGGTGACGACGCCCACCAGAGCGGAGGCGGTGGAGGCGCCGGCGCCCCGGAGGGCGCCGCCCAGCACATTCTGGATGGCCATGAACACATAGAAGAAGCACAGGAACCGCAGGCCTCGCACGCCCATAGCCAAAGCTTCCTCATTCACGTTGAAAGCAGCCATGAGGTACTTCCCGAAGAAATACAGGATGAAGCCCAGGACGACGGAGAAGCATACCGCCATGATGCAGGTGGAACGGATGCCGTCGTTGGTGCGCTTGATGTCCCCGGCGCCGATATTCTGCCCCACATAGGTGGTGATGGCGGCCTGGAGGCCCATCATGGGCATCATGGCGAAGCCGTCCACCTTCATGATGATGCCGTTGGCGGCAATGTAGTTGGAGCCGAAGCGGTTGGCAAAGCCCTGGGTCACCAGCATGCCGGAGGCGAAAGCGGCGTTCTGGATGGCGGCAGGGAGGCCCAGCCGGACGATCATGCCGGAGATCTTCTTGTCCGGCTTCAGGTTGCGGAAGTTGATCTTCGCCCCATAGATGCCCTTGCTCTGCCACCACAGGAGGAGCAGGCCGGAGGCGATATGGGCGATGATGGTGGCCCAGGCCACGCCCGCCACATCCCAATGGAAGCAGGCCACGAAGACCAGGTCCAGGATGATATTCAGGATGGCGGCGATGATCAGGGCATACATGGGGGTCTTGGCGTCCCCCAGGCCCCGGATCAGGCCATTCATGCCATTATAGACGATGTTGCCGCAGGTGCCGATGAACACGATGCGGAGATAGGTGGCGCTCCCCTCCATGATGTTCTCCGGGGTACCCAGGAGCCGCAGAAGGGGGGGCGTAAAGGCCAGGCCCAGCACGGTGATGAGAACGCCCACCAGCATGCTCAGGGTGAAGGTGGTGGTCATGGCCTTCTCCATGTTCTCATGGTCCTTGGCGCCCTTGTACTGGGAGACGATGATATTCGCGCCCATGCTCACCCCCATGAACAGGGAGCTGAAGAACATCATGATGGGGAAGCTGGAGTTCACCGCGGCGATGCACTCGGTGGGGGAGGCGGCGAAGTTCCCCACGATGAGGGTGTCCACAACGTTGTACAGCTGCTGGAACAGGTTGCCCAGGATAGTGGGGATGGCAAAAAACAGGATCTTCTGGGTGATATGCCCGGTGGTCAGGTCCTGACGGTCCCTGTCCCTGAGAGCCCGGACAGAGGATTTGTTGTCCAAATGAGTTCCTTCCTTCTTTGCGGGACTGAAAATTCAAGTACCTTATTTGTTTTTCCTATTTTACTCGTTCCCGCTCCCCTCGTCAATGTTTTTTTCGGTCCGCGTCCTTCCGCGGGGGCAATATCGGCAATTTATCGTATACTATCCATTCCGGAGCGGGCCGGTTTGTGCGTATTGCAAAAGCAGCAGGCTCCCGGCGGGATCACACGCCGGGGGCCCGGATATGCGGCGGGAGCGGCGGCTTCAGATCATCAGCCCCGCGGCCACGTACAGCACAAAGGCGCAAAGGCTGAAGGCGATGCTGTAGGGCATGCGCACCTTCAGGATCCGGTCCGGATCGCAGCCGATGGCGCCGCCCACGGAGAGGCTGTCGCTGGTGAAGACGCAGCACTTCTCCCCCGCGATGCCGGCGGCGCAGACCGCGCCGACGCACAGGGGCATGGGTACCCCCGCCCGCAGGGCCAGGTGGGCCGCCACGGGGAACCCGATGACGAACATGGCCCAGGAGGAGCCCAGGGCGACGGTGAGGAGGGTGAAGACCAGGAAGAGCACCGCCGGAAGGAACCGGGTGTAGCCCCCCAGGAGCGCCGTCGCCTGGTCGAAGAAGGGAGCCAGGGCTTCCTGCTGCAGCAGGGCGGTGAAGCACATGGTGAGAAGATACAGGATGATGGGCAGGGTCACGTTCTGGATGCCCGCCACCAGATGCTCGAAGAATTCCTCCGGGGACAGGAGCCCCTGGCCGCAGTACAGGAAGAACATGATCATGAGGGTGGCCACGAGGCCGCAGGCGCTGTCCATGGTGAAGGACCCGATATGCAGGCTCCGCACCCCCAGAGAGGTCACGGCCAGGACGATCACCGGCAGCAGCAGGTTCCAGGCGCTGCCCCAGAACTGTTCTTCCTCTTCGGGGATATATTTCTCGCTTCCTTCAGGAAAGAGCTCGCCCCCCTCCTTCACCCGCTTTTCGGCTTTCCGCAGGGCCCCGTTCCGGGGCAGCAGGTCGAAGCAGAAGAGGACGCCGGCCAGCAGGGCCAGAATGGAGAAGAAGTTCAGGGGGATGCTCCGGCACAGGAGGGAGAAGCGGGTCACTCCCTCCACGGGAGTGATGGAGCCCACCACCCAGATGCCCCAGAGGGAGAAGGGGAAGAAGGAGCACAGCACCGTTGGCAGGAAGCTCAGCAGGAAGCCGGAGTCCTCCCGGGGGATCTTCTGCTCATCCACCACGGTCCGCAGGCTTCCCGCGGCGCAGAGGAGATTCAGGCCGTCGTCGATGGCGGTGACCGCCAGGATGCCCAGGGTAGCCAGAAGCGTGCCCCGTCGGGAGCGGATCTTCCGGTCCGCCAGCTTCTTGAAGGCAGTCACCGCCCCGGAGGCCTCGATGAGGGTGATCATGCCCCCCATGAGCGCCATGACCAGCACGGTGAACACGTTATCCACCTGTCCCATGGTATCCATGAGGGCGTCCGTATACCCCGGAGCGACCCCCAGCCGCAGGGCCAGCAGAGCGGCGTACATCCCCGCCACCACCAGGGATTCCAGGGTGCGCCGGGTGACCAGCACATAGACGATCATCAGGACCAGGGGCAGGATAAAGACGGGGAAATCCGTCTCCGCCGGGATCAGCAGGGCCGACAGGATGAAGATCAGGGCCAGGATGCCGTACTGGATGAGCATCTGCCGCTTTCCCATGGGCGCGCGGTTCCCGGGAGCCCGGAGAACGCCCCGCTGCATCCGGGACAGGGTGAGGATCTGGGCATGCTTATGGGAAACCTGGCTGTACACCCGCTTCATGAACTCGCCGTACAGATCCGGGTGCTTCCGGAGCATGTCCATCATGTCCTCGCTCTCCAGCTTGTACACGACCGTGCGGCCGCGGGAGCGGACGGTGGTGAGACGGCGCTGCTGAGCCAGCACGCCGTATTCCCCGAAATACTGGCCTTCGTGCATCACGTTGACCTGCTGTCCGTCCCGGTCCAGGACCAGGGCCACACCGGACTCCAGGAAGAACATCCCATCCGGCGGGCCGTCGATGGTGCAGATGTCCTCCCCGTTATCGAACTGGAGCCGGACGAGGCGGGAGCGCAGCTCCGCCATATCCGCCAGCTCCTCGGGAGAAGTCCCCATGCCGAAAAAACCGCACAGGAATTCGTCGTCGATCACATGTGCCAAGGGGTCGATCCCTCCCAACTACAATAACGCATACAGCGCCGCCATCAGCGGCAGGGTGACGACGCAGAGGATGGTGCTGAGCACGTTGATGCTCCCCGCCCAGTCCGGCCGCTTATCGTAGAGCTGGGCAAACTGGCTCACCATGGAGGCGCAGGGAGCGGCCCCCTGGAGCAGGGGGATCAGGAGCACGCCCCGGGCCAGATCCCACCGCAGGATCCCGGTGAGGGCCAGGAGCAGCAGGGACACCAGGGGCAGGCCCGCCAGCCGCAGAAGGGCCAACAGCCAGGCCCTGGGCCGGGCGAAGATCTCCGCCGGGCGGGAGGCGGCCAGCATCATGCCCAGGAGCAGCATGCTCAGAGGCCCCAGCATGGCCGACATGCCGGAAACGGCGGTCATAAGGATCTCCGGCAGGGAGATGCGGAACAGGAACAGGGCAAGGCCCAGGGCGACGGAGAGGAGGTTCACGTTCAGCAGGGCCTTTTTCCAGTCCCCCTTTTCCCCGGAAATGAGGCTGCGGCCGTGGGTCCAGATCAGCACCGTCTGGATGAGCAGGTAGCTGCTGGCGTAGAACACCCCTTCCCGCCCCAGGAGGGCGGAGGCCAGGGGGAGGATCAGGTTGCCGCAGTTGGAGTAGATGAGTCCGGCTTCCTCCACCGGCTCAAGCTTCAGGGGTCTCCGGAGAAGCCGGGAGACGAGGAAGGCCATGAGGAAGAAAAAGGCCGCGCCCCCCAGGGCGATGCCCAGGCTCAGGAGCCGCTCCGCGCTGTACTCCATCTGGTAGGCATTGATCACCGCGCAGGGGGTGACGCCATAGAGGATGACCTTGTTCAGCACCACCTCCTGGCCGGGCTGCAGCACCTTCAGCCGGACCAGGGCCACTCCCGCCAGCAGGATGAGCAGCAGGGAGGCGATATGCTTTCCCAGCAGCAGACTCAGCTCCAACCCCCGCTTCCCTCCTCGCCGGTTTATCTGTTTTGAGAGTATATCATACGGGCGCGGCCTTTGCAAAAAATTTCCGAAGCCCGCCCATCCCGATCCGCCGCAGAGAATAAGGGACGGCGCTGACCCCCTCCAGGGGAAATCAGCGCCGTCCCGGGTTGGAAAAGCGGTTAACAGATTCAATTGTTCAGCAGTTCCAGGCTCACTTTGCAAAAGCCATCCATCTCGGGAATGCGGAAGAATACCGCAGATTCCATTGGAAGCCATACTTCCGGAGCACATTTTGAAAACAGAAGATTATACCTTTTTAACAAAACCTCTCCCGCAGGCTCCTCTATCTCAAAGCGGCCGGAATCTTCGTAAACTGCACGACATCTTCATAAGAGGAATGGAATACGTAGTGTCTATCTTTCTTTTGAAAAACATAATCAAAGGGTGGTTATTTTTATAAATTTGTCACAATCAGCTGCTATATTTGAAGTGTTGTCACGCAATTCAGCGTCAGCAGCCATAGCCTGGCTACCAAGCTCAAATGCTACTATAATTACGATTATTACCGGTTTATACCTCCCTGCTCTATGGCCGCTGAAAGCCACACCAGCTTCACGAAACATAAACTGCGCCGCTTGCTGTTGTAATGATTTTTCCATTATAGCGAGACGAAATCTCTGAATAGTTTCCACCTTCCAATAATTGCCTAATGCTGGTCATTTCCTCGTCTGAACGGATAATATCTGGCCACCAGTGTTCATAACGAAAGAAATCAAATATCGCCATGGCCCGCAAATCTATCACGCTATACAGTATATTGTATCTGTACTCCTTTACAAATCCACGCTTGTTGTCTCGAACAACAGTGACGGGATATGGCTCATATTGGAAAACAACGTGCCCGTTATCACAATCATACTCGTAATATGTGATGTCTGAGTACTCTGATATATAGACTGTCGGGTCATTTTGTTCGAAGCTGAAAAGTATTTCATTGTTTTTGAGGGCAACTTTTCTGCTCACGGAATATATACTGATAATAGCAACAAACAGGATGATTATTCCAAGGGCGACAAATAACCGTTTCTTGGTTATTTTGTTCATATGCTCTGCTACCCCTTACCTTGTTACTGGTTTATACCTAGAAGATGTGAGTATTATGTACCATATGTATATTCGCTCAATTTCACCGCGACTGTCGGCAATGCACCGTTTATAGAAAGCAGGGTTCTGTGGCTGTACTCGTTTGGCGGGCAATATAGGTATTGCCCGCCAAACTGAACGCTCTCTTGCTTTTTATCCGCCGAAGGTTCCTACACCCCAAGGCCAAAGCCCGTACATTCCGATTATGTTATTATAGCCTGTTGCAGCTGAGGAAAGGATTGGATAGTAATTGCTGGTAAGATGATATGAATATGAATATGGTATATCATGTTGTTCTCGATACCATTCTATTTCATTGTTCGAGTTAAGTCCGTATGTGAATGTTCCCCAATCTTCAACTGTAGTGACATGGACAACAGCATGTTCTGCTGTTGTATCATATACTCCACCTTCAACCGCAAACCAGTACTCAATCTCAGAACTGTCGTAGAAAATAATGTCACTAAGCAATGTTTGAACATTTGATAAGACATCAAAGGCTAACAGTAAAATCTCCACTGCCGACGTCGGCAATGTTAGTGCTGATGATATAGCTGTTAATGCTGTGCCAAATACAAATGGTGTATAGTTTGCCCTAACAGTTGTATAGTAATCCTGTGTCTCATATGCATATGTAGAACGATAAGCACCTAATTCATCAATATAAAACGATGAGCTGGCAACTTGGTGTGCATTATAAGCCGGAAAGAAATCTTCAATACTAGAGAAAACACTCACGCTGGACCTAGATTGGATAGCATTATTTGAACTTAGTAATGATGAGTTAATATATGTTTTCCCATTTATTCGTTCAACATTAAGCCCTTCAATGCTTTCAATTGGTTCTCCATTAGATATTGCTACTTTAAGTTCATCCAATGTGTCTTGTTCCATAGAATAATGATAACTATTGAAATCAAGACTTGTGAATTGGGTTTCCCCATCATACTCTGTAGTAAGGATACCGTCTTCTATGGTATTGTAACGGACACTACCATCAGGTAAGTACTCGTCGATATGGCGAAGCATATTGAGATTATAGTCAACATACACAATGTGTGAGCTGAATGATTGGTATACTTCATTAATTGTTGATCCTGTGGGTAAATAGGCCATAACGCTTTCAGGCTCAAATATAGTGCCTGCGGTTGTAGTTGTTTTTACTTCAAAGTCAGAAGTATCAATTAAACTATTTTGATTCATAGTGCTTTCCAACGCTTTTGCCGGAATGCATAGAAAGACCAGGGCAAAAACAAGTGCAAGATTTAAAGAACGGAAAATTAGCTTTTTCATACTAAACTCCTTTGTACTATTTTCAGCAATAATTAAGCCTTCCCCGTTTGTATCGTTTGCTGTTTAGTTGCTTCTTTCGAGGGGTGCCACTTCAAAAGGAACCCCGTTGATCGTCCCATAGACCTTCAACGTGAACGTCATTCCGGTGGGTACTATTACGCTGCCATCCAGGTCTACCCGGGAAAGGCCCGAATCCATCCAGACGCACCACAGCATGCTGCTGCTCCACAGTTCCATTGTGGCATTTATGGTCTTTCCGCTGTCTTTTACGGATGCCGAACAGTTTGCGCTCGTTCCGGAGAACGTCAAGTCACGGGTCACCGTGGTCAAGGTCATTGCTGCGCCGGCCGGCACGGTCAGCACCAGGAATAATGCCGCCGCAAGCACGATCGCCAATATCCTGCGCATTTTGCATCACCTCCTTTCCGCCGTTCTATTCTGTAAACGGAGAAAGGAGGTGAAACCGGACGCCGAATATTCTATTTTTTCCCGATCAATTCATTTTTGGCGATTTGCCCAAGGAAACGCTCTCGGCTATGTGCAGAATCACGGATCGATCCAGGATACCACTGACTTCGAAATACATACCCGTTTCATCATCCGTCCAGATCAAAACGTTTTGCTCTGTCCCCGAACGGGAGAGATAAAGCCATCCGGTGGATCCCACAATGCTGACTTTCTCCTGCAAATACTCTTCGCCTGCATTCGGAATGACGTCGATCGCCATCCCCTCGTGCATGTATCCCGCATCGAAGAAAAAGTAGCTTCCGTCTCCCTTTTGATACGTGACGGATATCCGGTTATCCCGACAAATCGCCGCCGATTCTACATATCCCTCCGGCAGCCAGGTCGGACGATAGTTTGGCAATCCTGCGGTTTCTTCCCCAAGGAACCGATAGACGATATGATTCCTCCAGGTCTCCCGTATCCACCGCTGTATCGCCTCGCGCGCCTGGGCATTGGAGGCCAGCCAGGAAAAGGCGCAGATCATCACGAGGGCGAAGGCGGCGGCGACGGTCCATTTTGCCCGGTGATTCTGCTCCCGTTTTCGTCCCAGCCTCAGTACCGGTTCCATTTTCAACGCAAAGGCCGGAGAAAAGCTGTGCTGCGGCTGATCCGCCTGCATAAGCCCGGCAAGCAGGCTTTCTTCCACCAGAGCTGCGGCTTCCTTCAGCTCTTTTGCGGAAAAGTCTCTATTCATCCGGGCCCTCCTCCATTCGCTCCTTCAGGAGCTGCTTCGCCCGCCAAAGCAGCTTCTGGACGGACGCCTGTTTCATTCCCCAGAGAGCGGCCAGCTCGGCGGCGCTGTATCCATGCCGGTAGCGCAGAAGCAGCGCCTCCCGATAGCGGCGGGGCAAGCCGGCCATGGCGTCGGCAAGTCCCCCGTCTCCCGGCGGCGGCACGGCTGCGTCCTCCAGCTCCTCCGGGTCTTCGTCCCCGAAGCGTTTCTGCGCCCGAAGCATATCGATGGCTTTCCTCTCTGTTATGATAACGACGTAGGCCTTCGTTTCCGGACAGTCGATTTGACGGATTTTCGAAAAATGCCGCAAAACGGAGAGAAACGCCTGATGCACGGCGTCCTCCGCATCCGGTTCATTGTGTAAAAGCCGCATGGCGGCGCGGAACATCAGATCGCGGTAAAGGAGATACAGCTGCGCAAAACGGTTCTGCTCCTCCTCCGACTCCAGCATTTGCAGATATAGGCCAAGCAACCCCCTCACCTCCCGTGCAGCAGGATGATTATACCAGCACGGAGCTTTTGCCGCAACGGGATGCGGTTTCTTCTCCGGTTTCTGTTGACATCCGCCGGTTTATTTGCTATCCTATGGGGCGGAATACAGAGGACCGTTTTTAAGCTGGTACAGAGATGCCGGCAAGACTGGTCAGGAGCTCCGGGGCGCGGGCCCCGGGTCTTGATGTGTGGTCTTGCCGGGGAGGCAGGGCTTTTTTTGTGCCCGGGAGGGACCTTGGAACAGAACGATCGCGAGAATCTGGAACAGATCCGGCGGAACGCCGCCGAATGGCTGACCCGGCGCGGGCTTGACGCCCTGCTGGGTCCTGAATACGTTTTGATGCCCGGCCTCTGCGATGTGCACGTACATCTGCGGGAGCCGGGATTTTCTCGAAAGGAGACCATCCGCACCGGCACGCTGGCCGCCGCCCGGGGCGGCTTCACCACGGTCTGCGCCATGCCCAACCTGGACCCGGTGCCGGATTCCCCCGAGACCCTGGAGCCCCAGCTGGAGCTGATCCGCCGGGACGCGAAGATCCGGGTGCTGCCCTACGGGGCCATCACCCGGGGGGAGCAGGGCAAGGAGCTCTCGGATCTGGAGGGGCTGGCCCCCCTGGTGTGCGCCTTTTCCGACGACGGACACGGCGTGCAGGACGAGGGCCTCATGCGGGAGGCCATGATTCGGGCCAAAGCCCTGGGCAAGCTGATCTGCGCCCATTGCGAGGACGACGCCCTCCGGGCGGGGGGCCATATCCGGGAAAGCGCCCTGTCCCGGCAGCTGGGCATCCCCGGCATCCCGCCGGAGAGCGAATACCGGCAGCTGGAGCGGGACCTGCGCCTGGCGGAGGAGACCGGCTGCGCCTACCACGCCTGCCATCTCTCCGCGAAGGAGAGCATCGGCCTCATGCGCCAGGCAAAAAAGGCGGGGCTGAACGTGAGCTGCGAGACCGCCCCCCACTACCTGCTCCTCTGTCTGGAGAACCTTCGGGACGAGGGCCGGTTCAAAATGAATCCGCCCCTGGGAGACCGGGAGGACCGGGACGCGGTGCTGGAGGGTTTCCTGGACGGCACGGTGGATATGCTGGCCACGGACCACGCCCCCCATACCCAGGCGGAGAAGGCCGGAGGGCTCCTGGGGAGCCTCATGGGAGTGGTGGGCCTGGAGCCCGCCTTCCCGGTGCTGTACACCGCCCTGATCCGGACGGGGATCATGCCTGCAGAGACCCTGGCGGAGCGGATGGCCTTCGCCCCCCGCCGCCGCTTCGGCCTGGAGGCCGGGGAGGACTTTGCCGTGTTCCGCAGCGGGGCGGAATTCAAGCTGGACCCGGAGGCCTTCGTCTCCAAAGGCCGGGCCACCCCCTTCGGGGGGATGCGCCTCCACGGAGCCTGCGTGCTCACCGTGATGGAGGGAAAGATCGTTTATCAAGAGGAGCGGGGATAACGCTCCCGGGGAGGATATGAAATGGCAAAGAGAACAGATTTGAAGAAGATCATGATCATCGGCTCCGGCCCCATCGTCATCGGGCAGGCGGCGGAGTTCGACTATGCGGGGACCCAGGCCTGCCTGGCCCTGAAGGAAGAGGGATACGAGGTCATCCTGGTGAACTCCAATCCCGCCACCATCATGACGGACACCAGCATTGCGGACAAGGTCTATATGGAGCCCCTGACCCTGGAGTATATCGCCAAGATCCTCCGGTATGAGCGCCCGGGCGCCATCATCCCCGGCATCGGCGGCCAGACGGGCCTGAACCTGGCGGTGCAGCTGGAAAAGAAGGGCATCCTGCGGGAATGCCGGGTGGAGCTGCTGGGCACGGATTCCGCCAGCATCGAGATGGCGGAGGACCGGGAGAAGTTCAAGGAGCTGTGCGCCTCGATCAACGAGCCCACCATCCCCAGCGAGATCACCTACTCCATGGAGGAGGCCCGGGCTGCCGCGGAGCGGATCGGCTACCCCGTGGTGCTCCGCCCCGCCTTCACCCTGGGCGGAACCGGAGGCGGCTTCGCCAACGATCCAGCCGAGCTGGAGGAAGTGGGCGTCAACGCCTTCCGCCTGAGCCCCGTCCATCAGGTGCTCATCGAGAAGAGCGTCCGGGGCTATAAAGAGATCGAATTTGAGATGATGCGGGACGGGGAAGATCATATCATCACCGTCTGCGGCATGGAGAACGTGGACCCCGTGGGGGTGCACACCGGGGACAGCGTGGTGGTGGCCCCCATCCTGAGTCTGGAGGAAAAGCAGCTGAAGCGGCTGGAGGAGAGCGCCGTGAAGCTCATCCGGGCCCTGCGGATCCAGGGAGGCTGCAACGTGCAGTTCGCCCAGCATCCGGAGACGGAGGAATACTTCCTCATCGAAGTCAACCCCCGGGTCTCCCGCTCCTCCGCCCTGGCCTCCAAGGCCAGCGGCTACCCCATCGCCCGGGTCACCGCCAAGGTGGCGCTGGGCATGACCCTGGCGGAGATCCCCGTGGCCGGGGGCAACGCCGCCATTCCCCCCAGCCTGGACTACATCGTGGCCAAGTTCCCCCGCTTCCCCTTCGATAAGTTCACCTCCGCCCCCAACACCCTGGGCACCCAGATGAAGGCCACCGGGGAGGTCATGGGCATCGGCTCCACCCTGGCGGAGTGCTTCCTGAAATCCGTCCGGTCCCTGGAGACCGGGGTCTGCCATCTCCACCTGGCAAAATTCGACGCCATGCCCGACGACGACCTGCGGGCCTATCTGGCGGACTTCCGGGACGACACCCTCTACGCCGTGATGGAGCTGCTGCGCCGGGGGGCCTCCGTGGAAGAGCTGCACCGGCGCACCATGATCACCTCCCTCTTCCTGGAATGCCTGAAGAGCATTGTGGAGATGGAAAATCTGCTGAGATCGAAGCCCGGCGACGGCAAGACCCTGCTGGCCGCCAAGACCATGGGCTTCGCGGATCAGTACATCGGCCGCCTCTGGGGGAAGGACTGGACGGAGGTCCGGGCCCAGCGCCTCCGGGAGGGCATCGTCCCCGTCTTCCGCATGGTGGACACCCTCCACACGGGAAAATACATCGCTTACCTCTACTCCACCTACATGAACCTGCTGGACAAGGACTGCGTGAACCAGTCCCAGCTCACGGACAAACGGAAGATCCTGGTGCTGGGCGCCGGTCCCATCCGCATCGGCCAGGGGGTGGAATTCGACTACTCCACCGTCCACGCGGTGCAGACCATCCGCCGGGCGGGGTACGAGGCCATCATCATCAACAACAATCCGGAGACCGTCTCCACGGACTATACCACCGCGGACAAGCTCTATTTCGAGCCCCTGACCCCGGAGGACGTGATGACCATCCTGGATTTCGAGCAGCCCGAGGGGGTCATCGCCTCCCTGGGCGGCCAGACCGCCATCAACCTGGCCCAGCCCCTGGACGACCTGGGGGTGAAGATCGTGGGCACGGACTGCGCCGCCATCGAGCGGGCGGAGAACCGGGACAGCTTCGAGAAGCTCCTGGTGGAGCTGGGCATCCCCCAGCCCCCCGGACGGGCGGTGACGGATCTGGAGGCCGGGGTGCAGGCCGCGGAGGAGATCGGCTACCCCGTGCTGGTGCGCCCCAGCTTCGTGCTGGGAGGCCGGGCCATGCAGATCGTGGCAAACGAGGCCCAGCTGCGCCACTACCTGAAGACCGCTGTGGAGATCAACACGGAACAGCCGGTGCTGGTGGACAAATACATCCAGGGCAAGGAAGTGGAGATCGACGCCATCTGCGACGGGCAGGACGTGTTCGTGCCGGGCATCATGGAGCTGGTGGAACGCACCGGCGTCCACTCCGGGGACTCCATCAGCGTATACCCCACCTTCAGCATCCCGGATAAGGTGAAGGGGATCATCCTCCAGTACGCAAAAAAGCTGGGCCTGGGCATCGGCATCGTGGGCCTGTTCAACGTGCAGTTCATCGTGGACCGGGAGGACCGGGTCTACATCATCGAGGTGAACCCCCGCTCCTCCCGCACCGTGCCCTTCCTGAGCAAGGCCACGGGCTGGAGCCTGGCGGACATCGCCACGGAGGTCATCCTGGGCAAGAGCCTGAAGGAGCAGGGGATCTTCCGCCTGTATCCCGAGGAGCGGAAGCGCTGGTACGTGAAGGTGCCGGTGTTCTCCTTCAACAAGCTCCGGGGCCTGGACGCCTACCTTTCCCCGGAAATGAAGAGCACCGGAGAGGCCATCGGCTACGACCGTTCTCTGAACCGGGCGCTGTACAAAGCCCTCCAGGCCTCCGGCATGAAGCTCCAGAATTACGGCACCGTCTTCGCCACCATCGCGGACCGGGACAAGGCGGAGGCCCTGCCCCTGGTGCGCCGGTTCTACAACCTGGGCTTCAACATCGAGGCCACCAGCGGCACCGCCGCCTATCTGAAGGAGCACGGCATCCGTACCCACGTGCTGAAAAAGCTGGGAGAGAGCGAGGAGATCGTGGAAGCTCTGCGCCAGGGCCATATCGCCTACGTCATCAACACCAGCAACGTGGGGGATCCCGGTCTGAGCACCGACGGCTACCGCATCCGCACCCTGGCCACGGAGAACAGCATCACCATGTTCACCGCTCTGGATACGGTGAAGGTGCTGCTGGACGTGCTGGAGGAGACCACCATCACCGTATCCACCATCGACAGGGACGAGGAGGAAGAGAATTGAACCAGGGTCTGTACGTCATCCGGGAGAACCGTCCCCTCACCCGGGACATGCTCCTTCTCCGGCTGGAGGGGGATACCTCGGCCCTGATCAATCCGGGTCAGTTCGTGAACATCCGGGTGCCGGAAAAGTTCCTCCGGCGGCCCATCAGCGTATGCGACTGGCGGGAGGGGGAGCTGACCCTGGTATACCGGGTGGCGGGCTCCGGCACCGCCGCCCTGCGGGATATGCGGCCCGGCGCGGAGCTGGATCTGCTCACGGGTCTGGGAAACGGCTACAACCTGGGCAAGGCCGGCCCCGCCCCCATCCTTCTGGGAGGCGGATCGGGGATCCCTCCCCTGCTGGGCCTCTGCCGCCGTCTTCTGGCCCAGGGGGCGAAGCCCAGGGTCCTCCTGGGATACCGCACCGCCGCCGACGCCTACCTGGCCGGAGATTTCGAGGCCCTGGGGGCGGAGGTCCTGATCGCCGCCCAGGACGGGAGCCTGGGGATCCGGGGCATGGTGACGGATCTGATGGAAAACCTGGAATACAGCTTCTTCTACGCCTGCGGGCCGGAGCCCATGTACCGGTCCATCGCCCGGGCGGCGAAGGCCCCGGGTCAGTACAGCTTCGAGGCAAGAATGGGCTGCGGCTTCGGGGCCTGCATGGGCTGCTCCTGCGAGACCCTGGCGGGAACGAAGCGGATCTGCCGGGACGGCCCGGTGATGGAAAGCGGGGAGATCAAATGGGAAAACTGAGCACTGTCCTCTGCGGGATCGGGCTGGATAATCCGGTGATCCCCGCCTCCGGCACCTTCGGCTACGGTTACGAATTCGCGGAACTCTACGATATCAATATGCTGGGGGCCTTCTCCTGCAAGGGCACCACCCTGGAGCCCCGCTTCGGCAATCCTCTGCCCCGGATCGCCGAGACCCCGGCGGGGATGCTGAACGCCATCGGCCTCCAGAATCCGGGGGCGGACAGGGTCCTCTCCGAGGAGCTTCCCCGGCTGCGGCAGCTATACCGCAAAAAGATCCTGGCGAACATCGGAGGCTTCTCCGCGGAGGAATACGCGGAGACCGCCCGGCGGTTGGAGGCGGACGAGCTGGTGGGCTGGCTGGAGATCAACATCTCCTGCCCCAACGTCCACGGGGGCGGCATGAGCTTCGGCACGGACCCGGCCCAGGCGGCGGCGGTGACGAAGGCGGTGAAGGCCGTCACCCATAAGCCCGTCATCATGAAGCTCAGCCCCAACGTGACGGATATCGTCCCCATCGCCCTGGCCTGTCAGGAGGCGGGGGCGGACGGGCTGAGCCTCATCAACACCCTCCAGGGGATGCGCTTCGACCTGCGCACCCGGAGGCCCCTGATCGCCAACACCTTCGGCGGCCTTTCCGGCCCCGCTCTCCTGCCCCTGGCCCTGCGGATGGTGTACCAGGTGACCCGGGCGGCGGAGATCCCCGTCGTGGGCATGGGGGGCGTTTCCTCCGCCGAGGACGTGCTGGAGATGCTCCTGGCCGGCGCCTGCGCCGTGGAGGTGGGAGCCGCGAACCTGACGGATCCCCTGGTCTGCAAACGGATCATCGAGGACCTGCCGGGGGTCCTGGAAAAGTACGGATTCTCCTCCGTGGAGGAGGTAAGGGAGGCGGCAAAGCATGGGTAAGGACGTGATCGTAGCCTGCGACTTCCCCGGCAGGGGAAAGCTGGAGGCCTTTCTGGACCGGCTGGGGGCGGAGAAGCCCTATGTGAAGATCGGCATGGAGCTGTTCTACGCCGAGGGGCCGGAGATCGTGCGCCTGCTGAAAAGCCGGGGCTGCCGGGTCTTTCTGGATCTGAAGCTCCACGATATCCCCAATACGGTGAAGCGGGCCATGGCCGTGCTGGCGGACCTGGGGGCGGACATGGTGAACGTCCACGCCGCCGGGACCCGGGCCATGATGGAAGCCGCCCTGGAGGGGCTCTCCACGGGGAGCGGTCCCCGTCCCCTGCTCCTGGCGGTGACCCAGCTCACCAGCACGGATCAGACCGCCCTGGAAACCGAGCTGCTGATCCGGGAGCCCATGGAGCGGGTGGTGGAAAGCTACGCGAAGAACGCCCGGGCCGCCGGGCTGGACGGGGTGGTGTGTTCTCCCCTGGAGGCCGCCGCCGTCCACGCCGCCTGCGGAACGGACTTTCTCACCGTCACCCCCGGGGTGCGTTTCCCGGAGGGGGACGCGGGAGATCAGAAACGGGTCATGAGCCCGCTGAAAGCCCGGAAGGCGGGGTCCGACTACATCGTGGTGGGCCGGCCCATCACCGCCGCCCCGGATCCGGCGGCGGCCTACGCCCGCTGCATCCGGGAATTCGTGGGATAAGGAGGAGCATCATGGAAAGCCGCAAACGGGAATTCATCCGCTTCCTGGAGGAGGCGGGAGTGCTGAAATTCGGAGACTTCATCGCCAAAAGCGGGCGGAAGCTCCCCTATTTTCTCAACGCCGGAGAGGTGAAGACCGGCGGCGGCAGCGCCCGGCTGGGGGAATTCTACGCCGACGCCTATCTGGAAAAGCTGGGGCAGAAAAAGGCCGCCCTCTTCGGTCCCGCCTACAAGGGCATCCCTCTGGCGGTGAGCGCCGCCTCCGCCCTGGCCCGCCGGGGCCTGGACCTGCCCTGGTTCTTCAACCGGAAGGAGGCCAAGGACCACGGGGAGGGAGGCTCCCTGGTGGGGTATCTCCCCAAGGCCGGGGACGAGGTGGTCATCATCGAGGACGTGATCACCGCTGGCACCGCCATCCGGGAGAGCATGGAGCTCCTGAGCACCCTGGAGGGGGTCAAGGTCGCCGCCGCCTTCGTCATGGTAGACCGGCGGGAACGGGGACAGACCGAGAAGGCCGCCACCCGGGAGGTACAGGAAAAATACGGCTTCCCGGTGTACTCCATCGCGGACGTGTACGACATCCTGGAATACCTGGAGGAAAAGCCGGAGGGCCGGGAAAAGGCGGAGCGCATCCGGGCCTATCTGGCGGAATACGGAGACAAAGCATGAGACATCTCATCAACATCCTGGACCTGACGGTACCGGAGATCGACGCCCTCATCCGCCGGGCGGACGACATCATGGCCCGTCCCGGGGATTACTGGGACGCCTGCGCCCACAAGATCCTGGCCACCCTCTTCTTTGAGCCCTCCACCCGCACCCGCCTGAGCTTCGAATCCGCCATGCTGAGTCTGGGGGGACAGGTGCTGGGCTTCTCGGAGGCCGCCTCCAGCTCCGCCGCCAAGGGGGAGAGCGTGGCGGACACCCTGGCCGTGGTGAGCGGCTACGCGGACATCATCGCCATGCGCCATCCCAAGGAGGGCGCGCCCATCGTGGGGGCCGCCCACTCCCTGGTACCGGTGATCAACGCCGGGGACGGGGGGCACTATCACCCCACCCAGACCCTGACGGACCTGCTCACCATCCACCATGTGAAGGGCTCCTTCAGCGGCCTGACCATCGGCCTCTGCGGGGACCTGAAATTCGGACGCACGGTCCATTCCCTCATCGGGGCCATGTCCCGGTATGAGAACGTCCGCTTCGTCCTCATCAGCCCGGAGGAGCTGAAGCTCCCCAGCTTCGTGAAGCAGGAGTACATCAAGGACCGGGGCATTGAATATATCCAGTCCCAGGACCTGGAGAGCGTGCTGGGGGACCTGGATATCCTGTACATGACCCGGGTCCAGCGGGAGCGGTTCTTCAGCGAGGAGGAATACCTGCGCCTCCGGGACAGCTACATCCTCACCCCGGAAAAGCTGAAGCTGGCCCGGCCGGATCTGGCCATCCTCCATCCCCTGCCCCGGGTGAACGAGATCTCCACGGAGGTGGACAATGATCCCCGGGCGGTATACTTCCGGCAGGCCCATTACGGAAAATTCATCCGCATGGCCCTGATCCTCATGCTGTTGGAGGAGGCGGCGAAATGACCATTGACAGTATCCATAACGGTTACGTGATCGACCACATCCCCGCGGGGAGCGCCATGACCCTTTACACCCATCTGGGGCTGGAGAAGCTGGGCTGCCCCGTGGCCATGATCATGAACGCCTCCAGCAAGCGCATGGGGAAAAAGGACATCATCAAGATCGACGGGGACCTGGACCTGAGCCTGGACGTGGTGGGCTATCTGGCCCCCGGGGCCACGGTGAACGTCATCCGGGAGGGGAAGCTCCTGGAAAAGCGCACCCTGGATCTGCCGGAGAAGCTCACCGGCGTCGTCCGCTGCCGCAATCCCCGGTGCATCACCTCCACGGAGCGGGACCTGCCCGCGGTGTTCCGGCTCACGGACCGGGAAAAACGGGTATACCGCTGCGTCTACTGCGAGGCGAAATACGAAGGATAGCTTTTTTCGGGGGCGCTGCAAAACGCAGCGCCCCCGACGTGTTCCGTTCCGCGTTGACAAGCGCTTCCCGCCCGCCGTATACTGGGGGCAGATGATTCTGAAAACGGGAGGATACGATCATGGATTTTGACATCAAGGCAAAGATCGAAGAACTGGTCAAGAAGATCAGCGGGGACAAGAGCCTGCTGGAGAAGTTCACCAAGGACCCCATCGCCGCCATCAAGAGTCTGCTGGGGGGCGTGGGCCTGCCTGCGGACCTGCCCACGGATCAGCTGGAGGGCCTGGTCTCCGGCGTGCAGGCCAAGCTGAACCTGGACGAAGCCGGCGGCGTCGGCGGCATCCTGGGAAAGATCGGCGGCCTCTTCGGCGGCAAGAAGTAAATTTTCCGGGAAATACGGGTATGATCCTCCTATCCATTGGGACGGGAGGATCATTCATATGCTGGGATTTCTGGCGGGGTTGTTCATCGGCGGGGCCGTGGGGGCGCTGGCCGTGTGCCTCTGCATCGCCGCGGCGGATCCGGGAAAGGGAAAACGGCCGTAATCCTCCCTCGGGCCGGATCCCAGCGGCGCTTTCCCCCCGGCTTCCGTCCCCCCTTCCCTTGACTTCCCCGGCGGGGGTGTGCTATCTTTTTCCTATCGAATCGGCATGGAAATGAGGGATCCGCATGAATACCTATCTGGGACTGCAGGACGCGGTGGCGTCTTTTACGGGCCATCTTCTGGCGGCCATGTTCCCCAACTGCTTCGGGGCGGAGCCCCCGGCGGGGGACTGGGAGGAAAAGGTCCGGCTGGAGCGGGCTTTGGGGCGCACGGAGCTCCTTCGGGCCATGAGCTACGTCTCCTCCGGTCCCCAGCAGTCCGCTCAGTGGGCGGACGCCCTGGAGGGACGGCTGGCCCATATCGAAGCGCTCATCCGCACGGACGTGGACGCGGCCTATGAGGGGGATCCCGCGGCCAAGAGCCGGGAGGAGGTCATCCTGGCCTACCCCGCCTTTGTGGCCATCAGCACCTACCGCTTCGCCCATGAACTGTATCAGCTGGGCGTGCCCATCGTTCCCCGGGTCATGACGGAGCAGGCCCACAGCGCCACGGGCATCGATATCCACCCCGGCGCCTCCATCGGCCCCTATTTCTTCATCGACCACGGCACCGGCGTGGTCATCGGGGAAACCACCACCATCGGGGAGCACGTGAAGCTGTACCAGCATGTCACCCTGGGAGCCAAGAGCTTCGCCGTGGCGGAAGACGGCACCCTGGTGAAGGGGGGCAAGCGCCACCCGGATATCGGCAGCAACGTGGTCATTTACGCCGGGGCCACCATCCTGGGCGGCAACGTGCGCATCGGGGATGGGGCCGTCATCGGCGGCAACACCTGGGTCACCTCCTCCGTGGAACCGGGGGAGACCGTTACCCTCTCCGGCCAGCGAAGGAAGAAGAAATAAGACAGGATCCCGGCGGATCCGTTCTCCCATGCCGCCGGGACGATCCCCCTCATCTGACGCAACGCGTTTCCCGGAAGCGCCGCAGCGGATGAGGGGGGTTTCCGTACAAGCGAAAACGGAGTTTGCCTATTGTCTTTTTCGAGGGTATTTGGTATTCTAATTATAATGTTAGATACAGGCGTGCTCCGGACGGCGCTGCGGCAGTCCTTTCCCGGAGCAAAACTGAAGGAGGTATCGGTATGAAGCACAAACGGTTTCTGAGCATCCTGCTGGCGCTGGTCATGGTCTTTACCCTCTTGCCTGTCCTGACCCCGTCGGCCAAAGCGGCGGGGAGCGTGACCATCAACTCCACGAATTTCCCGGACGATAAATTTCAAACTTACCTCAAAACCTACAAAGATAGCAACGGCGACGGCGTGCTGAGCGAGTCTGAGATCGCCGAGGCGACGAGAATCAGCGTGTACGGCGAGGGCATCTCCTCCCTGAAGGGAATAGAATACTTCACTGCCTTGAAAGAGCTGTACTGCGGCGGCAACGAGATCACAAGCCTGGACCTGAGCCAAAACACAGCCCTGGAGAATCTGCGCTGCTACAACAACAAAAAGCTGACGAAACTGAACGTCAGCGGACACAGTGCGCTGAAGGAACTGGATGTCAGCAACAACACGGCGATGACGTCTCTGACGTGCTACAACTGTGCCCTGACGTGGATCTGTCTCGACGGCTGCACGGCGCTGACCTATCTGGACTGTGAGAACAATCAGCTGAAGAAACTGGAAGTCGGCGACTGCACGGCGCTGGAAACTCTCGACTTCTCCGAAAACCAGCTGACGAGCCTGGACGTGAGCAACAACGAAGCGATAACGTTTCTGGATGCGGATTACAACAACCTGACAGCTCTGGACGTCGCCAACAACCTGGAACTGAAATCTCTGTACTGCAGAGGCAATCAGCTGACTTATCTGAACGTCAGCTACCACGACAATCTGTGGAGACTGTGGGCCAGCGAAAACACGGCGCTGACGGACCTGAACTGCCGCTATTGCGCCCTGACCGATCTGAGGGTCAGCGGCTGCGCCGCGTTGGAAACCCTGGACTGCGAGGAGAATGAGCTGGAAAGCCTGGACGTCAGCGGCTGCACCGCGCTGGAGAGTCTGGACTGCAAATACAACAAGCTGACGGAGCTGAACGTGAGCGGTATGGAGACGCTGGGTAATCTGGAGTGCATCGGCAATCCGCTGGAAACCCTGTACTGCTACAATACCGGTATCGTATATGGCCTGAGCGTCAAAAACATCACAACGCTGAAGGATCTGCGCTGCCATCGCTGCAAGATCTCCCTTCTGGACGTCAGCGGCTGCACCGCGCTGGAAACCCTGATCTGCTTCGAGAACAGATTGACGAGCCTGAACCTGAAAGACAACACGGCGCTGAAGTATCTGGATGTGGAAGACAACCAGCTGACGGCGCTGGACTTGAGCAAACAACCGGCACTGGAGACTCTGTACTGCAAAGGCAACAAGCTGACCAGTCTGGACGTCAAGAACCACTCCAATCTGAAGGTCCTGGGGGTCAAAGACAACCCGGAGCTGACGGATCTGGAATGCTACGAATGCGCGCTGACATACCTGACTGTCAGCGGCTGCACCGCGCTGGAAAAGCTGAGATGCTACGATAATCAGTTGACAGCTTTGAATCTTGAAGACTGCAGCGCGCTGAAGGAACTCTACGTTTATGAAAACCAGCTGGATAGCCTGGATGTGAGCCATAACGGATCGCTGCTGATCCTTGACTGCTCCGGCACCAATATCACGACAGTGGATGTTTCCGCCTGCGCAGCTCTGTCTGCTATGTATCTGACCTCGGCGCCTACAACAATGACTTACCACGGCTATCAATATACTATCTATGATAATGATGACGGCTTCCTCTCGGTGCCTTACGGCGCGGAGATCATTGCCGCCGCTCCGCTCGTCATCAGCAGCGTGAAGGCCAACAAGACCAGCGCCAACGCCGGGGAGAAGATCACCTGGACCTGTACGGCCAGCGGCGGGAGCGGGGACCTGCAGTACTACTTCATCCTCTACAAGGACGGGACCAAGATCAAGACCCGTTCCTACAGCTCCACGAAGACCTACAGCTATACCCCCACGGAGGCCGGGACCTACAAGGTGAAGGTGTATGTGAAGGACAGCCTCGGCACGAAGGTCTACAAGACCAGCAAGGGCGTCACGGTGACCGCCGTGGCCGCCCCCGTGATCACCACCCAGCCCGCCAACAAAACCGTGGCGGCGGGGGCCTCCGCCACCTTCAAGGTGGTTGCATCCGGTACAGGCCTTACTTACCAGTGGCAGTACAAGACCGCCGGCAGCACCACCTGGAAGAACAAGACCGGGGCCACCTCCGCCAGCTATACCGTCACGGCCAAGGAATCCTTCAACGGCATCCAGTACCGCTGCGTGGTGTCCAACGCCGGGGGCAAGGTGACCTCGAATGCCGCGAAGCTCACGGTGACTGCCGCCGTGACCGCTCCGGTGATCACCACCCAGCCCAAAGCCCAGACCGCCGCGGTGGGGGCGACCGCCACCTACAAGGTGGTGGCCTCCGGTACAGGGCTCACCTATCAGTGGCAGTATTCCAGTGACTACGGCGCCACATGGCATAACAAGACCGGAGCCACCTCCGCCACCTACACCGTTACGGCCAAGGCCTCCTACAACGGCATGCTCTACCGGTGCAAGGTGTCCAATTCCGCGGGGGCCGTATACAGCAGCAAGGTGCGCCTCACGGTCAGCGGAGTGAAGCCCAAGGTGCTGTCCCAGCCCAAGGCCAAGACCGCTGCCGTCGGGGAAAGCGTCACCTTCAAGGTGGTGGCCGCAGGGGTGGACATGACCTACCAGTGGCAGTACTCCTTCGACGGGACCACCTGGAAGAACAAGACCGGCGCCACCTCCGCCAGCTGCACCGTCACGGCCAAGGCCTCCTACAACGGTATCCTCTACCGCTGCCGGGTGAAGAACAGCTACGGTACTGTGTATTCCGAAAGCGCAAAGCTGACGGTCAACTGAGGAGCAGAGGGACAAACCAAACACAGAAAACCGGGGTGCGGTGCAGGAAAATGCACCGCACCCCGCGCTTTTTGCTCCAGGGGGGCGGATCCTCGAAAAACTCCGGGCCCACAGCCGTTTCCGGGCTTCCTTCCCGGGTGAAAATGGTATATAATACGTTATCTGAAGGAGAGGGGGGACCGGTTTGGCGGGGTTTTCGGAGATCCGGCAGATGACTGCCTGCTTCACCGGTCACCGGGAGCTGGGCGAGCCCCCCGGGGAACTGGAACGGCGGACAGACGCGGCGATCCGGGACCTGTACGCCCGGGGCGTGCGGTACTTCGGCGCGGGGGGCGCCCGGGGCTTCGACGCCCTGGCCTCGGAACGGGTGCTCACCCTGAAGGAGGAGCTGCCAGAGCTGTCCCTGATCCTGGTCCTTCCCTTCCCGGAGCAGTACCGGCAGGAGGGGAACTGGTCCCGGGCGGAGCTGGCCCAGTTCGACGCTCTGCTCCTGCGGGCGGACCGGGTGGTGACCCTGGAGTCGGGGTACAGCCCCGGAATTTACCAGCGGCGCAACCGGTACCTGGTGGACCGCTCCGCCTGCTGCGTCTGCTATCTCCAGCGGATGCGCAGCGGCACCGGGAGCACCGTGCGCTACGCCCGGAGCCGGGGGCTGGAGATCATCGACCTGGTCCCCTATTCGTTCCGCCTCCCCTGAGGCGGGACCTGGGAAAAGAACACAGAACATTATGAAGATACGGAGGATACGATCATGAGGATCAAAGCGGCAACGGCTGTGGAAAAAGGCGTCCTGGAGATCCGGGAGCTGGAGCTGGGCGAGCCCCGGCAGGGGGAGGTTCTGGTAAAGCTGACGGCCTGCGGCATCTGCCATACGGACACCTCTACGCTGAACCTGGTGGTCCCCTCTCCCCTGCCTATGGTGCTGGGGCATGAGGGCGTGGGCATCGTGGAAAAGGCGGGACCGGGGGTGCAAAGCCTGCAGCCCGGGGATCACGTGATCCTGTCCTTCCCCTCCTGCGGCAACTGCCCCAGCTGCCGCAACGGCAAGCCCTACGCCTGCGATACCAGCAGCGAGCTTTTCTTCAACGGGATTTACCAAAGCGGCGGCACCCGCATCAAGGACGACGAAGGCCGGGACGTGGGCTCCCTTTTCGGGCAGGGCGGCTTTGCCGACCACTGCATCGTATCGGAGCGCAGCGCCGTGAAGGTGGACCCGGAGGTGGACTTGCGGCCTCTGTGCTCCCTGGCCTGCGGAGCCCAGACCGGGGCGGGGGCGGTGCTGAACCTCATGAAACCCACACCCGGGGACAGCGTCGCCGTCTTCGGCTGCGGCGCGGTGGGCATGAGCGCCATCATGGCCGCCAAACTGGCGGGCTGCAGCACCATCATCGGAGTGGACGCCGTTCCCTCCCGGCTGGACATGGCCCTGGAGTGCGGCGCCACCCACGTGATCAACGGGAAGGAATGCCCGGATATCGCGGCGGAGATCCTGCGCCTCACCGGCGGCAGGGGAACGAACTTCGCTCTGGAATCCTCCGGCGCGGCGGTGCTGGTGCCGCCCATGCTCAACGGCCTGGCCAAGGAGGGCCTGGCGGTGATCGTGAGCTTTGCGGGGGACGTGGAGCTGAACATGTCCATGATCTTCGTGGGCTCCTGCCGCACCCTGGCGGGCACCGTGGAGGGAGCCGCCGAGCCCCAGACCTTCATTCCCAAGCTGGTGCAGTTCTATAAGGAAGGCCGTTTCCCCGTGGACAAGCTGGCGACCTACTACCCCTTCGACCAGATCCACCAGGCCTTTGCGGACTCCGCCAGCGGCAAGAGCATCAAGCCCATCCTGCTGTTCGAATAAAGCAGAAACAAATATGGGGAGGAGCCCGACCGGGCTCCTCCCTTTGTGTTTTCAACGGATCTCAGCTCTGCAGCACAAAATCGGACTTGGGGTGCTTGCACAGGGGGCAGACCCAGTCCTCCGGCAGGCTCTCGAAGGGGACTCCCTCCTTGGCTTCGTCGTAGGTGTAGCCGCAGATGGAGCACACCCAGACCTTCCCGGCGGAAGGGGCGGCAGGCTTCTTCGCGGTCTGCTTGATATGGGCATGGTAGTAGGCATAGGTGGCGCTGGGCACGTCGGAGAGCTTCTTGGCGGCGAGGACCTCCGCCGTGAAAAGGGTGTGGGTGCTGAGCTCCGTGACGCTCAGGACCCGTGCGGAGAGATAGGCGTTTGCGTACTTCGTCAGGTAATAGAGGCCGTTGGCGCTCCGGGCGACGTCCTCCCGGTCCGCGAATTTCTCGCAGTCCCGCCCGCTGCGGAAGCCAAAGTCCTGGAACAGGGAGAAGGGGGCTTCCTCAGACAGGATGGAAACGTTGAACACCCGGGACTTCAGGATCAGGTCCCGGGTATAGTTATCCCGGTTCACCGCCACGGTGATCACCCGGGGATTGGAGGTGACCTGGCACACGGTATTCACGATGCAGCCGTTGTCCTTGCCCCCCGCCCAGGTGCTGAGGACAAAAAGGCCGTAGCTGATCTGGTTCAGGGCGGCATTCTCGATGATGGGTTCCATATCGTTCATCCTTTCTCGATGGTTTTTTCTCAGTATACCCAAGGCGTCCGCCCCTGTCAACGCGAAGCGGGACCTCCTCCCTATTGACTCCGCCGCTCCGGCGGGGTATCATGCAGCATGACCCATCGCAAAAAAGGGGGAACTCCACATGCCTGCGGTATTCGTGAACGTGGGGACCGTGCTGGCGGGAAGCCTCATCGGCATTCTGCTCCGCAGCAAGCTGCGGCAGAAGCTTCTGGACGCCCTGATCGCGGGACTGGCCCTGTGCACCGCCCTCATCGGGATCCAGAGCGCCCTGGGGACCCAGGACGTCCTGTGCATCATCGTCTGCCTCACCCTGGGCACCCTGATCGGGGAGCTCATCAACATCGACAAGGGCATCACCGCCGGGGGGGACTGGCTGAAAAAGCGTCTTCTCCGGGGAAAGAGCGAGAGCCGCTTCACCGAGGGCTTTGTCTCCGCCTGCATTCTCTTCTGCGTGGGGAGCATGACCATCATGGGCTCTCTGGAGGCAGGACTCCACGGGGATTACCGGATCATCCTGGCGAAAAGCGCCCTGGATTTTGTCTCCTCCATGGCCTTCGGGGCCGCCATGGGCATCGGCGTCACCTTCTCCGCCCTCTTCGTCCTGGTGTTCCAGGGGGCGCTGACCCTGCTGGCTTCTCTGGTGGGCCCTTACCTCAGCGCCGAGGTGGTGGCGGAGATGTCCGCCGTGGGCGGCGTCATCCTCATGGGCATGGCGGTGAACATGCTGGGTCTGCGGAAGGATCCCATCAAGGTGGCGAACATGCTCCCGGGCATCTTCCTCCCCCTGGCCTATCTGCCCCTGGCGGAGTGGATCAAGGGGCTGTTCTGAAAAACCGGGACGGGGACGCTGCAAAACGCCCCCGCAATGCAAATCATCCCCGAAGGGGATACCTGAATGCCGCCCATAGGGCGGTATTTCATGCGGCGTAAGCCGTATTGCACTCCGCAAAGCGGAATTTCATGCCCGCGGAGCGGGCAATTCATTGGGGATGCTGCATTTTGCAACATCCCCTTTTTCGCAAACCGGCATCTCCTTCCGACGGCGATCCCCCGGCATTGACAAAATTGGGACGCAGGGATATAATTGTAAAAAATCTGTATAAGGCTGAGTGCCGAGCCTTACGGGGCGCGGAGAATAGGGAATCCGGTGCGAATCCGGAGCGGTACCGCCACTGTATGCGCGGAGGCCGCGCACAGGGCGTGAGCCCGGCCATTGGGGAGACCCGAGAAGGCGTGCGCGGACCGGGGATGCGCAAGTCAGGAGACCTGCTCAGCTGGGTTTCGTCCGGGCTCTCGTGCATTAGGGCCTTCGGACAGGTTTGGACTGCGGATAAACGGCCGCAGCGGTCAGGATGACCGCTGCGGCTTTTCTTTTTTTCCGGGAGGGAGCGCCCATGAAAACATCTGTTCCCCGGCTCGCCCTGGCGGGCACCAACAGCGGCTGCGGGAAGACCACCGTCACCTGCGCCGTGCTCCAGGCTCTGACGGACCGGGGGCTCCGGGTCGGGGCCTTCAAATGCGGGCCGGACTATATCGACCCCATGTTCCACAGCCGGATCATCGGCGCCGGTACCTCGAACCTGGATCCCTTCTTCTTCGACGGCGGCACCCTGAATTCCCTCCTGGCGGAAAACGGAGCGGACCGGGACGTGAACGTGATCGAAGGGGTCATGGGCTATTACGACGGCCTGGGCATGGATGCGCCGGAGGCCAGCACCCACAACGTCGCCGCCCTCACCGCCACCCCCGTGGTGCTGGTACTGGGGGCGAGGGGCGCCTCCCTCTCCCTGCTGGCGGTCCTCCAGGGTTTTCTGGATTTCTGTCCGGAGGCGCCCATCCGGGGCGTGATCCTGAACCAGTGCACCGCCATGACCTATCCCGGCCTCCGGGACGCCATCCTGCGCCGCTTCGAGGACCGTGTGAAGCCCCTGGGCTATCTGCCCCCCATGCCGGACGTGAGTCTGGAGAGCCGTCACCTGGGTCTGGTAACGGCGGCGGAGGTGAAGGACCTGAAGGAGAAGCTGCATCTATTGTCCCTCCAGGCGGAGAAGAGCCTGGATCTGGACGGCCTTCTGGCCCTGGCCCGGTCCGCGGATCCTGTGGAATCCGCTCCTCCGGCGCTTCCCCGGCTGGAACCGGTACGCATCGCCGTGGCCCGGGACAACGCCTTCTGCTTCTATTATGCGGACAGCCTGCGGGTGCTGGAGGATCTGGGCGCGGAGCTGGTGTCCTTCTCTCCCCTGTCCGACCCGGCCTTGCCGGAGGATATCCAGGGGCTTTACCTGGGGGGAGGCTACCCGGAGCTGTATACGGACCAGCTCAGCCGGAACCGCAGCATGCTGGCCTCGGTGAAGGCCGCCCTAGAAGGGGGTCTTCCCTGCATCGCCGAATGCGGCGGCTTCATGTACCTGACGGAGCAGATCGCCGGCTCCCCCATGGTGGGGTTCCTCCCCGGGGGCAGCCGGGATACGGGGAAGCTGGTGCGCTTCGGCTACATCACCCTGCAGGCGAAGGAGGACAATCTCCTTTGCCGGGCGGGAGAGGCGATCCGGGGCCACGAGTTCCACCACTGGGACTCCGACCGCACCGGGGACGGCTTCCGGGCGGTGAAGCCCTCCGGCCGGAGCTGGGACGCGGCCTTCTCCGGTCCCCGGCTCTACGCCGGATATCCCCACTTCCACTTCCGCGCCAATCCGGCCTTTGCCGTGAATTTCTATACCTGCTGTCTGGAGGTCAAACATGAGCATGCCTGAAACGATCAAACCCATGGATATTGAAAAACGCAGCTTCGAGATCATCACGGAGCTCCTGGGGGACCGGAAGCTGGACCCGGAGAACGAGCTGGTGATCAAGCGGGCCATCCACACCACCGCGGATTTCGACTATGCGGACAACCTGGTCTTTTCCCCCCATGCGGTGAAGCTGGGGATCGAAGCCCTGAAGGGGGGCTGCGATATCGTGACGGACACCCAGATGGCCAGGTCCGGCATCAGCAAGGCCACCCTGGCAAAGCTGGGAGGGGAGGTCCACTGCTTCATGTCCGACCCGGACGTGGCGGCGGAGGCCAAGGCCCGGGGGGTCACCCGGGCCCTGGTGAGCATGGAAAAGGCCGCAAAACTGGGCAAGCCCTGCATCTTTGCCATCGGCAACGCCCCCACCGCCCTCATCCGCATCCGGGAGCTGATGGATTCGGGGGAGCTGAAGCCCGCCCTGGTGATCGGCGTCCCCGTGGGCTTCGTGAACGTGGTGGAGAGCAAGGAGCTGATCATCGAGTCCGACGTGCCCCATATCGTGGCCCGGGGCCGCAAGGGGGGCAGCAACGTGGCGGCGGCCATCGTGAACGCCCTGCTGTACCAGATCCTGCGGTGATGGACCAGTACGTCGTCAAGGACGGGAAGAAGCTGCGCATGGGCTATACCACCGGCTCCTGCGCCGCCGCCGCGGCCAAAGCTGCGGCCTGGATGCTCCTCACCGGCAAGCCCCTGGAGACCATCCGCCTCCTGACCCCCAAGGGCATCTCCCTGGAGCTGGAGGTGCTGGAGCGGGAGATCTCCCCGGATATGGCCCGCTGCGCCATCCGGAAGGACAGCGGGGACGATCCGGACGTGACGGACAAGACCCTGATCTTCGCGGAGGTCCGCCGGACCCAAGAGCCCGGGGTCCTCATCGACGGAGGACCGGGGGTGGGCCGGGTCACCAAGCGGGGCCTGGACCAGCCCGTGGGGAACGCCGCCATCAACTCCGTCCCCCGGCAAATGATCCGGGAGAATCTGGAGGAGGTCATGCGCCTGACGGACTGGACCGGAGGGCTGAGCGTGATCATTTCCGCCCCCGACGGGGAGCGGCTGGCGAAAAAGACCTTCAATCCCCGGCTGGGGATCGTAGGGGGCATCTCCATCCTGGGCACCACCGGGATCGTGGAACCCATGAGCGAGACCGCCCTGGTGGAGACCATCCATGTGGAGCTGCGTCAGCGGCGGGAAAACGGGGCGGACTACGTGCTCATCACTCCCGGGAATTACGGCTCGGATTTCATCAAGGGCAGCCTGGGTCTGCGGGACGGGAAGGAGACCCAGGTCTCCAACTTCATCGGAGACGGGATCGACCTCTGCCGGGAACTGGGCTTCCGGGGGTTCGTGCTGGTGGGCCACATCGGCAAGCTGGTGAAGATCGCGGGAAACATGCTGAACACCCATTCCAAGTACGGGGACTGCCGCATGGATATCCTGGCGGCCTGCGGGGCGGCCTGCGGGCTCCGGCGGGATCGGGTCCGGGAGATGCTGGACTGCGCCGCCTGCGACGACGCCCTGCGCATCCTGCAGGAAGAGGGCGTCTATGAAGAAACGATCAAGCTGCTCACGGAGCGGATCGCGGGGAATCTGCGGCACCGGGCCGGGGAGGAGCTGGAGGCCGGGGTGCTGGTCTTCTCCAACGTATACGGCATACTGGGGGAGACGGAAAACGCCCGGGATCTGCTGAAAAAGGCAATGGAGGGATAAACGATGGTACATTTTGTTGGCGCGGGCAGCGGCGCCGTGGATCTGATCACGGTGCGGGGAGCGAAGCTCCTGGGAGAGGCCGACGTGGTGATCTACGCCGGGAGCCTGGTGAACCCGGATCTGCTGAACTACTGCAAGCCCGGCTGCGAGACCCACAACAGCGCGAAGCTCACCCTGGAGGAGGTCATCGACCTCATCAAGGCTGCCGAAGCGGCGGGGAAAACCACCGTACGGCTCCACACCGGGGATTCCAGCATCTACGGCGCGGTGCGGGAGCAGTTCGACGAGCTGGATAAGCTGGGGATCGAATACGACGTCTGCCCCGGGGTCAGCGCCTTCTGCGGCGCGGCGGCGGCTCTCCGGGCGGAATACACCCTGCCGGACGTGAGCCAGACCGTGATCATCACCCGGGCGGCAGGCCGGACCCCCGTGCCGGAGCGGGAGAGCATCCGCTCTCTGGCGGCCCACGGCTCCACCATGGTCCTGTTCCTCTCCACCTCCCTGACGGAGAAGCTCCAGCGGGAGCTGCTGGCGGGGGGCTACGAGCCCGAGACCCCGGCGGCGGTGGTATACAAGGCCACCTGGCCGGATCAGCGGGTCTTCCGCTGCACCGTGGGGACCCTGCATGAGACCGTCACGAAGAATAATCTGACCAAGACCAGCCTCATCATCGTAGGGGGCTGCCTGGGGAACAAATACGACCGGAGCCTTCTGTACGATCCGGGCTTCACCACGGAGTTCCGGGAGGCCAGCAAGTGAAGCTGGCCCTCTTCTGCTACAGCCGTCAGGGGCGGGACACCGCCTGCCGGGTGCTGGAGGCCTTCCCGGACTGGGAGGTCCGGAAATTCGCCCCGGAGCGGTATGCGGAGGACGGTTTCCAGGCGCTGAAACGCCCGCCCAGACCCTTTTACGGGGAGCTCTTCCCCTGGGCGGACGCCATGGTCTTCGTGGGAGCCTGCGGCATCGCGGTGCGGGAGATCGCCCCCCACGTCCGCAGCAAGGCCACGGATCCCGCGGTGGTCAGCCTGGATGACCGGGGACAGTACGTCATCCCCCTCCTCTCCGGCCATATCGGCGGGGCCAACGCCCTGGCCCGGCGGCTGGCGGCCTTTTTGGGAGCCACGCCGGTGGTGACCACCGCCACGGATATCCATGACCGCTTTTCCGTGGACGAATGGGCCGCCCGGCACGGCTGGGCCATCTCCAGTCTGGCTGCGGCCAAGGCCTACAGCGCCGCCATCCTGGAGCGGGATCTGCCCCTGGTGAGCGACTTTCCCATCCTGACGGAGCTGCCCAACGGGACCTATATCGGGGATACGGGAGACCTGGGCCTCTCCCTGAGCTGGTATAAAAAAGAGCCCTTCGGGAAGACCCTGCGCCTCATCCCCCGGACCCTGCATCTGGGGCTGGGCTGCCGCCGGGGCACCCCCCGGGAGGCCATCCGGGAAGCGGTGCGGGCGGTGCTGGACCGGGAGGGGATCGATCCCCGGGCCATCGGCAGGGCCGCCTCCATCGACCTGAAGAAGGACGAAGCCGGGCTGTTGGAATACTGCGAGGAGCTGCGGATCGTCCCGGATTTCTACACGGCGGAGGAGCTTCGGGCGGTGCCCGGGGAGTTCACCGCCTCTCCCCTGGTGGAACGGGTCACGGGGGTGGACAACGTGTGCGAGCGGGCCGCCCTCCTGGGGGCGGATACGCTGATCGTAAAAAAACAGGCTGCCGGGGGCGTCACCGTGGCCCTGGCGGCGGAAAATACGGAGGTGCGCTTTGGGTAAGCTGAGCGTTGTGGGCATCGGCCCCGGGGATTACGACAATATGACCGTCCGGGCAGACCGGGCGCTGAAAAACAGCCAGGTGATCGTGGGTTATTCGGTATACGTGGATCTGGTGAAGGACCGGTATCCCGGCAAGGAGTACCGCACCACCGCCATGACCCAGGAGGCGGACCGCTGCCGTCTGGCCCTGGATCTGGCCCGGGAGGGCCGGGACGTGGCCATGGTCTGTTCCGGGGACAGCGGCATCTACGGCATGGCTGCCCTGATCTATGAGCTGCGGGGAGATTCCGATGACCCGGAGGTGGAGGTCATTCCCGGCCTCACCGCCGCCTGCAGCGGCGCAGCCCTCCTGGGCGCTCCCCTCACCCACGATTTTGCCGTCATCAGCCTTTCGGACCGGCTGACCCCCTGGGACAAGATCGCCGCCCGCCTGCGGGGGGCCGCCCAGGCGGACCTCTCCATCGTGCTGTACAACCCCGCCAGCCGGGGCAGACCGGATCATCTCCGCCGGGCCTGCGAGATCCTTCTGGAAACGCTCCCGGAGGACCGCCCCTGCGGCATCGCCCGGATGATCGGCCGGGAGGGGGAATCGGGCCGGATCCTGACCCTGGGAGAGCTTCGGGACGCGGTGGTGGACATGTTCTGCACTGTCTTTATAGGCAATGCCCAGACCCGGGCGGCGGGGGGCCGGCTCATCACCCCCAGAGGGTACCGGGATGTATAAGGTCTGCGTATTCGCGGGCACCACGGAGGGACGGGAGCTGATCCGCTTCCTGTGCGCCCAGGGGCTCCGGGTCACCGCCTGCGTGGCCACGGAATACGGGGAGACCCTCCTGGAGGAGGCGGAGAACCTCACGGTCTCCGCTGCCCGTCTGGACCGGGAGGACATGGCCGGACTGTTCCGCCGGGAAGGCTTCGATCTGGCGGTGGACGCCACCCATCCCTACGCCCCCATCGTAACGGAGAACATAGCCCGGGCCTGCGAGGAAACGGGCACGGAATATCTGCGTCTCCTGCGCCCCGCCTCCGGCACGGCGGAGGGGGCTGTATACGTACCGGACGTCCCGGCGGCGGCGGAATACCTGGCGGGGACCCAGGGGAACATCCTCCTTACCACCGGCAGCAAGGAGCTGGGGCAGTTTGCCCGCATCCCGGATTTTTCCGCCCGGGTCTTCGCCCGGGTGCTGCCCATGGGCTCCTCCCTGGAGGCCTGCGCCGCCGCGGGACTTCCTCCCGCCCATATCATCGCCATGCAGGGCCCCTTTTCCCGGGAGCTGAACGTCTCTCTCCTCCGGGCGGTGGGCGCCGCCTGGCTGGTGACCAAGGACGGAGGCGGCGCCGGTGGTTTTTCGGATAAGGCGGAGGCCGCCCGGGAGACCGGCGCCCGGCTGGTTGTCATCGGCCGCCCGCCCCAGCGGGAAGGCCTGGGCCTGGAGGAGACGGTGGACCTTCTCTGCGACCGCTTCGGTCTGGATCCCCTCCCCTCCGTGAGTCTGGTGGGCATCGGCCCCGGAAGTCCGGGAAGCATGACCGGAGACGTCCGGAGGGCCATCTCCGGCGCGGACTGCCTCATCGGCGCCGCCCGGATGCTGGAGGCCGCCGGGGAACCGGGAAAGGAGACCTACGCCGCCATCGCCCCGAAGGCCATTGCGGATTACATTTTCTCCCACCGGGAACTGCGCCGTTTTGCGGTGCTCATGTCCGGCGACGTGGGCTTTTTCAGCGGAGCGAAGAAGCTCCTGCCCCTGCTGGAGGGGCGCTGCCGGCTGGAGATCCTGCCGGGGCTCAGCTCCCTGGTGACCCTCTGCGCCCGGCTGGGTACGGATTACACGGACGTGGTCCCCCTGAGCCTCCACGGCCGGGAGGGAGATCTGCCCGCCGCTCTCCGGGATCATCCCCGGATCTTCGCCCTGGTGGGGGGAGAAAACGGCATGGCGGACCTGTGCCGCTCCCTGACTGCGGCAGGCCTGGGAAGCACCCGGGTGAGCGTGGGAGAACGCCTCAGCTACCCGGAGGAGAAGATCACCCTGGGTACGGCGGAGGAGCTGCAGAACGGCCGCTTCGATCCCCTGAGCGTGGCCCTGGTGGAGGCGGACCTGCCCGCCCGGATCGTCAGTCCCGGCCTGCCGGACGGGGAATTTCTCCGGGGCGGCGGGGAGGACGGGGTGGTGCCCATGACCAAGAGCGAGGTCCGGGCCGTATCCCTTTCCAAGCTGCGGCTGACGGAGGACGCTCTGTGCTGGGACGTGGGCGCGGGAACCGGCTCCGTGGCGGTGGAAATGGCGCTGCTGGCCCGGAAGGGCCGGGTCTGGGCCATTGAGAAGCGATCCGACGCCGTCGAGCTGCTGCGGCAGAACAAGGAGAAATTCCGCCTGGGGAACCTGGAGATCGTGGAGGGCACGGCTCCGGACGCCTGCCGGGAGCTTCCCGCTCCCACCCACGTGTTCATCGGCGGCAGCTCCGGCGGCATCCGGGAGATCCTCGCCCTGGCCCGGGAGAAGAATCCCCGGGTGCGTGTGGTGGCCACCGCCATCGCCCTGGAATCCGTGGGGGAGCTCACCGCCTGCATGAAGGATCCGACCCTTTCGGAGGCGGAGACCGTCTGCCTCCAGGTCAGCCGGGGGAAGAAAGCCGGACCCTACCATCTGATGCTGGGGCAGAACCCGGTGTACATCTTCACCCTGCAGGGAGGAGAAACGGCTTGAAATTCACAGTCCTGGCCCTGATCCTGGGCTTCATCATCGACTTGATCGTGGGGGATCCCCACTCCATCCCCCATCCGGTGGTTTTCATCGGCAAGCTCATCTCCCTGCTGGAAAAGGAGCTGCGGAAGCGGTTTCCCGCCACCGTATCCGGCGAACGGGCCGCGGGGGCGGTCCTGTGGATCCTGGTGGTCCTGGCATCCTTCCTGGTACCCTGGCTGGTGCTCCGGCTCTTCGGCTGGATCAGCCCCTGGCTCCGGCTCATCGCCGAATCCCTCATGTGCTGGCAGATCCTGGCCACCAAGTCCCTGCGGGTGGAGAGCATGAAGGTCTACACCGCCCTGGAGACCGGCACCCTGGACGACGCACGGAAAGCGGTGAGCATGATCGTGGGCCGGGATACGGAGACCCTGGACGACGCGGGCGTCACCCGGGCGGCGGTGGAGACCGTGGCGGAGAACTGCTCCGACGGGGTGGTGGCTCCCCTGCTCTTCCTGGCTCTGGGCGGCGCGCCGTTGGGCTTCCTGTACAAAGCGGTGAACACCATGGACTCCATGCTGGGATATACGGAGCCGCCCTATACCAACATCGGCCGGTATCCCGCGAAGCTGGACGACGTGTTCAACTATATCCCCGCCCGGATCTCCGCCCTGCTCATGCTCCCGGCGGGCGTCCTGCTGGGGCTGGACGGGAAGAACGGCTGGCGGATCTTCCGCCGGGACCGGTATAAGCACGCCAGTCCCAACTCCGCCCAGACGGAATCCATGTGCGCGGGGCTTCTGGGCCTGCGCCTGGCGGGGGACGCGGTCTACCACGGCGTGCTGCACAAAAAGGAATACATCGGCGATCCCCTGCGGGAGATCGTGCACGGGGACATCCCCCTGGCCTGCCGCCTCATGACCCTGACGGCGGTGCTGGCTCTGATCCTGAGCTGCGTGATCCGATTCCTGATCACCTGAGGTAAATTATGCTGTATCGGAAAAAGAATCCCCACGGAGGCGCCGCCTACGAGGCGGGCGTCCTTCTGGATCTCAGCGCGAACACCAATCCCCTGGGCACTCCCCCCGCCGTGCTGGATGCGGTCCGGAGCGCCCTGGACCGGGTGCGGGATTACCCGGATCCCTACTGCCGGGAGCTGGTCGCCGCCATCGCCGCCCACGAGGGAGTTTCCCCCGACCGGATCCTCTGCGGCAACGGGGCGGCGGAGCTGATCTACGCCTACGCGGAGGCCGCCCGCCCGAAAACGGCGGCGGAGACCGCCCCCACCTTTTCGGAATATTCCGAAGGACTGGCGCGACAGGGCTGCCGGGTGGAACGGTATCCGCTGCGGGAGGAAAACGGCTTCCTCCCGGACGAAGGCATCCTGGCCTTCCTGGAGGAAAAGAAGCCGGAGGCGGTATTCCTCTGCACCCCCAACAATCCCACGGGGCGGCTCTTTCCCCCCGCCCTCATGGACCGGGTGATCGCCCTGTGCCGGGAGATGGGATCCCGTCTCTTTGTGGACGAATGCTTCCTGGACCTGTCCGAAGGGGGCGTGAGCCTGCGCTCCCGGCTGGAGGAATGGCCCGGACTCTTCCTGCTGAAGGCCTTTACCAAGAGCTACGGCATGGCGGGCCTGCGCCTGGGATACTGCCTCACGGCGGACGGGGATCTGCTGGAGCGCATGAGCGCCTGCAGCCAGCCCTGGAACGTATCCGTGCCCGCCCAGGCGGCGGGGATCGCCGCCCTGGGACAGAAGGAGTTTCTGGACCGGGCCAGGGCTGTCATCCGGGAGGAAAAGCCCCGGCTGAAGGCGGGTCTGGAAGAGCTGGGGTGCCGGGTCTGTCCGTCGGACGCCAACTATCTGCTTTTCCGGGGTCCGGTGGAGCTGGGGGAAAAGCTGCTGCGCCGGGGGATCGCCCTGCGCAGCTGCGCGAATTACCACGGTCTCGGCCCCGGCTGGTACCGCACGGCGGTGCGCACCCGGGAGGAAAACGAACGTCTTTTGGCCGCCATGAAGTCGGCCGGAGAGGAGTAAGCATGGCAAAGAGCATCATGATCCAGGGAACCATGTCCAACGCGGGCAAGAGCCTGCTGGCGGCGGGCCTCTGCCGCATCTTCCGGCAGGATGGGCTGCGGGTGGCCCCCTTCAAGAGCCAGAACATGGCCCTGAACTCCTTCATCACCAAGGCCGGCGGCGAAATGGGCCGGGCCCAGGTGGTCCAGGCGGAGGCGGCAGGGATCGACCCGGACGTGCGCATGAA
>JAEEGI010003455.1_pt1 | contig 37671 bp, 27 predicted proteins | sample 8958751 | NCBI WGS metagenome assembly JAEEGI01 (sample SAMN16246545, study PRJNA631951) | gut metagenome | biome: gut microbiome; feature: rumen; material: KS-attached | host: Bos | place: Iran: Karaj | collected 2018-10 | reverse complement strand
CGCTTCGTCGTCAAGGCACAATTAGGTGGCAGGACGACCTGGTACCCTGTCACATTGGAACGGATCTGCCGTAACCGGCACTATCACATAAACCTGACTATTGCCGGATATGGGGTGGAACATCCGGAGGATCCCTTGACGGATTATTCCGGCATCGCGGCGACAGTGACGGTGGAAGACTGGACAGACGGAGGTAATCTGCAAGGGATTTATTAAGGACAATTATCCATTCATTATCAAATACTCATGAAACGAATCATTCTTATTGCTGCGGCAGGCCTGATGGGCCTCGCAGCCTGCAACTCACTGATCGCACCGGACGTGCAGCCGGGGGAGGGATCTTTGTCTGTCTCTGTCCGCAGCGGAGCTGTCACAAAAGCGGATACGACACCTGCGGGAAACGATGCCGTCGTCAACGACATCCAACTCTTTCTCTTTTCACAGGATGGCTCCTTGTACCGGAAAGAGACGATGACCGGCCAGGAGACAAACCGGACTTTCGACCGGGTCAAAGCAGGCTCCTATGACATCGTCGCCTTGGTCAATGCACCGGAATTGACAGCGGTCAACCGGAAAGCGGAATTGGACGAGGCAGAAATCAATCTGGGCTTTAATGATCCGGAGAAAGGCTTCCTCATGGCCGGGCAGACCGCTTCAAGCGTGACCGTGACCGGCGGTGCCGCTTCTCCCGCCCGAGCGGAGATTACGGTCCGTCGTCATGTCGGCCGCGTCCGGCTCACAACGGTGCAGAACGGGATTCCGGCGGCTTACGGAGCCCTGAAGATAGACTATGCTTTCCTGGAGAATGGCTTCGGGACGTGGAACTATGGCGGGACGGGCGACCCTTCGGGATATGTCAACTATGCCGGACGCAAGGCCGGTAGAAACACGTCGGCCAATGCCGCAGACTTTATCGCAGTTGCCGCAGATGCGGATTATCCGGAACTTACTTTCCGGGCGCTGGCACGTACGGTGGCGCAGGGTGAGACAGAAACTTTCAATATTCCATTTTATTCGCTGCCCAACAAGCACACCGTCGCGACCGACAATTACACCGGTGCGACCTCCGGGGATGCTTGTGCCCGTCTTGTAGTCAAGGCCACCTATGGCGAAGGTGCTACGCAAAGCTGGTATTATCCGGTAACTCTGGAAAATCTGGAACGGAACAAGACCTATGATGTTTCTTTCATAATCCGTGGCCCGGGTTCTCCGGATCCGAACCTGGGTGTGGAGAGCGGCAATCTGGAGGTAATCATCACGGTGGAACCTTGGGGAGACGGCGGTGATTTCACGGGGGAATTCTGACATACAAACCTTAAATAAATACAATCATGAAAAAAGCCTTTTTGATGTTGAGCGCACTGCTCACAGCCTTCTTGTTCACTGCTTGCGTTGACCGGGAACTGACCGGGTCGGGAACACTCTCTATAGTCATCTCCGATGGGAATGACTTGATGACCAAGGCCTCCGATGTGACGGAACTGGCCTATGAAAAAGCGGTCAACAACCTGCAGATTTTCATTTTTGAAGGTGAGACGCTGTTCCGCTATGAGAAGATCAGCTCCGGGCTCGGAACGCTTCCTTACAGCAAGACCTACACGGCCATGAAGGCCGGGGCCTATCAGGTTTATGCTGTGGCCAACGCGATCGACCTGGGGGATGTCGCAACAGAGGCGGCTCTTCAGGAAAAAGTGGTCAAATTGTCGGATTGCAGCCTGACAGCCAGTCAAGGTTTCGTGATGGCCGGCAATGCGACCACTGTAGTGGGAAACGGTGCGGCGGCTACTGCTTCGGTCGCATTGACCCGGTTCGCAGCCCGTGTACGGCTGGTTTCCGTGAAGAACGAAGTCCCTGCCAGTTATGCACAGTCCGGCGCGATTACGGTAAAGAGTGTCTTCCTGATCAACGCATTGGGTACGTGGAACCTGGGTGGTACGGGCGCTGCTTCGGAATGGGTAAACCTGGGTGGCCGGGCATCTGGGAAGCAGGCTTCCACGACGAAAAGTGACTATATCGCTGCTGCGAGCCAGGTCAATCCATCTGCCTATCAGACGCAGGTTTTCCGCGCGGACGGCAGCTCTGTTGCCAACAATGTCCAGAAAGATTACACGGACTGCTGCCTCTACAGTTTTCCGAATGCCGTGACCACCGACCATACCGGCAATACGGCCACGACATCTGACGGCGCGTTTGCCCGTCTGGTCGTGCTGGCTACCGTGAATGGGGCGGATTGGTGGTATCCGGTCACTTTGTTCAAGGACGGGAAAGGCCTGGAGCGCAACACCTCTTATGATGTCCGGCTGGTAATCCGGGGTACCGGTTCGACCGATCCGAATGAACCGGTGGGTAAAGGCGACCTGACGGCGGAGGTCTCGGTGAACCCTTGGACTTCCGGAGCGGAATATACAGAAACGATATGAGAAATCGGGTGATCGGGTATATTTCCCTGCTGCTTTGTTTCGGCTGTACGGTACGGGAAGACCGGGTCCCATGTCCCTGCTATCTGGACATCGATTACCGGGAGGTGCTCGCCGCGCCCTGGGGAGAAGGGTGGGAGGGATGTGTCGACGTGACGCTCCGGGCGCCGGAGCCCGTATGGTCGGAAAACCGGCGGATGGGGGATTGCCCCGAGGTGGAAGAAGTTACGGTCGATAAAGCACAGGTCCGTGTCATCGGATTGGTGCACAACCGCCCCCTGCGGGATTTTCTGGGGTCCGGAACGCAGATCGTCTATGAGGCCGGCAACCAGATCGATTCGTTGTATGTCCATACGGAAAAGGTGGATTGCACCGGTGAGGAAGCCCGCAGTGTGCTGCAGCCGCAGAAACAGTTCTCGACACTGTTCATCACGGATGAATCGGAAGGGGCGCTTTGCCGGCAGTATAACCTCGTGATCCGGGGTACGACATGTGGCTTTGATGCCGTGGATTACGCAGCCGTAGAAGGAAACTATCTCTATACGGTACAGGAAGATGACGGGACCGGACGCATCAGCGTCCGGATTCCCCGTCAGAAGCGGAGCGATCTGGTGCTGGAGTTCTGGGACAAAGATGATCATCTCAAACGTTTCTCCAGCCCTGTGGGCCTGTATCTCTTCGCGGCGGGATACGATCCGGCGGCGTCCAGTTTGCCCGACTATGAGATCCGGATCGATTTCCGGGACGCATTGCTCTATCTCCGTGTCTCTGATTGGGAAGAGGAACGCGTTTTCTCGCTCTACGAATCACTTGCAAACAAGAACCCATGAAAAAGAACAAGTATTTGTCCGGCATCCCGGGACTGCTCCTGCTGGGAATGCTGCTCCTGACGGGATGCCGGGAATCGTTGACGCCGCTGCCGTTTGCCGGCGGTCTCCGTGAGGGAGGCCGTCGGCTCGGCAGCGAACTCTCCATTGCTCCGACGGAATCCGCCATGCGGACCAAAAGTTCGTTTGCCGGGGACGTGGCCGCGGTATCAAACTGGACTTTGCTGCAGTTTGATAGTGCCACCGGATTGCTGGAAGCTGCTTATTATCAGCCATCTGGCGTGGATATGACACAGATTGGAGTCGTGACAGACCGTCGCTACGACTGGTATGCCGTGGCCAATGTCGGGGATGTCCGCAATCAGTTCCGCGTTGGATATACGGAAGAATCAGCCATGGGTACCTGGTATGTTACGGGTTTCGATATGACCTCGGCCAGCGGCATTCCGATGGCGTGGCAAGAGATAGGGCGCTCATTCTCCAAGGCTGATTTGTCCGCAGGACGAAAACTGGGCGTGACGATGACACGTCTGGTCGCACGTTATGACATTACCGTAGATAAAAGCTCCTTGACGCGTTATTCGTTTACGGTCACTGGGGCTACGATCGAGGGACCGGCTTCTGTTTGTGCTTTTGCGGACAGCCGGGGAACGAATGCAGCTGTTACGACGGACGCCGCTTCGGGTTACGATGTGATGCGGATGAACAGCGGCGGTGCCGCGACATTCTACGCAGCGGAAAACTTGTATGGGGATCGGGCCATCGCCGATGCGGACAGTAAAAAGCCGGAGAATCTGGGTGAAAACGACCATCCGACCTTCATCGAGATCACGGGCGACGCGATGCTTCTGGATGGCAGCGGCCTGACATTCGGGACTACCTATCGTTTTTATCTCGGGAAGAACGCCACGACGAATTTCGACGTTGTCCGAAACTCCGAAAACACCGTGACGTTGCACTTGACGGACGAGAAAATAGAAGCCGCCATCGCGGAGCGCGACGTGATTTCCGGGGGCGGTGCCCCCGATAGTCCGCTCTGGAAGGTAGAGATCGATCCGTACACCGATACGAGAAGCCTGCGATTCCAGCACGGTGCCGCTTCGGGCGGTTCTGGAATCCGGCTTGCCACCGGAACTTATACGCCCGAGGCAATCGTCAAAAATCCTTCTGCGCTGCAATTCCAGTTCCGGCTGGACCAGACGCTTTATGAGGAGGGCGTCCGGGTTTTTTTGGATGCAGCCGGATCTTCGGCTCTTTTGCCCGATACCGGATATACCGAAGATAAATGGGTGCGTGTGAGCGGGAGTCCCGGCACGCTGTATTTCTGGATTCCGGCAGGTGTCACGGAGGCCGGTGGGCAGGCCCATATCCGGAGCCTGGACGGCCGCAAGAGCGATGACCTGGATCTTGAAGCGGACCGCGTACTGGATCATTTGTCACTGGACCCGGCGAAGACGTATGTGATGGGTGGACTGGGAACTGCGTTCCTATACACGCTGACAGCCCATTATGCCGACGGAACGACCGAAGATATTTCCACACGGGAAGACGTGACCTGGCGTGATGTCATGCGGGTGAAATACCGGGATCCATACAATTCAGGATATGAATACTGGATGTCTGCGGCCGGGGGAGCTAACGCTTATGTAGGAGGCAGACGTTCATTCCGCGCTTTCAGAAACGATATCACCAATAATTACGGGACAGGTGCCTATGCATCCTATCCGGAAATCACCGCATCCAGTCCGCAGACAATCTTTACAGCTACCTGGACGTTCAATGGTGTGACGAAATCCGTAGACGAACAAGGCGTTGTCACCCGGGACGCGGCTTCCCTCGTTGTCACGCCTGCGGAGCAGACGGCCTATACGGGAGGTCGGCCGTTAAGTTTTACCGCGAAAGCTACTTATACGGACGGTTCGACAGAGAATGTCACGACAACTGCGACCTGGAGCAATGACCTTGCCGGCCTGCTGACAAACAATGGACAAGGCGCCTATTCAACCAGAACGACCGCGGGGACGACGACATTGACGGCGGCGTTCGGTGGCGTTACGAGCAATCCCGTCACGGTCAACGTGGTGGAACGTATTCCGGCTACCGTGCAACTGCAAATGTGGAATGCTTCAGCCAGTGCCTGGCAGACAGCGGATCAGACAGTCGGTTTGGGCAGTGATCAGTTATGGCGACTCCATGTGACCTTCTCCGACGGCGGTGCCGCCGAAGACATCACGAGCGGCTTTATACTGACGAGTTCCCATCCCGCGGTACTGCGCGTTTCCGGCTGCACGACGCATGCCGCAGCGACGGGATCCGCCAGCGTGACTGCCGTGTTCCGGGGCGTGCAGAGTTCCAATTCAATCCGTGTGACCGTAGAAGACCATGACTACACGTACGCGTTCTATGTGAGCAATCTGGACGGCTCGCACAGCTACACCGAAATAGTTGCAGAAGCGGAGGAGACTTGCTCGCTTGCCTGGAATGGAAGCGCTGTCTTTTATGCCTATCATGTCCGGAAGGACCACGGCTCGCTGGACGAATCCTATGGGACCGGCGGTATCCGGGATGTTTCTGCATTGGCTACATGGACTGTCTCGACGGCCCTGACAGCCTCGGAAATCGGGTTCTGGAATGCTTCTTCCCGGACCTATGAAGCCGATAACCAGAGTGGCTCCACCGCGACAGGATCTGTCAGTGCACAATGGGATGGCCTGCGTGATTCCAAACCCGTCAGTGTCGATTATTATGAAGAGCCATACCTGTACATCGAAGAGGATGGCCCGCTGACCTGGAACTGTTGGGAGTATGGTCCTGCCGTCAAGAAGACATTCCATGTGTCGGCAAATATTGCCTGGAATCTGGCAGGCGTCACCGCCAAGTGGTATGTCAGCAAGACGTCCGGTACGGGATCTGCCACGATCACAGTCTATCCTGCAGCCCGGAATACCGGAGATGACAACGATATCACAATCACAGTATCCGGCCGTTGGAATGCAGCCCTGACCGATGCGATCCAGTTGCAACAGGATGGCTATACCGGTCGCGGTGCCGGCAAGTTGTGGTACTCTATCGAACTTGCTCCCGCCTCGAAGACGATAGTCGTAGGGGAGACTTGGTCCCGTTTTATGGCCACGCTCGTTTCTTACAGCGATAAGGAGCGAACGGAAGAATTCATGCGCAGCGATATCTCGAACATTTGCCGGTATGAGGTTTCCGATGCATCTGTTGCTACCGTCAAATCAGTGACTTATGCTGGAAGTACGGGGGAGGCGACAGGCCTGGCGCCCGGTACCGCGACGGTAACCGGCTGGTGGATGTTCTCTTCTTCCGATCCGATGACCTATCGGGAAGGTGTACCTGTTGAAATTCCCGGAACGGCGACATTGACAGTGACCGCGGGAGTCTCTTCATCCTTAACTGCTTCGCCTGGTTCCCTGCAGTGGACTTGGGATGAATCCGGCAGCGGCAGCGGTCGGAACGTGACGGTCTCGGCGACAAACTGTTCCTGGTCTGTGAAACAGATTTCCAATGATTTTGGCTATGTGGCCAGCGGAAATACTCTCACGATTTATCCGAAGACCCAGAACAGCAGCACGGCCGACGACCGGAATGGTATCCTGGTGATTCAGGGTTCAAACGGTGTGAGCGACGTGACAGTTGACCTGACGCAGACCCGGAGACCCGAAACGCCTCCGGAGCCCTCCACCCTGCAAGTTTCCCCCGCTTCTTTGACATGGACATGGGAGGAATCCGGAAGTGATGCCGGCAAGACTGCGACGGTTTCCGCAGCGAATTGCACCTGGTCGGTCAAGAGTTGCACGAGTTCTTTCGGCTATTCGGTCAACGGCAGTAAGCTCACGGTTTATCCGAAAACCCAGAATACCGCTACGACCGAAGACAAGTCCGGAACTTTGGTGTTACAAGGAAGCAATGGCGTGAGTGATGTGACGCTCAGTTTGACGCAGACCAAGAAACCGGCGCCGGTGCTTACAGGTATCTCTTTCGACCGCAATCATTATGACCTGGTCCAGGTGGTGGACGGAATCGTCTCTGTGACGCAGTCTTTCCAGGTAATCGCGCTGTACAGTGACGGAAGTACGGCCGACGTGACTTCGGAGGCCACTTATTCCGACCAAGGCGCTGTCAGCGTCAGTGGCTCTGCTGGTACGATGACCGCGCAATCCGCTTGCAGCGGAAAAGTGATTACCGCTTCCTACGGAGGATTGGCCGGTCAGGCGACTTATTCGGCGACGGACCTGGAAGTTCCTGTCGGGCTGGTGGGCATCCATTTCGAAAGTCAGGAAGACCAGAACCATGAATTTGTCATCCACGCTTTTGAAGCGACGTTACGGTGTGTACTTTCCGGTGTAACGCGAACGGAAGAAGTAAATGTCGAGGTTTCGGTCCTGAGTGGACCTATCGTCCGCGATCCTGATGTCAACGGCATGCTTCTCTTCCATTTTACCGCTTCCGGAAGTGGAACGATTGCCTTCTCCTGCACCCGCAACGGGGTAAGCTTCACATGCTATCTGGATGTCACCTGTTTCGATGACCTCCATATAGATCATCTCTGGCGATAGCCGGATCCTGAATACAAAAAAAGCCTCCGACCAAAAGGCCGGAGGTTTTTTTGTAGGGACGATCGGATTCGAACCGATGACCTCTTCAATGTGACTGAAGCGCTCTAAACCAGCTGAGCTACGCCCCTGTATCCCGTTTGGGACTGCAAAGATGGGAAAATTTTCTGAAAGTCCGCACTTTTTTCGCTATTTTTGTCCAGTCAACACAAAAAAACATCCTGTCCTCATGGAAGAACCTGTCATCAATGCCCATAACAAGGAAGAGTATCCACCGATGCACACCTGTGAACATATCCTCAACGCCACCATGGTGCGGATGTTCGGATGCCCGCGGTCCCGTAATGCACACATCGAACGCAAGAAGTCAAAATGTGATTATCTGCTTGCTGCGGCCCCGTCACCGGAGCAGATCGAAGACATTGTCAGGATTGTCAATGAGGAAATCGGTCGCCATCTCGATGTGACGATTTCGTATCTGACGCATGAAGAGGCGGCGCAAGTCGTGGACTTGAGTAAATTGCCGGACAATGCTTCGGAGATGCTGCGTATCGTGCGGGTGGGGGACTATGACGCTTGTGCCTGTGCGGGTGCGCATGTGAAGAATACGTCCGAAATCGGCCGGTTCGAAATCCTCAGTCACGATTTCGATGGCAATCGCTGGCGGGTTCGCTGGCGGGTGGTGGATTCTCCTTTCGTGGGGTAATCAGTCTTGCTTGATACCCCGGCGTGCGAAAGATTCGGCGATTCGCTGGGCTGTCCCTTCATCGGCTGCATAGCGGACGGCAAGGACCAACAGGATGATGGCTACCAGCGGAAAGACAGCTCCGATGGAAAGCGTGTAAACCGAAGACATCCTGAGACCTGTCTGCAGTTTCGTCGTGAAGAAATCCACGAGAATCCAGATCTGGAATCCCAGCAGCATAATGGCATTGACGATGATCAGGAATACCTGATAGAATGGCTTCTTGGCTGACAGGAGCGTTACATCGGAAATGATGAAAGATAAAACGATGAACAAAATATAGATGAGCCGGTCCAGGAAGCGCACGGAATAGTGAACGCCCGTTTCAGGATTGACGGCATGGCAGACGTCCAGTCCCAGCAACGCGATGATCAACAGGCCGGCAACGGCAATCAGCCAGTTGTGAGTTTTCTTCCACATAACATACAAAGATAGCAATTATTTCATTTTCGCGTATGCGAGACGCGTGACGACGATGCGCTCCTTGTTCTCGGAATAGGATACGTACAGGTATTCTCCATGCAAGAAGGCTTTGGGATAACTGTAGCCCAAGGTTTTGTACTTTCCTTCGTATTGTTGCGGCGGGAGATCTTCCGGGGTGCGGATCGCCACCGGCGCGGAGAAGGTGATACCGTCGACGCTCGTGGCATAGGCGAGCGTCGTGCGGTCTTTGGCGGGGACGGGGTTGCCGATGTAGAAGGCGCGGCCGTCCGGCAGGTTGCCGGCGCACTGTTTCGTCCTTCCGTCGGGGATTTCGGTCTCCCGGGGTGCGGTCCAGCTTTCGCCGCGGTCGTGGCTTTCGGCGGCGAGTTTTCGGAACGAGGAGGCCTGGTCGCGGAAGAATATCACCAGGGTTCCGTCAGGCCGCAGGTAGAGGCTGGGCTCGATGCCGCGGCTTTGGTTGCCGCGGTCTTCCATCTCGATGCGGCCGACGTGCCAGCCGCTCCGGCCGGAAGGGTCGTCGGAGTAGATGGGACGGGCCTTGAGGCCGGGGCTGAAGTGGGCGGCGCCCACGAGGCGCCCGTCGGGGAGGGTGTGAATGTCCTGCTCCAGAATGCCGTTGAGCTGCGTGCCGTCGGCCATCCGGACCGGCTGCAAGGCCGACCAGACCACGCCGTCGGCCGATGTGCAATAGTGCGCCGTGCCGCCTGCTTCGATGTCGGAAAGCAGATTAACGAAGGCAACAAGCGTGTCGCCGAAGGCCATCCAGCCGCCGGCGGAGGCGAAGGCCGAGTCGGTGCTGGGCGCGAGCGTTTGCGGCGCTGCCCAGCGCCGCCCGTCGCGGCTCCGGCTGTAGGCCAAATGCGTGTCGGGCGCATCTTCGTCGGTCGTGGAACTCTGCCACATACAATAGTAATTGCCCTTGAAAAAGACGGGAACGGCGTTGTTGACATAGTGGTCGCCGTCCTCGGCCGGCGCATAGACCGTGACGGTCTCCACTTGCGGCCGGCAGGCGGAGAGAAGCAGGAGCAAGGCGATGGAAAGGCAGCGTCTCATCCTTGCAAAGATAGTGAAAAACACTAACTTTGTAGAAAACTCCTCCGGATGAAACGCCTCCTTTCCCCGCTCCTTGGGCTGGCCTTGACATTGACCTTGTCGCTGACCGCGACGGCCCAGCCCCGCTATACCAATCCCATTCTGCATATGGATTACAGCGATCCCGACGTGTGCCGGGTGGGGGAGGACTATTATATGACTGCCTCATCGTTCAACTGTTTTCCGGGCCTGCCGATCCTGCACTCGCGCGACCTGGTTCACTGGACGCTGGTCGGGGCGGCGTTGACGGATTACGAGCCGGAGTTTCATACTTCGGTCCAGCACGCCAATGGTGTTTGGGCGCCGGCTATCCGCTACCATGACGGCTGGTTTTACATCTTCTGCGGCGACCCCGACCGCGGCATCTTTATGGTCAAGACGCAGGATCCGCGCGGCCGTTGGGAAGACCCCGTCTGGGTCGTCCGCGCCAAAGGCTTCATCGACCCTTGTCCGCTCTGGGGTGAAGACGGCACGGCCTGGCTCTCCCACGCCGCCGCCGGCTCACGCGCCGGCCTCAAGAGCATCCTCTTCATGGCCCCGATGGCGCCCGACGGAACCCACCTTCTCGGCCCTTCCCGTATCGTCTACGACGGCCACCGCACACAACCCACGATCGAAGGCACGAAACTCTATAAACGCAACGACTGGTATTACATTTTCGCGCCAGCCGGCGGCGTCAAAACCGGCTGGCAGACCGTCCTCCGCGCGAAACATCCCTACGGTCCCTGGGAGGAGCGCATCGTGATGGCCTCCGCCCCGGGCACCATCAACGGCCCCCACCAAGGCGGATGGGTGGAAACCCCCGCCGGCGAAAGCTGGTTCCTCCACTTCCAGGACAAAGGCGCCTACGGCCGCATCGTCCACCTCCAGCCCATGACCTGGCGTCCCGACGGCTGGCCTCTCATCGGCGAAGACCCCGACGGCGACGGCATCGGCCAGCCCGTGAAGTCCTGGCCAGCACCCACTGCCGGGGTCGGGATTCTTGCCGAGGCGCGCCAGGCCAACCCGCCCGAATCCCCCAGTGCCGCTGCCGCCGTGCCCGGCTCCACCGCGACCGTCATGCCCGGCTTCGCCGCGGCTGCCATGCACGGCACTGCCACTGCCGTCATGCCCGGTGCCAACCGGGCATCTCTCGGCCCCTACGGCCTCCCACTCGAATGGCAATTTCCTGCCGTCCCGTCTCCTTATTGGCATTATGCCCTGCCGGGAGGCGGAATCCGGCTTTACTCGGTGGAGCAGGCGCGAAAGTCCGCTCCGGAGACGCCGGACTGGCGGCAAATGAAGAATCTGTTGCTCCAGAAGTTCCCGGCCGAACGGTTCACCGTCGTGGCGAAACTCGTCTTTCATCCCAATCCCCAACTGGGCGAAAAACTGGAATCCGCGGGCTTCCTCGTCTCCGGCGACGAACTGGCCGGCTTCAACCTGGTGTCCGCCAAAGACGGTGCCCGGCTCCACTTTTTCGTCAGTCGCCCTGAAGGCGACCGGGTAGTGGACGAAGTGGAAGAAGAAACCGCCTGGATCCCCTACGACAAAAACCGCGAAGCGACGTTCTGGGTAAGGCTGGAGGTGGTTCCCGACGCGATCTGCCGCTTCTATTATAGCCTCGACGGGAAACGTTTTAGTCAAGAAGGCGTGCTGTTCACCGCCAAGCCGGAACAGTGGATCGGCGCCAAATTCGGCTTCTTCTGCAACCGCTATGCCCCCAAGAACGACGCCGGCTGGCTCGACATCCTCGACCTGCGCGTCGTCCCGGAAACCCATCTGCGGTAAAGGTTTAACCCACGAAAGATTCAATCCAATACTATGAAAGAGATCGACTATAAAGACTTGCGCTTCAACCCGTTCACCCTCATCGGCGACGAATGGATGCTCATCACCGCCGGCAACCCGCAGACGGGATGCAACACCATGACTGCCTCCTGGGGACACCTCGGCTCGTTGTGGGGCCACGACGACCCGACGGCCGTGGTCTACATCCGGCCGTCACGATACACCAAACAATTCGTCGATCGCGAAGACCACTTCACGCTTTGCGTCATGGATGCGTCTTTCAAACCCCAGATGGGCTATCTCGGCAGCGTCTCCGGCCGCGACGAAGACAAAATCGCCCAAACCGGCCTGACCCCGGTTTACACCGATAACGCGGTCTATTTCGCCCAGGCCAAACTGGTCCTGATCTGCCGCAAAGTCTATCATGCGGAACTTCAGGAATCCGGCTTCCTCGACCCGGCCATCCTTGAGAACAACTACCCCCACCGCGATTTCCACACCCTCTACGTCGGCCGCATCGAAAAAGTCCTCGTCCGCGACGAAGAATACCTGAAATAAACTGCCGCCGACATCCCCGCCACCATTTTCGCCCTTCCGATCTTCCCGGATGCCATCATCTAAGCCTCTAAAAAAGCGGGGCAAACCCCATCTGGCTTCGGTGAGCGAATCGACTGTCTCTGCTCACGGCAACCATCTTCGGTGAGCGGAGCGGCCGTTCCTGCACACGGCGGCCTTCTTCAACATCCTCCGGTGAGTGAAACGGCCTCTCCGGCACACGGCGACCTTCTCCCACTGCCTTCGGTGAGTGAAACGGCCTCTCTGGCACACGGCGGCCTTCTTCTGCGGCCGGTAAGCGAATTTTGCGCTGCCTTGTCGGACGCTCGGTACATGAAAGCGCTGTTTCGTGGATTGAGCGTCCAAGATTGGACGCAAAACGGCACTTTCCTGGACGCACGATCCATAAGATGGATGAACGATAGACTGAGCGTCCATCGGAACGGAATAAACGGACCACTTTAGTTCCCACCCGGTTTCGGTGCTGATTCGGTTTCCGGAGATCAACAGCAAAAGCTTGGGACCAGAGGAAAAATCGGACGGGACTACTCAACTTATCCGAATCACTTCTTCACGAGCGGCCGTTGGGGTTTTCCCCGTCCAGGCCCGGGAGCTCCTTCTCAGGCTCCTGCGGGCGTGGACGGGAGAAAACCCGCTCCGCCCACGCACTGGCAACCACCTCGACCAATCTTTTTGGCCGCAACTGACTATCAACGCGGTTATCCTTGACAGCGTGCTGGCTGGAGATAACCGCCCTCAGTTTCCGTTGAGTCACCACCATCTGCACCACCACGCCACTAATCTAGACAAAACCCTTGTGGCGTGGATATGGTTTCCGCCAAAGTGCGCACGCTTCAGCTCGTCCTGAAGACGTATATCGCAGGACAACTGCACGTACCGGCTGTACTAAGGCCACTGCGCGCGGTCCGACAGTGTTTGATGCACTAGGAAGCCGGCCGGCCGCGCACACTTTGGCTAGCTGGCGCTAGCCCGATGACTCGTTGTCTGCCATCTTCAGGCGGGAGGTTAGTGGGCTCGGGAGTTTAGAAGGACGCAAGCCGATTGTTACACAGTTTGTCCATTGTCAATCGGTACATCGCTGGGCTTGCGGATTGTTTATTATCGTTTTCGTCGTCGGTGGCGCAGGGCGGTTATCTCCTGCGAGCGCAGCTGGCCCCTTGGAATCCTGCGGCCTACTAACGCGGCAGATGATTTCACATCCAGCAAGATCAGCCAGCACGGTCCTGGGGAGGTCAACTACGTTCCAGGGCACTAATAGTCGACGTTACTCGGTTACGGCCTCGGGATTGCTAATCGGTGTCGGGTTCGGGGCGGGCGGTGCGGGCAAACTGGAAGAGTTCCAGGGGGAGGTGGCAGTAGCCTTCGGGGTTTTTGTCCAGGTAATCCTGGTGATACTCCTCGGCGGGATAGAAGGCCTGGAGGGGTTCTACTTCGACGACGATGGGCGACGGCGTCTTCTGCTGCTCCTCATCGAAAACACAGCGGATGGCGGGCAGGTCGGCGGGATCAGCATAATAGATGCCGGTGCGGTAGCGGGTTCCTTCGTCTTCACCTTGCTTGTTGAGTGAGGTCGGGTCGATGGCTTTGAAGAACATCCTGAGGAGGAACTTCAGCCCTACCCTTTCCGTATCATAGCGCACATGCACGGTTTCGGCGTGGCCGGTGGTATCGGTATAGACTTCCTTGTAGGTGGGATGGGCAGTACGACCGTTGGCAAAGCCTACTTCCGTGAATACAACGCCTTCAATCTGCTTGAAAAAGTGTTCGGCGCCCCAGAAGCAGCCGCCGGCCAAATAAATATCCTTGATCATCTTTGCTGACATGTTGCTGTTTTTAGAAGTAGCGGTCGGTATCGCTGACGGCCACCAGGGTTTCGCCAGCTTGGAGGGCTTTGTTGATTTCAGCCTCTCCGTTGGAGACTGTGCAGCGGCAGCTTTCCGGGCCCGTGATTTCCCGCGCCTTTACTTTGCCGAGTTTGTGGGCAGTCGCGATGCCGTTGATTTCGGAAACGGAATAGATATAGAACACGTCGCCGTTGCTGACGTCCAAGTCGCTGCCGCAGCTCAGATAAAGATCCTGCAGTTTGCCGCGACGGTTGTATTCGCCGGCCTTGAGGACCGAAGCCTTGAAACGGAATCGGTCGGTGACCAGTGAGCGGGCTTTCTGTTCCAGGTTGGAAACGGCATAGCGTTCCGCATATTCCAGCGTGGAGGCACCGGTATAGACGTACCGCCAGCGGACGGGGCCCTCGGTCTCCTGCGTTTCGGCATCGAACAGATAAATATCTGCTTCGATTTCCGCAGTGAAGTCCATCTTGACCACCGGGTTTCCGTCCTTATCTTTGTCCTTGTGTTCAACGGGATGACTGTTGAAACGACAGAGATAAGCGGTCAGGTACCAGCGGGCCTGGGGATAGGCGTTCATCAGGCGAAGCGTCCGGTTGATGTCGAAGGGATGTCCGGAATTCTGCGCGGCGAAATTGAAGGAGGGGTAAACAATATCGGCACGTCCGTAGCCATCCCGTTCCACGTCAATGACGTTGACGCGACGGCGGGCCAGTCCGTCGACCACACACTGGCGGGCATATTGGTAAAGTCCCAGCGTCAGGTTGGGTACAGCCGTAAAATTATCGACGACAAGGGTTTCCCGCTGGGGGACGAAAGGGCCCTCCTGGGCAGCCAGGGAGAGGCCTGCTGTCAGGAAGAGCACGAAGAGGAGAATTCTTTTCATGGACATATCTTTTGTCGGCCCAAAGTTACACAAAAATCAGCTAAAAAATGTATCTTTGTAGGTTCGCGCGTTACGCGCGTGCGGGCACAGAACATCAGCGAAAACCACTAACTGTATGAAATTGTTACGCTTTCTTCTCACCGCGACGATCCTGCTGACGTCCCTTGTCAGCGCTTCATCCCAAATCTCTTTCCGGCGCGCACCCCAATACAGCCGCGACACGGTCTACAGCAGCCGCTACTATCTCGTCTGCATCACGGATCCCGGCAACCTGGCCGCCATCAACGGGGAACAGGTACGGGTCTATCGGACAGGGGCTTTTGGAAAACAGCTCAACCTGAACAAAGGAGATAACCGTGTCGAAATCACGCTTTTCCACGGGAAGGACGTTGAGACGAAGGAAGTGCACCTGTTCTACGAACCGAGAGAAAGAAACGATCAGCCGGAGCCCGAACCTCAGCTGGAAAAGAGGCTGTTCTACGTGGAGACGAAGGACAACGCCGCGCTGCAATACGGGATGGGAACGGACCGGCTCGGCGGCTCGAAGATGGGTTTTCTTGACTCGGGCATTGTGCTCAAGGTCAGTGGACAGGCAGGCAATCTCTACCGGGTGCATCTCTCTTCGACCCGTTTCGCTTTCATTGACAAAGACGACGTGACGCCGACGTCACGCATCAGCCGGATTTTGTGCACCAACAACATCAGCCTCTCGAATCTGGTCAACTGCGACCGCATCCGTCTCTCGCTGCCCGACAGGCTCCCCTACGTCTCCCGCACGTTGCTCGACCCGACGACCATCCAGGTCGATGTGTTCGGAGCGATGAACAACAGCAACTGGGTGACGCAGGCCAACGAACTCGGGATGGTGGAGTACCTCGACCTGCAACAGGTGGAGGGCGACGTGCTGCGCCTGGTCATCAAGTTGAAAGAGAAGCATTCCTGGGGCTATCGGACCTTTTATGACGGCAACAGCCTCGTGATCGAAGTACGGCATGCGCCGAAGGATCTGTCGATCAAAGGCCTGAAGATCGGCTTGGACGCGGGGCACGGCGGCGAGGCTTTCGGCGCCATCAGCGCGACGGGAATCAGGGAGTGTGACATCAACTTGCGGATTGTGAAAGAACTCAAGAAGCAGTTGGAGAAGAAAGGCGCACAAGTCGTGCTGAGCCGCAGCGAGGATGTCGATATGTCCATGGCGGAACGCAAGAAGATCTTCCGCGAAGCGGACATCGACCTGATGATCTCGATCCACAACAATGCCGGTGGTTCGCCGTTCGTACCGATGGGCACCAGCACCTACTACAAGCATATCACGAACCGCGATCTGGCCGCGACGCTGCTGAAGCACATGCTGGAGATGGGCGGTCCCCGCTTCGGCCTGGTGGGCAACTTCAACTTCTCGCTCAATGCGCCGACGGAATATCCGAACGCGCTGGTAGAATGTTTCTTCATGAGCAGCCTTCCCGACGAGGAGACCCTGGCCGACCCGACGACCCCGGGCAGGATTGCCGAAAAGATTATCGATGGCCTCGAAGATTATCTCCAGCAAGTGGCCGAAGCCAGCGGAGCAACAACCTCCAACCCCAAGAAAAAGAATAACAAACGATAATGTAACAGCGAAGCGGAGCGGGTGGTTTTTGGCGCAGCGAGCATTTCTCTGCGAGCCAGACAAAAACCAGAGCGCAGCGAAGCGACCGACGATAGCAACGAGATGCCCGGTCAAGCCGGGCATGACGAAGGACATAGAGGCCCGGTCAAGCCGGGCATGACGCGTGGACGGAAGAATATGGATTTTGAACTGACAGCACCCTATCAGCCGACAGGAGACCAGCCGGGAGCGATCGAACAGATCGTTGCCTCCATTCGGGAAGGCAACCCCGCTACGACCCTGCTGGGCGTGACCGGATCGGGGAAGACCTTCACGATGGCCAACGTCATCGCCAGACTCAACCGCCCGACCCTGGTCCTGAGTCATAACAAGACCCTGGCCGCCCAGTTGTATAGCGAGTTCAAGAACTTCTTCCCCAAAAACCTGGTGGAATATTTCGTCTCCTACTACGACTACTACCAACCCGAAGCCTACCTGCCGACCACCGATACCTATATCGAGAAAGACCTGAGCATCAACGACGAAATCGAAAAGCTGCGCCTCAGCGCCTCGTCAGCACTCCTGTCGGGACGCAGAGACATCGTCGTCGTCTCGTCGGTCTCTTGCCTGTACGGCATCGGCAACCCCGACGACTTCCATGAAACGACCGTCCGCGTAGAGACCGGCCAGAAACTCAGCCGCCAGAAGTTCTTATACGCCCTGGTCGATGCCTTGTATTCCCGCAACGAAGCCGACTTCAAACGCGGCACCTTCCGGGTAAAAGGCGACAGCGTGGACATCTACCTCGCCTACGGGGACTACGGCTGCCGCGTCGTGTTCTTCGGCGACGAAATCGAATCCATCGAACGGATCGACCCCGTGAGCGGCGCCACCCTCGAATTCCTCAACGACATCGCCATCTATCCCGCCAACAATTTCGTCACGACGAAAGAACGCACCCGCAGCGCCATCGCCACCATCCAGGACGACATGATGCAGCAATGCGCCTACTTCGAAGAAATCGGCAAACACCTGGAAGCCAAACGGCTCAAGACGCGTGTGGAGTACGACCTGGAGATGATCAAGGAAGTAGGCTACTGCCCCGGCATCGAAAACTACTCCCGCTATTTCGACGGCCGGAGCGCCGGGATGCGGCCTTTCTGCCTGCTCGACTATTTCCCCGACGACTTCCTGACCTTCATCGACGAGAGCCATGTCACCGTGCCGCAGATCCGCGCCATGTCGGGCGGCGACCGCAGCCGCAAGCAGACCCTCATCGAGTACGGATTCCGCCTGCCGGCCGCGGCAGACAACCGCCCGCTGCGTTTCGATGAGTTCGAAGCGCTGGTGGGCCAGCGCCTCTTCGTGAGTGCCACGCCCGGCGATTATGAATTGGAACAGAGCGGCGGCGTAGTCGTGGAACAGGTCGTGCGACCTACGGGTTTGCTCGATCCGCCCATCGAGGTACGGCCCATTCAGAACCAGATCGACGACCTGCTGGAAGAGATCCAGCTGCGGGCAGAGAAAGACGAGCGGGTACTGGTCACCACCCTCACGAAACGGATGGCCGAGGAACTGGAGAAATACCTTACGCGGCTTGACATCCGAACACGCTACATTCACTCCGACGTGGATACGCTGGAGCGGGTGGAAATCCTCGACGACTTCAAGGCGGGACGATTTGACGTGCTGGTAGGTGTCAACCTGCTGCGCGAAGGCCTTGACCTGCCCACCGTGTCACTTGTTGCGATTCTCGACGCTGACAAAGAGGGATTCCTGCGCTCCGACCGCAGCCTCACGCAGACTGCCGGCCGCGCCGCACGCAACGTCAACGGCCGCGTAATCATGTACGCCGACAAGATCACCGAATCGATGCAGGCGACCATCGACGGCACCAACCGCCGGCGCGCGAAACAGATGGCCTACAACGAAGCACACGGCATCGTGCCCACCCAGGTAGGAACGACCGCCCGCGGCACCCTCCAACCTGTCAAAGGCTACAGCGAGCCGCTCGATGACAAGGTCCGCTTCCTTGAAGAGGATCCGGTCATCGCCCGGATGAGCAACGCCGAACTGCGGACGGCCATCGACGCCGCCCGACGGAAGATGGAAGCGGCCGCCGCCCAACTTGACTTCCTGAATGCCGCGCACTGGCGCGACGAAATGAGAGCCCTTGAAACCTTAGCTGGAAAACGATGAGAACGACCCTACCCCGGAAACTGCAGGAAATGCTGTCTGACTTCCCGGACAGCGACCGGAGCCTTGTGCTGTCGGCCTATGAGGCGGCGGACGAGGCCCTGCAAGGCAAGATGCGCAGCAACAGCCATCCCTTCATTGAGCATCCGCTGTCCGTCGCCCATATCGTCTGGAAAGAGATCGGACTGGGCGCCGACGCCGTGGTAGCCACCCTGCTGCACGAAGCGGGACGCTTCCAGGTGAGCCAGGTCAGCGACTTGAACAAGACACCGCTGCTGGAATCGTTCCGGGCCGAATATCCGCACGATATCATCGAGATCGTGGAAGGGCTCAACAACATTTCGAACATTCAGCTGCAGGAGGCCAATCTCGACGAGGAGCGTTATCGCAAGCTCATCATCTCCTACTCCACCGATCCGCGTGTGATCCTGATCAAACTGGCCGACCGGCTTGAAGTGATGCGATCCATCAGCATCCTGCCGCCGGTCAAGCGGACGAAAAAGCTCATGGAGACCATGATGCTCTACATTCCCCTCGCCCATCAGCTCGGTCTCTACCGCATCAAAAGCGAACTGGAAGACATCTTTTTCAAGTTTACCGAGCCTGAGCGATACAAGGAGATCGTAAGGAAGATCAAGGAGACGGAACCCCGGCGCGAAGCACTCGTGCAGAGTTTCATCAACCCGCTCAAGGACAAGCTGGACCGGGAAGGGATCCGCTATACGCTGAAAGCCCGCACTAAGAGCCCGTATTCCATCTGGAAGAAGATGCAGGCGCAACAGATCGGCTTCGACAAGGTGTATGACCTCTTTGCCATGCGGTTCATCATTGAATGTGCGCCCGAACATGCCGTCGAAGAGGCTCTCTGCTGGAAGGTTTATTCCCTGGTGACCGAGGAATACGAACCCGATACCAACCGCCTGCGCGACTGGATTTCCAAGCCGCGCGACAATGGTTACGAATCCCTCCACACCACCGTCCGGACGAAGGAAGGCATGCCCGTGGAAGTGCAGATCCGCACCACGCGGATGGACTACATTGCCGAAAAAGGCGGCGCCGCACACTGGTCGTACAAGGGCATCAAAGGCGGACGGGACCATCTGACCGACTGGCTCAACAACGTCCGCGACCTGATGCAGAGCAGCGAAGAGGAGAAATACGAACACGCGTCCCTTTCCCTCGAAGAACTGCTGGTCTATACCCCGACCGGTGACCTGCGGCAGCTCCGGGCCGGCAGTTCCGTGCTCGATTTCGCCTTCAACATCCACTCGAACCTGGGCCTGCATTGCACCGGTGCCCGGGTCAACGGGAAAATGTGTTCGATCCGCGAGAAACTGCACACCGGCGACGTCGTCGATATCATCAGCAGCAAGAACCAGAAACCCACGGCTGACTGGCTGAACTTCGTGGTCTCTTCGAAGGCACGAAGCAAGATCAAGCAGAAACTCAAGGAAGAGGAAAATGCCCGTGCGAAGGTCGGCAAGGAACTGCTGGCCCGCCGGCTCAAGAACTGGAAACTGGTCATCACCGACGCCGACCTCCACACCCTGGCGAAACGCCACCGGTTCAGCAACCTGAACGAATTCTTCGGCGCCATCGGCAACGGACAGTTCGACGCTGCCTTGGTGAAGGATTATCTGCAGCACAAACTTGACGCCGAGCAAGCCAGTGAAGCCAAGAGCACCGACACGGTACACCCGGAAAAAGCCCCCTTCAACGGCGTGGACAGCGGTGACTTCGTCATCGACCGCCGGCTCAAGGGCGTGGACCTGAAGCCGGCCAAGTGCTGCGCCCCGACCTACGGCGACCCGATCTTCGGGTTCGTCACCATCCGTGACGGCATCAAGATCCACCGGGAGAACTGTCCCAACGCCACCCGGCTGTTGAGCAACTACCCCTACCGTGTGATCGAAGTCCGCTGGAAGCCCCGGAAAGAGGCCAAAGACACCCCCGCGAAAAATGGAGAAAAAGGAGATACACATAAGAGGCGCCAGGGTTAACAACCTGCAGAACATCGATCTGGACATTCCACTGGGGAAACTGGTGGTCATCACGGGCATCTCGGGAAGCGGCAAGAGCTCGCTCGCCTTCGACACGCTCTTTGCCGAAGGGCAGCGCCGTTTTGCAGAGAGTCTCTCCTCTTTTGCCCGCCAGTTCCTGGGACGCATGAACAAGCCCGACGTGGACCTGATCTCCGGCATTCCGCCGGCCATCGCGATTCAACAGAAAGTCAGCACACGCAATCCCCGCTCGACGGTAGGCACCACCACCGAAATTTACGACCACCTCCGGCTGCTGTTCGCCCGGATCGGCAAGACCTATTCGCCCGTCTCCGGGCGGGAAGTCCGATGCGATACGGCACGCAATGTCGTCGATTATATCGGCACGCTGGAGCCGGGCTCCACGGTCCTGATCCTGGCGGACATCCGCTGGAAAGAAGGTGGACAAATCGAGAAAATCCTGAGCCTCAAGGAACAAGGATTCACCCGTTTGGCTACCCGTGACGGTCGTTACGCCAAGATGGAAGAGGCGATGCAGCACCCCGGCGACTTCACGGACGAATGGTTGCTGCTCGTGGACCGGCTTTCGGCCGGTTCCGACGATGACACGGTGAGCCGGGCACTCGACTCGGTGCAGACCGCCTTCACGCAGGGTGGTGGATACATCTCCGTCTGGAACGAGCAGGCTGGTGCCCGCAGTTTCTCAAACCTGTTCGAAGCCGACGGCATCCGTTTCGAAGAGCCTACCGAACACTTGTTCAGCTACAACAGTCCGCTGGGCGCCTGCCCGGTCTGTGGCGGCTACGGCAAGACCATCGGCATCGACGAGAGCCTCGTGATTCCCGATCCGACTTTGAGCGTCTATCAGGGCGCCATCGCCTGCTGGCGTGGCGAAGTGATGAAACAGCTCAACGACGAGCTGGTGATGAACGCCTACAAGTTCGACTTCCCGATCCACAAACCCTATATCGAGCTGACGCCCGAGCAGAAGAAAGTGCTCTGGACAGGCAACGAATACTTTACCGGCATCGATCCCTTCTTCAAATGGGTGGAGAGCCAGCGATACAAGATCCAGTACAAATACATGCTCAGCCGGTACTCCGGCAAGACCACCTGCCATGCCTGCGGCGGCTCGCGGCTCCGGCCCGAGGCACTTTATGTGAAAGTAGGCGGGAAAACCATCCACGAGCTGATGACCCTGCCGATCGGGGAACTGGCGGATTTCTTTGCACAACTTGAACTCGATGCGTACGACCGCACCGTGGCGGAGCGTCCGCTACGCGAGATCCAGTCGCGTCTCCAGTACATCTGCGAAGTGGGACTCTCCTACCTCACGCTGAGCCGGGCCTCCAACACGTTGAGCGGCGGTGAGAGCCAGCGCATCAACCTGGTCAGCGCCCTGGGCAACAACCTGGTCGGATCGATGTACATCCTCGACGAACCGAGCATCGGACTGCACGAGCGCGATACGCAACGACTCATCGGAGTTCTGGAGCGGCTTCGCGACTTGGGCAACACCGTGATCGTGGTGGAGCACGACCGGCATATCATCGAGGCGGCAGACCAGTTGATCGACATCGGTCCCTACGCCGGCTCCAACGGCGGACGCATTGTCTTCCAGGGCCGGATTGACGAGGGGCTGAAAGCAGGAGCGCACTCCCTGACGCTGGACTATCTTTCGGGCGTCCGGCAGATTCCGATTCCCGCGAAGCGGCGCAACTGGAAGTACGCCGTGGAAGTCGCAGGAGCCCGCGAAAACAACTTGAAGAACATCGACGTGAAGTTCCCGCTGCGCTGCCTGACCGTCGTGACGGGTGTCAGCGGCAGCGGCAAGAGCTCGCTGGTGGGAGATATCCTCTACCCCGCCCTGTACCGCCATCTCAACCAGATTGGCAGCAAGCCGGGCATTTACAAGGAGCTCCGGGGTGATCTGGGCAAAGTGTCCGCCATCGAATACATCGACCAGAATCCGATTGGCAAAAGCACCCGCTCGAATCCCGTGACCTATCTGAAGGTGTACGACGACATCCGGCGTCTCTTCTCCGACCAGCCTTACGCCAAGATGAACGGCTACGGGCACTCCCACTTCTCCTTCAACATTGACGGCGGGCGCTGCCCCGAGTGCCTGGGCGAGGGTGTCATCCGGATTCCGATGCAGTTCATGGCCGACGTGGAGATGGTCTGCGAAGCATGTGGCGGCAAGCGGTTCCAGAGCGACATCCTGGAAGTGAAATACCAAGGCAAAGATATCAGCGACGTGCTCGACATGAGTGTGGAAGAGGCCATCGCCTTTTTCGGTTCGCAGCCTGAGCCGCTGGCCCAACGGATTGCCGAACGGCTGCAACCTCTGGTGGACGTAGGGCTCTCCTACATCAGTCTCGGCCAGAGCAGCAGCTCGCTGAGCGGTGGCGAGAGCCAGCGCATCAAGCTGGCGTCGTTCCTGGGAAAGGACTTCGAGGCCAAGGGGTCCATCCTCTTCGTCTTTGACGAGCCGACCACCGGTCTTCACTTCCACGACATCGGGAAACTGCTCAAGGCGTTCAATGCGCTCGTAGAGCGGGGGCATTCCATCGTGGTGGTCGAGCACAACCTCGACGTGATCCGGGCGGCCGACTGGGTGATTGACCTGGGGCCCGATGCAGGCGCAGCCGGCGGTGAAGTCGTGTTCCAGGGAACGCCCGAAGCGTTGACGCAGGCAGACACCTGGACAGGCCGGGCGTTGCGGGAGGAAACGGAAAAAGAATCTAGTATATTTCAAGCATGAGAGTCACAATCAAGGAAGTTGTCACGCGGACAGAGCTGAAGCGTTTCGTCCATTTTCCGAATGAGTTTTACAAGAACAATCCCTATTACGTACCGACGCTGGAAAGCGGTGACCTCGACACGCTGGACCCGAAGAAGAATCACGCGTTCGAGTTCTGCGAGGGACGGTACTGGATGGCTTATGACGAAAACGGGAAAGCGGTCGGGCGGATCGCCGGCATCATCAATCACAAGTACAACGAGAAGATCGGCGAAAAGCAGGCGCGCTTCGGTTTCATGGATTTCATCGACGATGACTCCGTCGTCGATGCCCTGTTCGATACGGTCGAAGCCTGGGCCCGCGGGAAAGGGATGACGGTGATGAATGGTCCGCTGGGCTTCCTGGAATTCGATGCCTCGGGTGTGCTGGTGGCGGGCTTCGACGAACTGCCGACGGCGTACGGCAAGTACAATTTCCCTTACTATGAGCCGCAGTTGCTGCGGCGGGGTTACCGAAAGGACACCGACTGGGTGGAATATCAGTTGATCATGCCCGACGACATCGCGCAATGGTTCACCCGGCCGGCGAAACTGGTCGCGACGCGCTACCATCTCCGCCAGGCTGACATCAGCACCAAGAAAAAGATGGTGTCGTACTTCCCCGAATGCGCGCAGGTGCTCAACGAGACCTACCGCGACATCCACGGTTTTTCCGAATTGTCGAAGGGGCAGATCGACGATTTGATGAAGCAGTTCGTGCCGAATCTGAACATCGATTTCGTGTCGGTGATCCTTGACGAAAGAGACCGGGTGGCTGCCTTCGGCATCAGCATGCCGTCGCTGTCGAAGGCGATGCAGAAGTGCAAGGGGCGGCTCTTTCCATTCGGTTTCCGGCACATTCTCCACGCCATCCGGCACAACGACACGCTCGATCTTCTGTTGATCGGCATCCGGGACGAGTACAAGAACAAGGGGCTCAACGCCATGATTTTCGACAAGATTGCTCCTGCCATCCACCGCTACGGCATCCGCTATGTCGAAACCACCCGCGAACTCGAAGACAACAACAGCGTTCAGAACATGTGGAACCGTTTTGAGAACCGTCTTCACAAGCGCGCCCGCTGCTACATCAAAGAATTATGATGGATCTTTTTGGTTATTGTCTCCGGAAACGTCGCGCAAGCGCGACCCCTCCCAAGCAGAGCTTGGGCCCCTCCCTCTTATGATGCCGAGGGTGGCACAGTTTCCGGAGACAATAACCAGAAAGATCCTAATCACAGCATATCGATCCATGAAAAAAAGTCTAACGATAATCAGCTTGCTGTTCTTGCTGTCAACAGCAATCGTCGGGGCGCAGGAGATGAGGCATAATGCGCAGTATCCGGAGGATCCGGCTTTCGTACCGGTGGCGGATTCGCTGAAAGGGCTTGTAATGAGCGGTGAATTCAACGAATCGGCCATTTACCCCGAGACCCGGCGGGAATGGAAAGTCTATGTGCCGGTACAATATGACGGATCGAAACCAGCGTGCCTGCTGGTGGGATTGGATGGTATTTTGTTCAACGCCACGACGGTTTTGGACAATCTGATCGCTTCGGGCGAGATGCCGGTGACGATCGGCGTGTTTGTGCAGCCGGGCGTTTCGTACGATGCCGACGGGAACGTGTTGCGCTACAACCGCAGCAACGAATTCGACCGGACGGACGGGACATTTGCCCGCTTCCTGGAAGAAGAGATCCTGCCGATGGTCGAAGGTCTCGTCACACCCGACGGCCGGCCGGTACGACTGTCGCACAACCCGGATGACCGGGCCATCTGCGGCGCCAGCAGCAGCGGCATCGCCGCCTTCTCGGCCGCCTGGAACCGCCCGGACCTGTTCCACCGCGTCTATAGCTCCGTCGGCACCTATGTCGCCATGCGGGGCGGCAACGACTATCCGGCCCTGGTCCGCAAATATGAGCCCAAACCGCTGCGCATCTTCCTCCAGGACGGTATGAAAGACGCCTGGAATCCGCTTTTCGGCGAATGGTGGGAGCAGAACCTGCTGCTGGAGTCGGCGCTCGATTTCGCAGGCTACGAGGAGATCGCCCACTGGGACCGCGGCGGCCACAGCATCTGGCACGGGACGAAGATGTTCCCCGACGCCATGCGCTGGCTTTGGAAGGGCTGGCCGACACCCGTCAAGGCCGGCGACTCGCGCAACGATATGCTGCAGTCGCTGCTGGGCTCGGGAAAAGACCGGGAAGGCAGCTGGCGGGAAACGGCTGCGAAAGACCTGCCCAAGGCTGTCCGCAAACGACTCGAATCGCCTGTGACTACCCTGCTCTACCCGTCCGGTAAACTCGAGGTCTCAATCGAGGAGTATTCCAACTGGTTGCGTTGCGCGCTGGTCAAGCCCGACGGAACACGCACGGCCAGCGAACAATTCTACTGGCTGCACAATCCGGACAACCACATGCTCGAAGGACAGATCGTCCGCGACCTGGCCTTCGACACGCTGGGAAACCTTTACGTGCTCACTCCTTTTGGCATTCAGGTCTGCGACCAGAACGGCCGCGTGCGGGCCATCCTCACGCTCCCCTTCGGTACGAAGAACGTCGGGGCGATCTGCTTCCTCGGTAACGAACTCTATGTGCGCATCGACGGTCGGACCTGCGTGCGCACGCTCAAACACACGGGCTGGAATCCCGCCGACGGATTCATCACGCCGCCATCCCAAGGACAAGGTTAGCCTATGGATGTACTGGACATTCTGATTGACGCCCTGCGGGCGGCCGTGCTCATCACCGGGATGGTGGTGATCATGATGATGATGATCGAGAGCCTGAACATCTCGTCGGGCGGTCGCTTTTTCCAGCGGCTGCAGCGGTCGAAATTCGGCCAGATCGTGGTATCGGCCCTGCTGGGCTGGATTCCCGGCTGCCTGGGCGGTTTCGCCTCAGTTTCCCTGTTTTCCCATGGAATGATCAGTTTCGGCGCGCTGGTGGCGATGCTGATCGCCACGTCGGGCGACGAAGCGTTCGTGATGCTGACGCTCTTCCCGGGCAAGGCACTCCTGGTCTCCGCCATCATTCTTGGTATCGGCATCGCTGTCGGCGTGCTGATCGACTATGTCGGCCCGAAACTCGGGCTGAAACCCTATGCCCTGAAGGCCTGCGACGAAATGCATCTCCACAAGGAGGATGCGCATCCGGAGCACGAAAAGAAAGAGCCCCATTCGAAGAAGCGCACTCTTCTCACCTGGAAGCGGGGCATCCTCTTCCTCGGAACAGCACTCTACATCTTCGCCCTGGCCACCGGCATGCTCGAGCATGAGCACGAAGGAATGGAGGAAGCCGAACACGGCGGATTCAACCTGCTGAGCGAAGACTGGATGAATATGCTGTTTGCTGCGGTCAGCCTCATTATGCTGGCAGTCGTGGCTTTTGGCTCCGACCACTTCGTCGAGGAGCATCTCTGGCACCACGTCATCGCCCGCCATGTGCCCAAGATCTTTGCCTGGACCCTCGGCGTACTGATTGTCCTGGGCTTCATCATGGAGCTCGTGGATGTCAGCGCCTGGATCAGTGCCAATGTGCCGCTGATGATTGTGCTCGCCACGCTCATCGGCATCATCCCCGAGTCGGGGCCGCATCTGATTTTCGTCACCCTCTTCGCCGCGGGCGTCGTGCCGATGCCCGTGCTGCTGGCCAGCTGCATCTCGCAGGACGGCCACGCCGCCCTCCCGCTCCTGGCCGAATCCAAAGGCGCATTTTTACGTGCCAAAGCCATCAACTGCCTCATCGCCCTGCTCGTCGGCTTCATTGCTTGGGGACTGATGTAAAATGTCCGTGGCAGATATTATTCTGATAATCAGCACATTAAACAAAATCGCTTGCGTCAAAATGCGCAAGCGAAAATTAGGAAAACCATGATAATCAAAGTCTTACGCGCCACGTTTCTTTTGCCGCTGGCCGTCGTCTTCGCACTTTCAGCTTCGGCCCAGGAGAACAACAGCAATTTCGCCACACAGACGGTCGACCGGAAGATCGAGTCGCTGCTGCTCATCGAACAGATGAGCGATGTCGCGTTCGTCGATATCGTCCGGCTTGCTGGTCCGGCGCCGGCTTATCAGAAAAAGACCGGAACGGCGTTCAAAGATTCCCTGCTGACCAACCAACTCAAGTTCTATTCCTATGTCTTCATCCCGAAGACGGTCAAGCAGAACAGGAAGTATCCCCTGCTGGTCTTTCCCCACGGCGGCGTGCACAGCAACTTCACATCCGGATCGGTCCACATTCTCCGGGAGATGGTCGCGCAGGGTTATATCGTCATTGCACCGGACTACCGCGGAAGCACGGGCTACGGCCGGAGTTTCTACGAGAACATCGATTACGGCGGACTGGAGAACGAAGACGTGATGGCGGCCCGCGACTACATGGTAGAGAGCTACGACATCGTGGATCCCGCGCGCGTGGGCATCATCGGCTGGAGCCACGGCGGCATGATTACGCTGATGAATCTGTTGCGTTATCCGGAGAAATATGCTTGTGGCTATGCCGGCGTGCCGGTCAGTGACGTAGGGTACCGGTTGAGTTACCAGTCGCCGGACTATTCGAAAAACTATACGGTGGAGTATCACATCGGCGCCTCTCCGGCCGAGAAACCGGAAGAGTATGCCCGTCGCTCGCCCGTCACTTACGCGAAGCAGCTGACCAAGCCACTGCGCATCGTCACGTGCATGAACGATGACGACGTGAGCGTGACGGAAGTGCAGCGGATGATCGACAGCCTGACGTTCTACAACCGGGACTTCGAGTACAAAGTCTTCCCGAAGATGCCCGGCGCCCACTCCTTTGAACGGATCGACTCGATGGAAGCCTGCGAGATCCGGCTCGACACCTACGCCTTCCTCGCCCGCTACCTCAATCCGCCGAAACCCATCCGCACGATCAAGGAACTTCGGAAAGCTGGGTATCTCTTCCACTGACGGCGCTCTTACGTGAGCCGCTTTAGACGACTCAGTCGTGTTCTGCCAGCCAGGCTTCCAGGATGCGGCAATAGTCTTCGTGACGGTCGACGAAGCACATGTGACGGGCACCTTCCATCAGCTCCCAGCGGCTGCCGGGAATGCCTTCGTACATGGAGCGGGCCACGGCGGGTGTGCATAAGTCTTCGGAACCGCTGAACAACAGACACGGGCAGTCGATTTCCCCGAGGCGGTCGATGTATTCAAAATCGCCCAGGCTGCCGGTGGGAACATATTCGTTCGGTCCCCAACCGTAGAGGTAGGCTTCCTTACCAGACCGTTTGGGACGGGTCAGGCACTCGGGACTGTTTTCGTCTGTGCTCGCACAGTGGAGTTCCATGAAGCGGTCGTTGGCCCGAAGGTAGGCCGGGTCGTTGAAATCGCCCGTCTCCTCAGCCCGGCGGATCGCTTCCTGGTCTTCTTTGGCCATCAGTCCGATCATCCGGTGCTGTTCGCTCGCCCAGAGGCTGGAGGAGGCATGGCCGCTGGAGATAATGGCGGAGCAGATGCCTGCGGGTTTCTTTTCGATGAGGTATGCAATGATGAGCATACCGCCCCAGGACTGGCCCAGGATGTGGAGCCGGTCGAGATGGAGATACTCCCGCAGGGCGATGAGCTCGTTCATCCAGGTTTCCTGGGTCCAGAGTTCCGGATGGCCATCCAGGTAGGAGTTTCCGCAACCGATCTGGTCGTAGGAAATGACCTGCCGTCCCGTCTCTTCAGCCACGCGGTCCAGAACCTCGAAATAATTGTGCGTACTGCCCGGTCCGCCGTGAAGCAGGAGCAGCGGGGCTTTCGTATCAGAGGGCTCTCCTACAATCCGATAGTAGGTCTTGTACCCCAGAAAGGGCATGTATCCTTCTTCGATTTTCATGTGCAATTGTTTTTTGAACGGGAAATAAAAAAGAAGGTGACCAATAATCTCTTATCACTCACCTTCTTTCTGGTTGGACGGCCGGTTAGCGAAGCTTCGTGAAGCCGTAGCGGGCGCAGGCGCCGAGCTGCTCCTCGATGCGGATCAGCTGGTTGTACTTGGCCATGCGGTCGGTGCGGCTCAGGGAGCCGGTCTTGATCTGACCGCTGTTGGTGGCCACGGCGATGTCGGCGATAGTGGTGTCCTCGGTCTCACCGGAACGGTGGCTCGTGACGGTGGTGTAGCCGTGACGATGGGCCATCTCGATGGCGTCGAGGGTCTCGGAGAGCGAGCCGATCTGGTTCACTTTGATGAGGATGGAGTTGGCAGCACCCATCTTGATGCCTTTCTCCAGGAACTTCACGTTGGTCACGAAGAGGTCGTCGCCCACGAGCTGGCAGCGGTCGCCGATGCGCTGGGTGAGTTTCACCCAACCTTCCCAGTCGTTCTCGTCGAGACCGTCCTCAATGGAGTCGATCGGGAACTTGTTGATGAGCTCCTCGAGGAAGTCGATCTGCTGGTCGGAAGTCAGTTTCTTGCCGTTGGGATCTTTCTGCTTGCCACCCTTGAGCTGCTTGTAGTCGTAGTAGAAGGTGTCTCCTTCCACGAAGCAGAACTCGGAAGCGGCGCAGTCCATGGCGATCTTCACATCGCGGCCCGGCTCATAGCCGGCGGCCTTGATGGCGTCGCAGATGATCTGCAGGGCGTCTTCGATGCCGTCGAGGGCGGGAGCGAAACCACCTTCATCGCCGACAGCGGTGCTCAGACCACGTTTCTTCAGCAGTTTGGCGAGGTTGTGGAACACCTCGGCACCCATGCGGATACCTTCCTTCTCGCAGCAGGCACCGACCGGACGGATCATGAATTCCTGGAAAGCGATCGGAGCGTCAGAGTGGGCGCCACCGTTGATGATGTTCATCATCGGGACGGGCAGGACATAGGTGTTGGTACCGCCGATATACCGGTAGAGCGGAATGTCGAGATAGTTGGCGGCTGCGTGGGCGCAAGCGAGGGAAACGCCGAGGATGGCGTTGGCACCGAGGTTCTTCTTGGTCGGCGTGCCGTCGAGTTCAATCATCTTCTGGTCGATGGCGCGCTGCTCGAGCACGTTCATGCCTTCGATGACGGGAGCGATCCGTTCGTTGACGTTGGCGACTGCCTTGAGGGTACCTTTGCCCAGATAACGGGCTTTGTCGCCGTCGCGAAGCTCGAGGGCTTCGTTTTCACCGGTGCTGGCGCCGCTCGGGACGGCCGCACGGCCCATGATGCCACTTTCAAGAATCACATCGACCTCGACGGTCGGATTGCCACGCGAGTCGAGGATCTCTCTCGCAAATACTTTTTCGATAATCATTGTTTTTATCCTTTGTTTATTAGACATTTCTTCAATCCTGCAAATATAGGTATTTTTATGGAACAGACATTCAAAAACAATTGTGTATCTTTGTAGAGTATGAAAAAGTGTGTCTTCCTCCTCGCACTGCTGGCGACCCTGTCGGCATGCCATCCTTCTGCTGAAAAAACGAAGCTCGTGCGCGTCGGCGTATTCGACGGTTTTGGCGGCTCGCAGACCTGCATCTGGGAAGCGGCCGCGGCCATTTCGCTCGACCCGGACATGTGCGTCCGGACCATCACGACGTCGGACATTGCCCACGGCGTGCTGGATTCCCTCGATGCCATCATCGTGCCCGGCGGAAGTGGTTCCCGGCAGTATCTCAACCTGGGTGCCAACAATGCGGAACGGATCAGGACCTTCGTCAAAAACGGCGGCGGCGCTGTCGGCATCTGCGCGGGTGCGTACTTATACACTGACACACCGGACTATGCCTGCCTCGCCCTCAATGGTGCCGCGGCCATCGACCGGGAGCACGACAACCGCGGGCACGGCATTGTTGCCTTCACGTTGACGGACAGCGGTCGCGGGCTCTTTCCGGAACTTGCCGGCCGCGACACACTGTATGTCATGTACTACGAAGGCCCGGTGCTGATCCCCAATCCGGATAGCGGGATCAACTATGAAACCTTCGCCATCATGCAGAGCGACGTTCACGAAGAGGGCGATGCCCCCGCCGGCATGACGAACGGCCGACCTTTCTTCATCGGCAACGCCTACGGTAAAGGTCGCGTCTTCTCCTCGATCGCCCATCCGGAAGGAACGCCCGGAATGATGTGGCTCATTCCCAGAATGGTGCGCTGGACACTGAATCTGCCGCAGATTCCATACAGCGAAACGGCCGTCGACTGCGAACGCTTCGGGAAAGAGATTCTGATGACACTCGCGGATAACGACTATGAGGCAGATTGCCTCCTAAAATTGCTGTATGGCATGCCGCAGGAAAAAATCGCCAGCCTAGACTGGCTGTATGCGCATCAGTCGTGGGACGCAAAACGATGGGTACAGGGGCTTCTTTACGACAACGATCCCGCCGTTCGGGTGCGGGCTGCCCGCTATATCGCCGATATCCAATATCTCACTTATCTGCCTGACATCAAAGCCGCTTGCGTTGCGGAGAAAGATCCAGATACGGCCGCTGCACTCCAGCAGCAGCTGGAGCGTCTGCTAAGCCTGAGGAAGCGCTAGCGGAAAACCTATTTCACGAGATTACTTTCGGATGCCCCAGTCGGAGAGGCGGACCGTATTCTCCACTTTGTCCTCGATTTTGTCGTCAAGGGCCGGGAAGAAGTCGAAGCCTGTGAGGGATTCCAGGTCATTGACGCTCATGTAACAGTCTTTCAGATAATAACGGTCGTCATCGTTGTCCATGACGAAGGCAATGGCACTGTAGGAACCGTTTTTCTTGCGGACAAGCAGGGCTTTGTAGAAGGAATCGGGAACCACGACGTCGCGGTCGCCGATGGTACCGTAGCGATTCTCCCCTACGATGGGTCCAGTGACTACCCAGACGCTGCCGTAGCGATTGGCCCACTGGCGCACGCGCTTTTCCAGATACTGCCAGTCACCGGCATTGAGGGTTTCGTCCTGCGGGCAGATGTTGGTGAAATAGAAGGTCTCGGACAGGGTGTTGTTGCTGAAAGCCGCATCCGCCGCGGGCATGAGATGGCCTTTAGTCCATCCGGAGCCGGAATAGTCCTCCCGCATCGCCTGGGTGACGCCGCGCAGGCTGGGATCCATGCGGAAATCGATGCCCTCGCGTTTCTCACTTCCACCCGTCTCATCGGCAGTCAGTTCATAAGCAACCCAGTCGGGAATCAGCGTCTCGGTATTGTAGGAGGAGACGTAGGCGCCATGCTGCACGATCCGTCCTCCCGTGGTCAGGGCGGGGATTTCCATCATCTCGGACAGGGCAACGGGAGCTGCGGCGGGCGACGGGGTTCCTATCGGTTCGGGATCAGGTTGTCCCTGACGGTTACTGTTCCAATAGAGAAGGATTCCGCCCAAAAAGGCCACCAGGCAGGCGGCAACAAGTTTTATGACTTTCTTCATCGGAGAGAAGCATGCATTTTCTGCAAATTTACCATTTATTTTGATTACCTTTGAAGGTTAATGAAAAAAAGATGAAACGTTATATCCGACCTGATTTTTTGAAGAAAGGCGACACGGTCGCCGTAGTGGCCATGGCTTCCTCGCTCAGCGAGAAGAGCCGTCAGACCTTGTACTGGAAAGAGTTGCTCGAATCGTGGGGGCTCAATGTCAAACTCGGCAAACATCTTTACGACAGCGCACCGGGCGAATTCGCGGGCAGCGATGCCGACCGCGCGGCCGATATTGCGGAGATGCTGCTCGATCCCGAAGTCAAGGCGCTGATCTCCTTCCGCGGCGGATACGGCTCCATGCGCACCGTGCGGTCGATGGACACCCGGCTCTTTGCGGAGCATCCGAAGTGGCTCGTGGGCTTCAGCGACATTACCGTGTTCCACGCCCTGCTGCAAAGCCTCGGTATCGAATCGATCCATGGGGCGATGCCCAGCACCATCGGGCCTGACGCGGGCGACGATTCCCGCGTGAGCGAAGAATCGCTGCACAAGGCGCTCTTCGGAAAGATCCGCTCCTACCGTACGGCGCCGCATCCGTTCAGCAAGCCGGGACAGACCCGTGGCCGGCTGGTGGGCGGCAACCTGAGCCTTTTCGTCTCCTGCCTGGGCACGCCCTGGCAGAATCATCTGGACGAGGACAGCATCCTCTTTATCGAAGATGTGGATGAAAGGATGTACAATCTCGACCGGATGTTGCTCACGCTCCAGCAGGGCGGCTGTTTCGAGCGGGCGAAAGGCATCATCATCGGTCAGTTCACGGACACCAGCGGCGAGGACGAGTGGCAGCGCAAGGTCCTCGATCTCGTCAACGAATACATGGCACCGCTCGACAAGCCCGTCCTGTTCGGCTTCGACAGCGGCCACGAACACCCCAACTACAGCCTCTACCTCGGCCGGGAAGTCACCCTGGATGTCACCGCCGACGGCGGACTGTTGAAGTTTATGTAATTATTTAGCTCGAATGAAAGATGCCCGGTCAAGCCGGGCATGACGGAAAACCAACGATAACTTATAGCGGAGCGGGTGGTTTTTGGCGCAGCGAGCATTTCTCTGCGAGCCAGACAAAAACCAGAGCGAAGCGGCAGACGAAGGTCCTAAGATGCCCGGTCAGGCCGGGCATGACGAAAAAGACAACAAAATACACAACGATATGCTTAAAGACGGACAACTGTACATCGCACACAGCGACAACGGAAACATCAACCTCGTAGGCAAAATGGCCAATCGGCACGGCCTGATTGCCGGCGCCACCGGTACCGGCAAAACCGTTACCCTGCAGGTGCTCGCCGAGACCTTTTCCCAGGCCGGCGTCCCCTGCTTCATGGCCGATATGAAAGGCGACTTGAGCGGCATCAGCCAACCCGGCAAACTCAGCGGCTTCATCGAGAAACGCATGCCCGAATTCGGCATCGAAAATCCGGAATTCGCCGGCTGCCCGACCCGCTTCTTCGACGTGTTCGGCGAACAAGGCTTCCCCATGCGCGCCACCGTCTCGGCCATGGGCCCGCAGCTCCTTGCCCGCCTGATGGAACTCACCGAAGTCCAGACCGGCGTCTTGAACGCCGTGTTCCGCATCGCCGACGACAACAACCTGCTGCTCATCGACCTGAAAGACCTTAAACTCATGCTGGATTTCGTCGGCAAGAACGCCGCCCAGTTCACCACCGAATACGGCAACATCGCCCCCGCCAGCATCGGCGCCATCCAGCGTTCCGTGCTGCAGATCGAGAGCGAAGGCGGCAACCAGTTCTTCGGCGAACCCGCCTTCAACGTAGAAGACCTCTTCGCCGTAGAGAATGGCCGCGGTGTAATGAACGTCCTTGCTGCCGACAAGCTGATGCTCAATCCGAAACTCTACTCCACCTATCTGCTTTGGCTGATGACCGAGCTCTATGCCAACCTGCCCGAAGTCGGCGACCTTGAACTGCCGAAGTTCGTCTTCTTCTTCGACGAGGCGCACATGCTCTTCGACGGCACCTCCAAGGCGCTGGTGGACAAGATCGAACAAGTCATCCGCCTGATCCGTTCCAAGGGCGTGGGCATCTATTTCATCACCCAGGTGCCGAGCGACGTGCCCGTCAATGTCCTGGCGCAGCTGAGCAATCGCGTCCAGCATGCCCTGCGCGCCTACACGCCGCAGGACCAGAAAGCCGTGCGCGCCGCGGCCCAGACCTTCCGCCCCAATCCCTCGTTCAAGACCGAAGAGGCCATCCTCGACCTGGGTACGGGCGAGGCCCTCGTTTCCTTCCTCGACGAGAAGGGTGCCCCCAGCGTCGTAGAGCGCGCCAAGATCCTGTTCCCGCTGAGCCAGATCGGCGCCATCACGCCCGGCCAGCGGATGGACATCCAGGCCACCGCACCCAAGAAACTCAAGGACTACGAGAAATTCTTCGACCGCGAAAGTGCCTACGAAGTGCTCACCGAAGCCCGGCAGAAAGCCGAAGAGGAAGCCGAGAAAGAGCGGAAGGCCCTTGAGAAACAGAAAGAAAAAGAAGCCAAGGCAAAGGAAAAGGAGAAAGAGAAGAAGGCTTCCAGTAAGAGCAAGAAAGCCGGCATCGGCCGCACCATCCTCGGCACGATGATCGCCGCCGCTGCCACGAGTTTCGCCCGCAGCGCCGGCACCCGCATCGGCAAGAGCATCGGCGGCGGCAGCAGCAAGAAGAGCACCTCGACGGCCAAGAAGAGCACTTCCACGACCAAAAAGAGTACCTCCACTGCCAAGAAGGCCAATACGGCCACGAAGAAAGCCGTCAATACCGCCGCCCGCAAGGTAACGACCGAAATCCTGAAGAACATCTTCAAATAGATGGTCTTCATCCTGCTCATTCTGGTACTTTGGTGCCGCCGCTCCGCGACGGTGGCTGACTGGTATGCGCAGCACGTGTATCCCGTTCTGTCGAAAGGGCTCAGCTGGCTGGCCTCGCCTTTCAGTTTCTCCATTACGGAAATCCTGATCGTACTGCTGGTCGTGCTCTTCATTGTCAGGGTCGTCCGGATCTTCACGGCAAAGGAACGGCACGGAAGACGTGTCTGGCGGGCGGTGCGGTTACTGCTCTGGATCTATGTATGGTTCTATGCGGCCTGGGGCATCAACTATTTCCGGAGCGACCTCTTTGCCCGGACCGAATCGGTCCCGATGCCTTATGAGGAAGCAGAATTCCACGAGTTTCTGGCGGAATTTTCCGAACAGCTCAACACCAACTGGTGCGATGTGGAGGAGATCGACCGGGAAGCGGTGGAGAAACATGTCAAGACCTGGTATGCCAGCCTCCCGCCCGAAACGGGATTGGCACGACCTTATTCGTGGCAGCATCCCAAACGGCTCACCTTCAACCGTATTTATTCCGCTGTCGGTGTACTGGGCTATATCGGGCCTTTCTTCGACGAGATGCATGTCAACCACGATGTCCTGCCGCTGGAATATCCATTCATCTATGCGCATGAGTATTCGCACGTGCTGGGCGTGAGCAACGAGGCCGAGGCCAATTTCTGGGCGTTCGAAAACTGTCGGCACAGCGAAGATCCGGCCATCCGGTACAGTGCCTGGTATATGCTGCTCACCTACACGGCTGGCAACATCCGCTCCCTGCTGGATGAAGAAGCTTATCAGGCCTGGCGCGAAACGCTGCGACCGGAAGTCTATGCCGACCTGGATTTCATGCAGAGCCACTGGCAGTCGCTGCGCTGGGCGTGGCTGTCCCGGATGCAGCACCGCATCTACGACGTTTTCCTGCGAAGCAACCGCATAGCGGACGGAACGAAGAACTACGGCCAGGTGCTGCGGCTGGTCCTGACCTTGTCTGACCTCCACGATCACGAAGAGCCTGAAGAACACAACGAACCCGAAGCCCATGGCCAAAAAGGATAATGCCCCCGCCAAGACCAACGCCGCCCGGCTGCTCGACGCGGCCGGCGTCGCCTACGAACTCATTCCCTACGAAGTGGACGAGTCCGACCTGGCGGCGCAGCATGTGGCCGACCAGTTGGGCGAGGATATCGAGCAGGTGTTCAAGACCCTGGTGCTGCGCGGCGACCGGAATGGGTTCTTCGTGTGCGTGATTCCGGGCAATTTCGAAGTGGACCTGAAAGTGGCGGCGCAGATCTCGGGCAACAAGAACTGCGAGATGCTCCACGTCCGCGAGCTACTCCCTACCACCGGCTACATCCGCGGCGGCTGCTCACCCATCGGGATGAAGAAGCCCTTCCCTACTTTCATCCACGAAAGCGCCCTACTCTATGACTATATCTTTGTAAGCGCGGGCATCCGCGGCTTGCAACTGAAGATCGCCCCGCAAGCCTTGATCGACTTTGTCGGGGCGGACATTTATCCTCTCTGACATTTTTTCGAAAATTTATGTAGTATTCTGTAGTTTTCGGAGCCAATCTGCGTCTTATGGGCAGAAACAAGTTGAGAGACTATGACTGAACGTGAATTTGAGAAGATGATCCGGGAACACAAGGGGACGATCTACACCGTCTGCTATATGTTCTCGACCGACCGCGACGAAGTGGCCGACCTTTTCCAGGAAATCCTCATCCACCTCTGGCAGG
>JAEEGI010003453.1_pt1 | contig 37688 bp, 31 predicted proteins | sample 8958751 | NCBI WGS metagenome assembly JAEEGI01 (sample SAMN16246545, study PRJNA631951) | gut metagenome | biome: gut microbiome; feature: rumen; material: KS-attached | host: Bos | place: Iran: Karaj | collected 2018-10 | reverse complement strand
AATGGGCAAAAGCCATCGACGAACTAAGGCCGGAATACCCCCTTGACTTGCTGTTGAAGTTGAGGAAGATGGCCCGTTCCGTGTTCTATTATCACCTGAAACGTCTGAAAGCCGGTGACAAATACGCCGTGGAGAAAGAGTGTATAAAGTCTGTTTTCCATGAGCATAAAGGCCGTTATGGCTACCGCCGTGTCACTGCAGAAATGCGCAACAGGGGTTTTGCCATAAACCACAAGACGGTGCAGCGTCTGATGGGCGAGATGTGCTTAAAGAGCAAAATACGCAAGATCCGCTACCGTTCATACAAAGGAGTGGTCGGCAAAATCGCCCCTAATATAATCGCCAGGGACTTTTCAGCCGATGCCCCGAACCGCAAATGGGCGACGGATGTGACGCAAATAAATATAGGCTCTGTCAAGCTCTATCTTTCCCCGATACTGGACATGTTCAATGGAGAGATCATATCCTACAACATCTCCAAAAGTCCGAACATGGAACAAGTATACGATATGCTGGACAAAGCTTTCGCCAAGTTCGACAATCTTGACGGCCTGATATTGCACTCCGATCAAGGTTGGCAATACCAGCATTTTGGCTACCGTCAACGGCTTGCCGAGCATCACATCATGCAAAGCATGTCAAGGAAAGGGAACTGCCTTGACAATGCGATGGCGGAGAACTTCTTTGGAATCATGAAATCTGAACTTCTATATGTCGAAGAGTTTGAGTCGCCCGAAGCCTTCATGAAGGCTTTAGATGAATATATAGACTATTATAACAATAAACGAATTAAATCCCGGTTAAAAGGAAAGAGCCCGGTGCAATACCGAACTCTTTCTTTAAGCCATTAATGTTTAACCCGTCCAACTTTTTGGGGTCACTTCAGGGCGGGTGGTTTTTTTAGGACTTGCCGGTCATGATGTTGAGGACCATCTGGTCGGTGGCGCACATGGCGTCGGCGCCGATGACGGTGAGGTTGCGGATGCTGCGGTCGACGTCGTCGTCGATGATGCCCTCGGCGCTGGTGACGTGGCGGCCTTCCATGGCGAGCACGGCGCTGAGCAGGGCGGTGGAGACGCCTGAGGCGATCTTGAGGGCGCAGCTGGGCTTGGCGCCGTCGCAGATCATGCCGGTGAGGTTGGCGATCATGTTCTTGACTGCATAGCAGATGCGGTCGAAGCTGCCGCCCATCAGGTAGGTGATGCCGCAGGAGCTGCCGATGGAGGCGACGACACAGCCGCACAGGGCGCTGAGTTTGCCCAGGCTCTGCTTGATGTAGATGGCCGTCAAGTGGCTGAGGGTGAGGGCCCGGATGAGCTCTTCCTCGGTGTTCTCGTTCTCGATGGCATAGACGGCGACAGGGTTGGTGGCGCAGATGCCCTGGTTGCCCGAGCCGCTGTTGCTCATCACGGGGATGAGGGCGCCGCCCATGCGGGCATCGGTAGCCAGGGCGGTCTTGGAGAGGATGCGTGAGAAGATGGTGTTGCCAAAGATGCCGTGGCTCAACGGACGGTCCATGGTCTTGCCCAGGCAGTGGCCGTAGTTGCCCTTGAGGGACTCCTGGGCGGCCTTGAGGTTGTAGTCGCGGGTCTCGAGAATGAAGCGGATTTCGTCGATAGGGGCCTGCATAGCGAAGTCATAGACCAGGCGCAGGTTCAGGGCGATGTCGTCATCGCTGCCGTCGCTGCTCTTGCCGCCCTGCTCGTCGAGCAGCACCTCGTCATCGCGGGTGATGCGCACGAAATGGGTGTGCGAGCCGCTGATGATGGCCGTGGAGCGGTGTCCGTCGCCCTCGCACAGCACCTCGACATAGAGTTTGTCGCAGTCGCCCTGCTTGAGCTGGATGTCGATGTGGCCCTCGTCGATGTAGCGCTTGCCCTGCTCGATGGCCTCGGAGCAGACGTCCTTGAGCACCTCGAGTTGGTACTCGCTCTTGCCGATGATGGCGCCCAGGGCGATGGCGATGGGCAGGCCGATCATGCCGGTGCCGGGGATACCCACACCCATGGCGTTCTTGAGGATGTTGGCACTCAGCAAGGCGGTGATTTTCTGTGGTTTAGACCCCAATGCCTCGGTGGCTCGGGCTACACACAGTGCCACAGCCATGGGCTCGGTACAGCCCACGGCAGGGACAACCTCGCGCTTCATCAGCGCGATAATCTGCTCTCGAATCTTCTCTTCAATCATTGTTTTAGTTTATAGTCCTTAGTCCCTAGTTTCTAGTTGTTTTGGAGATTTATTCTTTAAATTTGGTGAGGCCGCCGTCCAGGAAGTCGAGGAAGGCGGGGACGTCCTCCTTGTAGCTGAACGAGCCGCTCAGGGCGTTGCCCTGCGGGTCGACGCACACGTAGAACGGCTGCGTGTTGCTGCCGAACTTGTAGCGCTGCAGGTAGCTCCACTTGTCGCCGATGGTGCGCAGCGTGCGCGTCTCGCCGTTCTCCTCGGTCACCTCGATGGGCTCGGGCAGCGGGCGCTTGTCATCAACGAACAGGGAAATGAGCACATAATCCTTGTTCAGCTTGTCGGCCACGCTGGGGTCGGTCCACACGGCAGCCTCCATCTTGCGGCAGTTCACACAGCCAAAGCCGGTGAAGTCGAGGAAGACGGGTTTGCCGGCGGCGGCAGCGGCGGCCATACCCTGCTCATAGTCGGTGTAGGCGGCGCGCACCTCCTTGGTGTTGAGGTTGAAGTCCTGGGTGTTCATGGGCGGCGCAAAGGCGCTCACGGCCTTGCACGGTGCGCCCCACAGGCCCGGAATCATATAGATGGCGAAGGCAATCGAAATCAATCCGCCCATGATGCAGATCACGGGCATGGGCTTGGTCTCATCGCCAGGCATGACGATATCGCTTTGGAATTTGAGTTTGCCGATGAGGTAGAGGCCCAGCAGGCCAAAGATGGCGATCCACAGGCACAGGAACACCTCGCGGTCCATCAGGTGCCAGCCGTAGGCCAGGTCGGCCACCGAGAAGAATTTGCAGGCAAAAGCCAGCTCGATGAAGCCGAGCACCACCTTGAGGATGTTCATCCAGCCGCCCGACTTGGGAGCCGACTTCAGCCACGAGGGGAAGAGGGCAAACAGCGTGAACGGCAGCGCCAGGGCCAATGCAAAGCCCAGCATGCCGATGGCGGGACCCCAGAAGTTGCCGCTGGTGGCGAAATCCACGAGCAGGAAGCCGATGATGGGACCCGTGCACGAGAACGAAACCAGCGCCAAGGTAAACGCCATCAGGAAGATGGACAGCAGGCCGCTGGTGTTGCTGGCCTTGTTGTCGACAGCGTTGGACCACTTGCTGGGCAGCTTGATCTCGAACATGCCGAAGAATGATAGCGCAAACACCACCAGCAACAAGCACAGGAAGATGTTGAACACCGCGTTGGTCGAGAGGGCGTTAAGCGCGCTGGGGCCGAAGATAGCGGTCACGATCAGTCCCAGAGCCAGGTAGATGACGACAATCGAGATGCCATAGGTAATGGCGTCCTTGATACCTTTTTTCTTGTCATTTTTGGCCCGCTTGAGGAAGAAGCTCACCGTCATGGGGATGATGGGCCACACGCACGGCGTGAACAGCGCCACCAGACCACCCAGCAGACCCAGCAGGAAGATGTACCACAGCGAACGGCTGCTGCTGCCGCCATCGGTGCCGTCGATGCGCTGGATATCGCCTACAACGGGCTTCCACAGGGCATCGTGGTCCAGGGCGGCGAGGACTGCGCTGTCAACGGGAGCGCCCATCGCGGCGCTGTCGGCAGCAGCGGCAGCCAGGGCTGCCAGCGAGTCGGCTTTGGCCTTTGCTTTAGCCTCAGCGTCAGCCTTTTCCTGTTCCTCCTTGGCCTTGTCAGCATCGCCGTCAACGGCGGGCGATTTGCCGGCTTTCTTGAAGCTTGCTGCGCTGGGAGGCAGGCACGACTGGTCGTTGCAGGCGCCATATTCCAGGTCAGCATCGATATCGTAGTTGGGCTTGGTGAACTTCACCTTCTGCACAAACTGTACATTGTTTTCGAAATAGCGCAGCTTGGCGCCGAACATTTCGTCAAACTGCGAAATTTCTTTGCCCACGGCCTTAAGCTTTCCCACAGGCTCCACGCCGTCCTTCTTGTGGAAGGTGATACTGGCCTCGGTGGGACCAGCATCGCCCAGGTTGGTGGAATACACATGCCAGCCTTTGTCGATCTTGCCTGTGAAGACAATCTCGCCCTCGCTGGAGCCGTTAGTGGTTCTAAGCTGAGAAGTAAACGTCACGGGATTAGCCATCTGGGCGGCAGCCAGCAGGGCCACCGTCGCCATTGTCAGCAATGTTGCAATTTTCTTCATAATTCTATTTTTGTATTCTGGTTATCGTTTAACCTGCAAAATTAAGAAAAATTATTATTCTGATACCCTTTGTATGTGTTTTTTGCCTTCAGAAATGAAATTTTCATTGTCTTTTTATTATCTTTGCCGCTATAAAACCACAATAACATAAAGAAAACAGAAATATGAAGAGGATTGTTTTATCCATGCTCGTGGGCATGATGATGCTGGGCGCAATGGCCCAGGAGGGCAAATTAACGGTCAGTGGCTACTATAATGGGCTGGGCGATTCGGTGAAGGTCTTTCTTATCGATGCCAATGGCGGAATGCTGGTTCAGGAAATCCGCGCCGTCAATGGTGACAAGCTTGACATGACGTTTGACCTGAATGATGCAGCGATGCTCTATGTGTTCGGCTTAAAGAACGGCGAATTGAAAGCTGACAATGGCTTTGCCATTCCTGCTCTGCCTGGCGAGCATGCTGTCATCGAGGGCGGAGGCGAGGATTACACCTTGGGCGGCTCTCAGTTCTATCGCGATTATCACGAGGCATCTCAACTGGTCGATGCCCCTCAAGCGGCGGCTCGGGCTTTCATAAAGGAATGTCAGGACAAGTTCAGTCAAGGAGTCCCCGAGGAGGAGATCAATAAGGAGTATGAGGAGAAATATCCCGCCCTGGAGCAAGCCCTGGCCGATGCGGTACTGGGCTATGTCAAGGCTCATCCCGATGCTGATGCATCGGCTATGTTGCTCGCCGATTTGGGCAGTGATACCAAGCACATGAAAGAGGGCGCAGCATTGTTGAGCGAGCGTGCTCGTGGCAGCCTTGCCGCAAACATGTACAAAGGCATTCTCGCCGCAGCCGAGAAAGAAGAGGCCAGTCAGTCACTCCAAGAGGGACTTGAGGGTCAGATGGCACCCGACTTCACGCTGATGGATATCAATGGCAAGCCGTTGGCACTGAGCAGCCTGCGTGGCAAGTGGGTGATCATCGACTTCTGGGGCTCGTGGTGCGGCTGGTGCATCAAGGGCATGCCCAAGATGAAGGAATACTACGCCAAGTACAACGATAAGCTCGAAATCCTGGGCGTGGACTGCAATGACACCGTTGAGAAGTGGAAAGGCGCTGTTGCTAAGCACGAGATACCTTGGCTGCACGTGTACTGGGACAAGGACAACGGTGACAACCCGGTTGAGCTCTATGGTGTTCAAGGCTTCCCCACCAAGGTCGTTGTTGACCCCCAGGGCAAGGTGGCCAAGATCATCGTGGGCGAGGCTCCCTCCTTCTACGACTACCTGGACGAGGTGTTGAAGTAATCGATAATTCTGTTTTTTAAAACCGTGGCTGAGCCACGGTCCACACGACATTAATTATAATAAAATGAACCACACTCAATGTTTGATAATTGGCTCTGGGCCTGCGGGTTACACAGCCGCAATTTATCTGGTGCGCTCCGCCATTGACTGCTTGCTCATCGAGGGCCTGCAGGTGGGCGGACAGCTGACCCAGACGACTACCATAGAAAATTTCCCGGGCTTCCCCGAGGGCGTTGACGGCTTCCAGCTGATGGATAACATGCGCCAGCAGGCCGTGAACCTGGGCGCAACGATGAAATCGGGCCTCGTGGCAGGCATCGACATGAGCCAGCGCCCGTTCCTCGTCACCCTCGACGGCGGCGAGCAAATGACTGCTGATACCATCATCGTGGCCACCGGCGCCACGGCCAAGTACTTGGGCTTGCCCGATGAGACGAAGTATGCCGGCCAGGGCGTTTCGGCATGCGCCACGTGTGACGGCTTCTTCTACCGCAAGAAGGTAGTGGCCGTTGTTGGCGGCGGTGACACCGCCTGTGAGGAAGCCGACTACCTGAGCCACCTCGCCAACAAGGTCTATCTGATTGTGCGCAAGGACTATCTGCGTGCCAGCGAGGCCATGCAGCAGCGCGTCAAGGAGAACGAGAAAATCGAAATCCTGTTCAATACCAACACTGTGGGCCTCTTCGGCGACAACGGCGTGGAAGGCGCCCACCTGGTGCGTTTCAAGGACACCGATAAGGAGGAACTGTTTGACATCGCCATCGACGGCTTCTTCCTCGCTATCGGCCACCGTCCCAACACCGAGTTTCTGGGAGGTCAAGTCGATCTCGACGAGCAAGGCTACATCCGCCTGACGGGTCACAACACCGCCACCAACGTCGAGGGCGTGTTTGCCGCCGGTGACGTCGCCGACCCCCATTACCGCCAGGCCATCGTCGCTGCCGCAGGAGGCTGCCGCGCAGCCATCGACGTCAAGCAGTACCTGTCCTGATAGCGGGGACGAGACTATAAAAAACGATAGAAGCTATAGCATTTATAGCTTCTATCGTTTTTTATATATACTCTGGATTCTTTACTGTTCGTTGGGGACGTCGATGTTGTGGGACATGACCAGGTCGTGGGTGCGTTGCATGAAGCGGGTGAATTCGCCCTTGCTGTCGGGGCGGAGCAGGTCAGGACGAGCCTCAGGGATGAGGACGTAGTTCTCGCCGCTTGAGCGGGGTTTCTGGACAAAGAAGAGTTTGTATCGGGGGGCGGTGACGACGGCACGGCCGTTTTCCATCCTGAGCGAGACTTTGACCATGGCACCGCCGCGGGTGTCGATGTCGCTCTGGTTGCTGATGAAGTTGCCCATGCTGTAAACGAGGAGCACGTTTTTGTCAAACTCCTTGTTGTAGCGCATCTCCATGGGCTCGACCACGTGGGGATGTCCGCCGATGATGAGGTCCACGCCCTGGCTGACGAGCCAGTCGGCGAGAGTTCGCTGCGAGGAGACGGGCTTGAGCTGGTACTCGATGCCCCAGTGCAGGTTCACGCAGATGGCATGCGCTCCGCGTTCGCGGGCCAGTGCGATGTCGTCGGCAATGAGCTGCTGGTCAATGAAATCGACGATGACATCACCCTGGATGGGGATGCCGTTGGTACCGTAGGTGTAATCCAAAAAAGCGATCTTCATGCCCTTGACGTTGACGATATAAGGAATGCGCTTTTCTCGGTCCTGCTGGCTGGGATAGGTGCCGATATGGGGGATGCCCAACGAATCGAGGATGTGGCACGTGCGCACCAGGCCCTTGTCACGACGGTCCAGGCAGTGGTTGTTGGCGGTGAGAAAGAGGTCGAAACCCACTTGCCGCAGTTGCTGGGCATAGCTGTCGGGGGCGCTGAAGCATGGATAGCCCGTGTAGGGTTTGCCGCCCAAGGGGCACTCCAGATTGACGACGGCCAGGTCGGCGCCGCTGATGTCTTGGGTCAGATACTGGAAACAGGGGCTGTAATCGTAGGTGCCGTCGGCCTGTTGGGCGGCGGTGATTTGCGGGGCGTGCTGCATCGCGTCGCCTACAAACGCCAGCTCCACCGTGTGGTTGCTCTGGAGCAGCGACACGAGTGACAACATCAATATGGAGAGCAGTTTCATTTAGTTTTTAGTCCCTAGTCCTTAGTCCTTAGTTTTTGGTTCCCAGTTGAATGCGGATGCCTCCTTTAAACTCTAAACCTTAAACTCTAAACTTCAATAGAGCAAGCTGGCATGCTCTATTGAATGATTAACGTCCTCGTTTGGCGGCCTTGGCCTGAGCCTTGGCGTTGCGCATCATCTGCATGGGGTTGGTCGAAACCTGGTGCATGACTTTGCGCATCGACAGGAACTGCTTCAGCAGGCGGTTCACCTCCTCGACACTGGTTCCGCTGCCGGCAGCAATGCGTTTGCGGCGGCTGGCGTCGATAATGTCGGGGTTGGAACGCTCCTTCGGGGTCATCGAGCCGATGATGGCCTCTACGCCCTTGAATGCGTCGTCAGGAATGTCGATATCCTTGATGGCCTTGCCCACGCCGGGAATCATCGATGCCAGGCTCTTGAGGTTACCCATCTTCTTGATTTGCTTGATCTGCTTGACGAAGTCGTCGAAGTCGAATTTGTTCTGCTTGATCTTCTTCTCGAGCTTTTCAGCCTCTTCCTCGTCATATTGCTGCTGCATGCGGTCCACAAACGACACGATGTCGCCCATGCCCAGGATGCGGTCGGCCATACCCTTGGGACGGAAGGGGTCCAGGTCGGTCATCTTCTCGCCGATACCCACAAACTTGATGGGCTTGTCGACGACGGCGCGGATCGACAGGGCGGCACCACCACGGGTGTCACCGTCGAGCTTGGTGAGCACAACGCCGTCAAAGTCCAGGCGCTCGTTGAAGGCCTTGGCCGTGTTCACGGCATCCTGACCGGTCATCGAGTCGACGACGAACAGGGTCTCGTTGGGGTGGATGGCATCCTTGATGGCCTTGATCTCGACCATCATGGCCTCGTCAACTGCCAGACGGCCGGCGGTATCGACAATCACCAGGTCGTAGCCGTTTTGCTTGGCATGGTCGATGGCGTGGAGGGCGATGGCCACGGGATCCTTGCTCTCGGGCTCGCTATAGACGGGCACCTCGATCTGCTCGGCAATGGTTTTCAACTGCTCGATGGCGGCAGGACGATAGACGTCGCAGGCAACCAGCAGCGGTTTGCGTTTTTCCTTGCCGTTCTTGAGGCGGTTGGCGAGTTTGCCGGTGAAAGTGGTTTTACCGGAACCCTGCAGACCCGACATCAGGATGATGGCGGGGTTGCCCTCGATGCTGAAAGTGGCTTCCTCGCCGCCCATGAGCTCGGCCAGCTCGTCGTGGACGATCTTGACCATCAGCTGGCTGGGGTTGACGGCGTTGATCACGTTCTGGCCCATAGCCTTGGCCTTGACGTCATCGACGAATTTCTTGGCGACGGGGTAGCTGACATCGGCGTCAACCAGCGCGCGGCGCACTTCTTTCAGAGTTGATGCAACATTGATTTCGGTGATGCGGCCTTGTCCTTTCAGGACCTTGAATGACCGTTCGAGTTTATCAGATAAATTTTCAAACATTATTCTTGGTGGTTTTGGATTTCTGGTTGTTAGAACTACGGATTGAACGGATGAGACGAAAATTGCGGATAAATCCATCCGTGAGAATCTCAGTTCTTCATTATTTTATTTCTTTTTAATCAATTTGTTGGTTGCCGTGTCGGGGAAGACAATCTGGGGCTTGAACTCACGGCCCTCCTCGGGAGTGACGATGGCATAGGCCATGATGATGACGATGTCACCCACCTCAACCTTGCGGGCTGCGGCGCCGTTCAGGCAGATGGTGCCACTGCCGCGCTCGCCGGCGATGGTATAGGTGTCCAGTCGCTCGCCGTTGTTCACGTCAACGATATACACGCGTTCGCCCTCGATGATGCCGGCGGCATCCATGAGGTCCTGATCAATGGTAATGCTGCCAATGTAGTTGAGGTTGGCATCGGTCACCGTGACACGGTGAATCTTGGATTTCATGACCTGGATGTACATAATCTTAGTTGTAAGTTTTTAGTTGTAAGTTTTAAGTACAATTACAATCGCCTAACACCTAAAGCCTGACACCTAAAGCCTAAAGTTTCTTGTAGGTGATGTTGTCGATTTCGCGCACGTCGCCGCAATAGACGGTGATGCAGCCCACGATATAATCGCTCTCGTCCCAGTCGGTGACGGGCTGCAGTGTGATGCCGTCACAAATCGAGAAATATTCGGTGTCCATTTCGGGCCATGCATTGATGGTGGCAACTACCCAGTCGTGGGTTTGCTCCACGGTGTGGTCCTTGGCAAATTCCAGGCTGCGTTGCAGGGTGGCATAGATTTGCGGGGCGACCTTGCGCACCTCGGGGGTGAGGCGCACGTTGCGGCTGCTCTTGGCCAGGCCGTCGTCCTCACGCACGCAGGGACACTGCACGATATTGATATCAAAGCCCAGCTGCTTGATCATCGCGCGGATGACTGCAATCTGCTGGAAGTCCTTTTCGCCAAAGTAGGCGCGGTCGGGCATCACCCAGGAGAAGAGCTTGCTCACGATCTGGCACACACCGTTGAAGTGGCCGGGACGCATGGCACCCTCCATCACCTGCTGGACGGGGCCGAGGTCAAACACGCGGGTGTCGGGCTCGGGATAGATTTCCTCGACGGTGGGCATGAAAGCCACGTCCACACCACAGGCCTCGAGCATGGCAGCATCGCGCTCGGCGGTGCGGGGATAGGTGCGCAAGTCCTCCTTGTTGTTGAACTGTGTGGGGTTCAGGAAACAACTCACGACAACGGCGTCGTTTTCACGGCGGGCGCGCTCAACGAGCGACTTGTGACCCTCGTGCAAAGCGCCCATTGTGGGCACCAGACCTACTGACTTACCTGCCTCGCGAAAGGCCTTAACGGCCTCTTGCAACTCAATGACCTTGTTGATAATCTTCATTCTTCTTTAATAATAAGATGTGAATTCAAACTGCAAAATTACTACGCAAATGCCACATAGGCAAAAAACGTGCCAACTTTTTCCATCGGAGCACTTTTATGACTGCTTTACAAGACAAGTCCTGTATTTGACCTTGACGGCAAACACAGGACTTGGGAAATGCTTAGTTTGAGGCGATTATTCGGGCCAGGAGCCGCTCAGGAGCCTGTCGATCAAGGCAGTGACGTCGCTGATGTTGATGCTGCTGTCCTGGTTGCAGTCGGCATTGTCGAGGTTGACGCCATCGGTGTCTCCGCCGAGGAGGTAATCGATGAGAGAAGTGACGTCAGAGATATTGACTGCGCCGTCTTCATTCACGTCGCCGCGCAAGAGGCCGCCGTGTTTCGTCAAGCGCCACAAGGTGAGGTGGCCGCCAGGATAGTACTGGTAGATGAGCACGTTGCGGCTGTCGATGACCTCGGCATTGAGCCAGTTGGCCTGATAACCGTTGGCATCGGCAGTGGCGGTCTGCGGGACGCTGACGAGTGGCTCGGCCGCGTTGGCCTGTGCTACGGCAAAACCGTCGCGGTAGTTGGCGATGGTGGGATAGACCATCAGTTCCTTGCCGTCCCAAACGAACGGGAAGGTGCCGTTGCAGTTGCCCTTGTTGGGCAGATTGACGGTTATTCCTGTGAAATTGTCCCCGTCAAATGCCAGTTTCTTGAGCGCACTGGAGCGGTTGACGTACAGGATGGCATCGTTGCCGTCAAGGTCGGTGTAATAGTTAAGCACCGTGCCGCTGTTGGCCGCGATGCCGTCGCAGTTGGCGAGGTAGCAGTTGTCGGTGTCCACTTCACCGCCAGTGATAGCGATACGGCTGATGCTGGTACCGCTGTTGGCACCCACGAGATAGAGTTCACCGTCCTCGAGCAGGTTGCCGCGGGCGAAGCCCATGTTGTCGCTGCGGCCAAAATCGATAACGTCGGTGGGCAAGGTATAGGTGACCACGTCGCCCGTACTGGGATTGATGACTTTGATTTCGGGATTGCCGGGCCATGGGTTGGGGAAAGCGGCGTTGCTCACAACCAGGTTACCGGCCTGGTCACGAGTGAAGCCCACATTGCTACCGCCCTCAAACGTCTCGCCTGTCAGTCCGTTCTGGTCCACCACAAGGATGGTGCTAGAAGCCTTGTCATTGATGTAGAACTTGCCGTTCATGCCGAATCCCTGTCGTGCGTCGGCCGTGGTGAGGAAACTGAGATCGTTGATTTCCCACACCTTCTCGATGCTATAGGTGACAGGGGTGGGGTGGTCTCCTCCCGGGCTGGCCCCAAGATAGGCCGGCTCGCTCTCGTTCCCGTAACCGTCGATAACGCACACGGCATACCAGTAGCCGCTCTGATAGGCGCTGGGGAGCGAATATTCGGGTTTGTAGGTGATGCCCAGCAGATAGTCGCTCTTGATGCCGTCAAATGCCGTGCTGGCAGCCTCCTCGACATAGACGTCGCTGGGAACAGCGTAGACCGAGTATTTCACCAAAGTGCCCTCTTGGGGTGTCCAAGTCAGCGTGTTGCCGTCTTGTGAGAGATTGGCAGGGGCGCCGTAGCCCGGTGCTGTCTTCCAGGTCACGGCAGGTATCATGGCGGGATGCTGGAAGGCATTGGCCAGCAGGTAGTTGCCCAGGCCACCGACACCACCGTTGTTGCCGTTGATGTTCTTGGCGCTGTAGAGCACGGCGCCAGGAGCGCTGTTTTCGGTATATTGGCGGGAATAGTCAATCTGTTGGGTGATCTCGGCCCAGTCGCTGGTCGTGTTGCTCGACGAGGCGAGGAACGAGATGCTGTGGCTGGCGTAGTGATGGCGCCCGAAATGGTTGGCAACGTAGCTCCACCACTTGGTCAACGGACCGAAAGGATTGGTCGAGTGGTTGGTCTTCCAGTAGATTTGGGGCGAGATATAGTCGATGGTGCCCTGCTCGAGCCAGGCCAGCGGGTCGCTGAAGATGCCGTTGTACTGCCAGTCGCTGCCCGTGGGGCAGGGAGTGACGCCATGCTGCGATGCCGACGTGCTGCGCGTGCCTGCCACACCGGCGGGGCCGATGCCGAAGCGCACCTCGGGCTTCACCTGTTGGATCATGTTATAGACGTCGGCAACCATCATGTTGACATTGTTGCGTCGCCAGTCGGCAAAGGTCATGTCCACGTTAGAGTCGTTCCACAGGTCGTAGTCCTCGGCACTGCTGTTGGTGGGGATGCCGTTGGGGTAGAAGTAGTCGTCAAAGATGATGCCGTCCACGTCATATTTGGTGATGATTTCCTTGATGACGTTGACGATGCGCTGGCGGGTCTCGGGCAAGCCGGGATTGAGGATGGTGGTCGTGGTGCTGCCACTGGTGTAGGACAGCAGCATGCCCGAATTCTTCAGTTCCTTGTCTTGCTCGGTATTCCAGTCGGTGCCGGTGCTCCAGCGATAGGGATTCACCCAGGCGTGGCACTGGATGCCGCGGGCATGGCACTGCTCGACGGCATATTGCAGCGGGTCGTAGCCGGGATTACGGCCGCGGGTGCCTGTCAGGTAGCTGGACCATGGCTCATAGCTGGACTGGTAGAAGGCGTCGCACATCGTGCGCACCTGCAGGAAGATGGCATTGAAATGCTGGGCCTGCAAGTTGTCCAGATAGGCATTGAGCTCGGCTTTCTGGGCCGTAGGATTGTTGACACTGGTAGGCCAGTCGATACGATAGACCGTAGCGACCCATGCGGCGCGCATCTCGCGCTTCAGGGCCTCGTCGGCATAGGTGCCGGTCGCAATGGCCAAGGTAATAAGCAGCAAAAATATCCGTTTCATCATAATTTCGATATTATTTGAGGTTGGAAAACATTTATTTGGTTATTAGCCACAAAATTAGCGATTATTTCCAATTTTTTTCTCATCTTTGTGCAACTTTTTTGAGGTGTTGTTGCATCTAATGCATGAAACCGCTTTTTTACTGAAGTAATGAGCCGTAAGCATTAAAGAACAACAAAAAACGATAAAACAATGAAAAAGACGATTTTAACACTGGTGATGGTGCTGACAATGGCACTCACTATCACAGCTGGTCCTGCCATCAAGGCAAAACCATCCAGCAAGGCCAACATCGAATTCAAGGGTGACTCGATTGTCGTTACCGACGGCGAGGAGTCTGTAACCCTAGCCGGATTGCCCGAGTTGCAGAAGGTGCGCGACAAAATCAACCGTGCACTGGACGATACCTTGACAGCCGGTAGTGGTACAACTGTGGAAATCGGTGACCACAAGGGCGAACTTGCTCCCGAGGACATCAAGGAGATCAGCAACCAGTGGGCCAGTGTGGCCAAACAATGGGCCATCAGCGGTTCTTTCTGTCTGCTGGGACTGGTGGCCCTGGTGATGTTTTTCCGCTTCCTGAACCGCCGCAACAAGTACCGCGTCATCGAGAAGGCCATCGAGAACAACTATCCGCTCAATGAACTCTCGTTGACCGATGCGAAGCGCAGCGCCATCTATGTGCAGCAGCCTGTGGTGACCGCACCTCCCGTGATGAATGCCGCTCCTGCCCCCCAACAGCCTGGCCAGGTACCCGTGGGAACCCCTATCAGCGGGCAGACCGCCGACAACCCCATCGTGATGACCGACATGGTCAACTGGCGCGCCTTGATGCCTGCCGTCAAGTGGATTGGCTGGGGAACCGTGTTGATACTGTTCAGCGTAGCGATAGGTGATGCCGATAATCCGTTCTGGCCCATCGGTTTGGCTCTAGCGGTTGTGGGACTGTGCAAGGGCTTTATCCTCTACAAGGAGCAGAAGGCTCTGCAAGAGGCCTGGAATCGCGGCCAGCAGATGTATCCCCGTGAGACTATGCGTGAGGGCATCCCCGTTCCGCCCAGCTTCGATCAAGACTATAAAGAGGACGACAACACTCCTTATCAGCCCTACTAACATCAATAATGTCTTTGCGCCTTAGCGGCTTAGCGTGAGGTTTGTAGAAGAAATAGTAACTCAAGATGCTTTCCAAGCTTGATGAAATAAGACTGCTGTCGCAATGCGCCCTGGCCGACAACCGGGACGCATTCGGCAGGCTCGTCGAGGCCTATCAGCCGCGCGTGCGTCGGTTCTTGCTGAACCTGACCACGGGTGACGAGATGCTGACCGACGACCTGGCGCAGGAGACGTTCATCAAGGCCTACGTGGGCATTCGCGGTTTCAAGGGTCTTTCGTCTTTTGGCACTTGGCTGTACCGCATCGCCTACAACGAGTTCTATAACCACATGCGCCGCCACCAGGAAGAGCATGTCGAGGACATCACGCGCCTGGCCGAGTTGAGCACCGCCAGCAGCGATGCCATCGACGCATCGATGACGGTGAAACGTGCACTAGAGGCATTGAACGAGAATGAGCGCGTGGCCGTCACCTTGTTCTATATCGAGGACCAGCCTATCAAGCAGGTGGCCAAGATCATGCAGATGCCTGAAGGCTCGGTCAAGTCGCTCATCTATCGTGGCAAGGACAAGATGAAACAATTAATAGACAACTAAATCGTTATAATAAATATGAATACCAACGAAGAAGACAAGAAACTGGCGCAGATGCTCAAGCAGGGCGCGCATGACCCCGGGGAGAACCCCTGGTTCACCCGCCGCGTTCTCAACAAGCTGCCAGAGAAACAGCCGCACGGGTCATGGGCCACGACAGTGGTCTATGCCATCGCCCTGGTGGCCTGCGTTATTATCTGGCTAATGATGTGGCGTGGTCAGGATTGGGGAGCCATCACCGTGCGCGACATCCTCTATAACGTGATGATGGGTGTTGTGACCCTCACCGTCCTGTGGCAGACCGTTACCTCGCTGCTCCACGCCGCCGACGTGTAGCCTGTAAATGGAGAATACTGAAAAAACAGAGATGACGGGTTGATTTGAGTCCGTCATCTCCGTTTTTTCAGTTATATCCGTCGGGAACTACAATCCCAGGAGTTTCTTGCTGCGGTCGAGGACCTGTGGGTCCTTGATTCTCTTGAGTTGGTCTAATAGCCATTCGGGACTTACCTCCTTGTAATTTATCACCATGCCTTTTGTCAACTGGCTTTCAGGATGTTCACAGCACCACTGCATGAATCTGTCGGTGTCACGGTAGAAGAATCCACCCACCAGCATGCCGAAATCGCCAAGCAGTTGCTTGGGCTCGGTGATGGTGCCTTTAGCCCCTTCAAGGAAAGTGTTCAAGCGGTCATACACGGTCGTGTCGCTCAAAGGAGTCCATGAGAACACTTCCAGTTGTCGCTTGCTGCGCCAGTAGTTGGTAAGCAGGGTGGTGTCGGAGCTATAGACAGTGCCGATCTTGCCGATGGTGAAACGGCCGTCATCACCGATTGTCACGGGCAGTTCATTGTCGATAAACCACAACGTGGAGTCGGTGTCCACGCCGTCGCGCTGCACGTTATAGGAAATCCAACGGCTCACGTGGATGGGTTTGCCCCACTTGTCGGGCATGACCATGCGCATCGAGTCGATGCCCACGTTGCGGGTGTGCTCGTCGATGTCGTCCCAATAGGACAGGTTCATGCCGCCACACTCTCCCAACCGCATGAAGTCGATCATGCCGTTCTTATCAAAGGTGGCCAGCCAGCAGGTGCGGGTGTCGCTGTAGCTGGTCTGTCCCAGCAGCAGGGTGATGCCCTTGTCGGGATTGTCCTGCAGACCCCACACGCGCACGACGGTGGTGTTGGTGTCCACATGCATCACCTTGTCCAGTCCGATGGCCTCGCATGTGGCCAAGTCAAGGATGCAGTGAGGCAGCTTCTCGCCGTCGTTGTCGTAGCGGAAGTCGTTGCCGTTAAGGGTCAGCGAGTCGTCGCAGATGCCTGCGTTGCACAAGAAGTCGTGACCGTTGTTGATCTCGTCGCCCTGTTGCCACTTGCCGGTGCACGACACAATGGCCAGTGCCACCATCAACATTGCAATTGTTCTCATCATTTCTATTCTTTCTTTTTAATGGCCGCTGCAGAGCAACGGCACAGTTGAACCTTGTTAATCGCCTAATTTGCGGTAGCGCACGCGGGTGGGCTCTTCCTTGCCCAGGCGCTTGAGCTTGTTTTCTTCATATTCGCTGTAGCTGCCCTCGAAGAAGAACACGTTGCTGTTGCCCTCGAAGGCCAGGATGTGGGTGCAGATGCGGTCCAGGAACCAGCGGTCGTGGCTGATGACCACGGCACAGCCGGCGAAGTCCTCAAGACCTTCCTCCAGGGCTCGCAGGGTGTTCACGTCGATATCGTTGGTGGGCTCATCGAGCAAGAGGACGTTGCCCTCCTCCTTCAAAGCCAATGCCAGTTGCAGACGGTTGCGTTCACCACCCGAGAGCACGCCGCACTTCTTCTGCTGGTCCACGCCGCTGAAGTTGAAGCGCGACAGGTAGGCACGTGCGTTGACGTCGCGGCCACCCATGCGCAGCAGTTCCACGCCGCCAGAGATGACCTCATAGACCGACTTGTCAGGGTCGATGCTCGTGTGCTGCTGGTCGACATAGACCGCCTTGACCGTCTCGCCAACCTCAAAGACGCCGCTGTCGGGCTTCTCCAGTCCCATAATCAGGCGGAAAAGTGTGGTCTTGCCGGCGCCGTTGGGGCCAATTACGCCCACGATGCCGTTGGGCGGCAGCATGAAGTTCAAGTCGTCAAACAACAGCTTGTCGCCGAAGGCCTTGGCTACATGCTGGGCCTCGATGACCTTGTTGCCCAAGCGGGGGCCGTTGGGGATGAAGATTTCGAGTTTCTCCTCTTTCTCCTTGACCGTCTCGTTCAACAGTTTGTCGTAGCTGTTCAAGCGCGCCTTTCCTTTGGCCTGTCGGGCTTTGGGCGCCATGCGTACCCATTCCAGCTCGCGTTGCAGGGTCTTTTGGCGCTTGCTCTCGGTTTTCTCCTCCTGGGCCAGGCGCTGGGTCTTCTGCTCCAGCCAACTGCTGTAGTTGCCCTTCCAAGGGATGCCCTCGCCGCGGTCGAGTTCCAGGATCCAGCCGGCCACGTTGTCGAGGAAGTAGCGGTCGTGGGTCACGGCGATGACCGTGCCCTCGTATTGCTGCAGGTGCTGCTCCAGCCAGTCGATGGACTCGGCATCGAGGTGGTTGGTGGGCTCATCGAGCAGCAGGACGTCGGGTTTCTGCAACAGCAGGCGGCACAGGGCCACGCGGCGGCGTTCACCACCGCTCAGGTGCTCGGTCAGCTGGTCTCCCTCGGGGCAGCGCAAGGCGTCCATGGCGCGCTCCAAGCGGTTGTCCAGGTTCCACGCGTCGGTGGCGTCGATGATGTCCTGCAACTCGGCTTGACGGGCAAACAGTTTGTCCATCTTCTCAGGATCCTCGTAGTACTCGGGCATGCCGAACTTGAGGTTGATGTCCTCAAACTCCTTCAAGGTATCCACCACGTGCTGAACGCCTTCCTGCACCACCTCCTTGACCGTCTTGGTCGGGTCGAGCTGCGGGTCCTGGGGCAGGTAGCCCACCGTGTATCCCGGTGCAAACACCACCTGACCCTGATACTGTGTCTCCAGGCCGGCGATGATCTTCATCAGCGTCGATTTACCCGCACCGTTCAAGCCGATGATGCCGATTTTGGCGCCATAGTAGAACGAGAGGTAGATGTTCTTGAGGATCTGTTTTTGGTTCTGCTGGATGGTTTTGCTCACGCCCACCATCGAGAAGATGATTTTCTTGTCGTCAACTGTTGCCATAATAGTCAAGTTTTATTATTTCCCGCAAAGGTAGTGAAATCCCGTCATTATTGCAAGAATGGGGATGACTTTCATGATATTAAAGGTGTTTGGTGAGGGGCTTGTCGTCCCAGTTGTTGACCAGGGCGGTGAGCCACTGGCGGGCGGCTGGGTCGTCGAGGCGGCCTATCTCATTGAGTAGGGCGGGGCGGTCGCGAGGCGGCAGCTTGAACAACGGCAGCAGTCGGTTGCCCTGGTCGCGGTGGGCGGCCATCCAGGTCAGGAACCGCTGCGGATTCATGTGGTAGAGCTGCACCACATCCCAGGGAAAGGGGTTGTATTGGTAATCGGGGTCGTAAGAGGAATTGACCAGCAGGCTGTATTCGTTCCAGGTGTCCATGATGTCAGTGTCATGTCGTGAGCACACGAGCATGTCCCATGTCTTGAAGTCCATGACAGCATATTGGTCGACTTTGCCTTTTTCTGCCACCACTTGCTGCCCCAGGAGCACGAAATGCCCCTTGGCGTTGATGACATAGGACTGGTCCCACTGTTGCCACCACTGGGGAGCCCCCTTGAGGTCGCCCTTGAAGTCCATGAGGCACTTGCCCATGGTACGGTGCAAGGTCAGCCGGTCATTGCCGTCAAAGGTGAAATAGCCGTCGAGAGTGAAAGAATTGTCGTCGTCGGGATTGGAGAGGTCGCAACGCCAAAGCAGATGCAGCTCGCGGGCATTGATGGCGTCGAGCACACTGCCCTGCCGGTCATAGGTGATGAGGTCCACACAGTAGCCCACACCGCTGCCGGTGAAGTATGCCGCCAGCGTGATGCCGTTGCCCATGTCGCGCACTCCCAGCAGCAGCCACTGTCCCATCTCGTCCACAAAATCCTCGCCGGCGGGTACCACTAGCGCCATGTACTGGTCATGGTCAACGCGCTGGCCCGTGAAGTCGCCGTCCTGTTGTCGCGGATCACCGCAATAGACGTCGGGCAGGGCGAGCGTGTCGCCCAGCAGCATGTCGTCGTTGATGGCAATGCCGAGACTGTCGAGAAAGGCAAATTGCGGGTTCTGTACCTTGCTGCCGCCAGAACAGGTGGCCAGCGAGAATGACAGGAACAGCAACATCAAGAGATGGAAGGTCTTCATAGAGATTGTTTTTTAATGGCGCAAATGTAATGATAATAATTCTGATGGAGATGAAAAAAAGTGGGTATTTTGGGGCGATTGGGCAGTTTTTTGTAATTTTGCGGTGTATATGGGGAAAAACGACAAAACCAACATACAACATCCCGAGGCATGGGAACTGCTTGTGGCCATTGGCGACCAGCAGTTGGACTATATCCTGTACGCGCCTGCTGTGGCAGGATCGCTGCAGATGGGTCATGCGTCGCGCACCGACGACTCGCTGCAAGCGCTGGAAGATGCCACCTACGACACGCCTGATCTGCTCAACGACTACAAGCGGGTGAGGGTAGTGGTTCATTCACAGCATTTTGTGCTGCTGCCGATGGAGACCAGCGACGAGGATTGTGCCGAACTGGTGCGTACCGCCTTTCCTGCCGATGACGGCGAAGCCGCCGTGTGTGCGCTGCCCCAAAACGGTGTGAAGATTGCCTATCTGATGCCGCGCGGTATGCAGGCCTTCCTGGGTCGCACGTTCAGCTTCCCTGAGGTGTATCATCACCTGTTCCCGTTGTGTGAGTACTTCAAGAGCCTGAACCGCAGCGATGACCTGTCGCGCATGTTCCTGAACTTGAATGCCGAGAGTATGGATGTGGCCATCTATCGCAAAGGTGCCTTCCTGTGTGCCAACAGCTACCGGTTTACCAATGCCCACGATGCCGCCTATTTCGCCCTGAATGCCTGGCGCACACATGGACTGGACCAGTTGACCGACGAACTGCATCTCATGGGCGACAACACGATGCGTGCAGCGATGACGCCCATGCTGCGTGAATTTGTTAAATTTGTGATGCCTGCCGTCTATCCCGCTGCCGCGATGCAGTTGGGACGCAATGCGATGCAGGCACCGCTGGAATTGATACTGCAGGCCCTATGCGAATAATTAGCGGAAAATACGGCCGACGTCGCTTTGACGTGCCCACCAACATCACCGCGCGCCCCACGACCGACATGGCTCGCGAAAACCTGTTCAATGTGCTGGGCAACATCATTGACCTGGAGGACAAGACGGTGCTCGACCTGTTTGCCGGCACCGGTGCGATGAGTTTTGAGTTCCTGTCCCGCGGTTGTGCCCATGTCACCGCTGTAGAGAAGGCGCGTGTCCAGGCCGATTTCATCAAGCGCGTTCAGCAGCAGTTGGGCGACCCTAACCTGACGCTCGTGCGCGGCGACGTGTTCAAGTTTGTGGCCACTTGTCGCCAGTCGTTTGACGTGATCTTTGCCGATCCTCCTTACGACCTGCCGCGTTTTGGCGACATTCCCAAACTGGTGCTCGACTCACCGCTGGTGCATGACGGCACATTGTTTATCATGGAGCACCCCCGTGAGCATGATTTCAGCGCCCTGCCGCACTTCTCGCAGCAGCGCGTCTATGGCAAGGTCAATTTCTCGTTGTTTGAGATACTAGATGAAGGACGAGAGTAAATATATCACCCGCCTGGAGCAGCACGACGTGAAGCCTACCGCGATGCGCATCCTGCTGTTGCGCACGATGATGGCCCATGACGATGCGTTCTCGCTCCAGAGCCTTGAGGACGAGTTGGACACGGTGGACAAATCGACCATCTACCGCACCATCACCTTGTTCCTGACCCATCACCTGATCCATGCCATCGACGATGGCACGGGCATGTTCAAGTATGCCGTGTGCAGTCCCGACTGCCATTGCGGTGAGGATGACGGGTCTATTGACCACATGCACGCTCATTTCAACTGTGAGCGCTGCGGGCGCACCTTCTGCCTGCAGACGACCCAGGTGCCGCTGGTTACCTTGCCTGGCAATTTCCAGGTTCACAGTATCAATTATGTGCTCAAGGGCTTGTGTCCTGAGTGCAATGTTCAAGACGCGTCTTGAACATTGCAGTTGAAAGTTTAAAGTTTAGAGTTTAGAGTTTTGTGAAATAATTGAAGGGTTAGATGAAGACTGTTAGCCGCTGGTTGCGCAACATATTGATTTTCTTCTTCACCTCGACTATCCTGGCCGTGGTGATACTCAAGTATATCCCCGTTTATGTCACTCCGCTGATGCTGATTCGCTGTGTCGAAAACGTCATTAAAGGCGATACACCAAGAATCTCCCACCGCTGGATACCACTTGACCGCATCAGCCACAACCTGCCTCAAGCGGTGATGGCCAGCGAGGACAACCTGTTCCTGAAGCACAGCGGATTTGACCTGGAACAGATCCAGAAGGCACAGCTCGAGGCCCAGGAGGGCAAGCGTCAGCGTGGTGCCAGCACCATCAGCCAGCAGACGGCCCGTAACGTGTTCCTGTGGCAACAGCGTTCATGGCTGCGCAAGGGCCTGGAGGCTTATTTTACCTTCCTGATTGAGAAAATCTGGGGCAAGGAACGCATTATGGAGGTCTATCTCAACTCCATCGAAATGGGGAGGGGCATCTATGGCGCCGATGCCGTTGCACGCATCAATTTCAATACCACGCCCGACCGTTTGACCCGTGAGCAGTGTGCCTACATTGCCGTGTCGCTGCCTAATCCGCTGGAGCGTGACAGCGCGCACCCCACAGCCAAAATGCGCAGGATGCACAAAACCATCCTGAAGCGCATGAAGCAGATCGACACGTTCCCCAAAGACGCGTGTGCAGAATAAGCTTTTTACAGGGTACAGAAGAAGGAGACCAGGAAAGGCACCGAGAAATCCACTAGAAATCCGTGAAACAGCGAGAGGATGACAAAATTCTCTCCGCTGCATCGTGTGATGATGGGCAGGGTAGTGTCCATGGTCGTCGCACCGCCGCAGGAAATGGGGGAGAGGGGACCGAAGTAGCGTACCAGCAGCGGCGCGCCCAGCAGGGTGAAGACCTCGCGGATGATGTTGGCCAGCAGAGCGATAGTGCCCAATTCCGGGCCGCGGTACTGCGTGATGAGAATGCTGGACAGCGAATAGTAGCCAAAACCGGAGCCCACGGCCAGGCAATCGGTCAGACTGCGTTCGGGCATCCCTAACGACGCGATCGCTGTGGCGGCAAGGGTGCCGACGATGGTCATCAACGGTAACAGCATCAGGCGGGGGTCCAGTTGTTTGAAGCTTTTCAGCAGTTCGGTGTTGTTGCCCACGGTGATGCCGACGCAGAACAGCAGGCCGCACAGTGTCAGGAAACTCACGTTGCCATAGGCATTCAAGTCGGGCAGCCACTGCATCAGTCCACAGACGATGCCCAGCACGAAAAATCCCACGATAATCAGGCTGCCTTTCATTGGGTGTCACCTCCTTTCCTGTGTGATACCCAGCGCCATAACGCCCACGAGAAGGCTATCGTTCCGGCCAGTCCGGCAACTGAGAGCCACAGCGCTTCAAGGCCTAACGAAGTGATTCCGTTGATGACCTGGGGATTGCTGCCCACCTCCACACCCAGCAGGAACAGCAACAGCCAGATGAGTACCGTCACCAGGTGCGGTACAACTCGCAGCCGCCGTTTCCTCATCAGGAAACCGACAGCCATTCCACTGAGCATGATGGCAACAATCTTGAGCATAATGAAGTGCAAAGATAACATAATTAGCCTTAAGTTGTTAGTTTTTGGTTTATTGTTTTTGGCTTTTGGCTTTTAGTTGTAACTTTGCGCGAATTATTCATAATAAGAAAAAAATGTTGAGAACAATGAGGAATTTCATTTTGATGGCCGCTGCTGTTGCGCTGTTAGGGGCTTGCACAACGCATCACAATGTGGATAACAGCAAAAAGGGCAGCCTTGATACTAGTGCTGTGGTTGAGCGTGTAGAGGAAATATATACGACTGTATTCAATGTTTACAACGAGGAAGACTCACTTCGCAATCTGGATATCCACATGGAAAATGGCGTGTACGAGCGTCGTGCCGATTTTGAGGCCAACTATTGCAGTGGCGAGTGGAACACACTGTTGAAAAAGGTTAACGAGATTGACAGCCTCTATCATCAAAATGAAATGGGTTTCTGGGATTTCGACTATTGGATTATGGGTCAGGACTGGCACAAGTTGTCGATCAGCGACGTGAAGTTTGTCGAGAAGATCGGCCCCTGGGCGGAAGTCGATTTGAAGCTGCACAATTTTGACAAGGTCACCCCGCTGTGCCTGATGATGAAGCTGGAAGACGGCACATGGCGCATCGACGATTTTGTGGACCTTGAGACCGGCGCCGGCCTCAAAGAGGATATGAAGAAGTACATCGCCAACGAGACCGCCGAAGCCAAGAAAAAATGAAAAGAACACTACTTGCAACAATCATTGCCGCCGCTGCCTGCCTGATGGCGATGGCTGTACCTGCCAAGCCCGTACCTTTTACTCATGTGCAAAGCGACGGCACGACCGTGACGCTGGTCATGCGGGGTGGCGAGTTCAACCACTCATTGATGACAACCGACGGATTGACGGTTGCACAGGGCCCGAACGGTGACTTCTGCTACAAGGCAGGCGGCAATCTGAGTGATGTGGTGGCACACGATCAGGACAACCGCAGCATCGAGGAACAGGCTTTTGTCATTGCCTATCGTGACCAGATGACCCTTGACGCCCGTGGCCGCCGCATGCCGCGCCGTGACGGCGAGAACGATAACCCCCAGGTGCCCACATTGGGTTCACCGCGCATTCCCATCATCCTGGTCAACTACACCGATGTCACCTTTGTTGACGAGAACCCTGTGGCTACATTCGAGAACCAGTTCAACGAAAAAGAATACAGCTGCCTGCACTATTTTGAGTCGCAGTCGCGCGGACAGTTCTCACCGCAGTTCGATATTCTGGGTCCGGTCAATCTGCCCCATGGCCGTGCCTTCTACGGCACTAACAAGAGCATCTACGGCACAGAGGTGGATACACAGCTGGGCACGATGATTTATGATGCCTGCACGGGCCTGCAAGGTGTGGATTTCTCACACTATGACAACGATGGTGACGGCTATGTCGATGTCGTTGTCGTGCTCTATGCCGGTGTGGGCGAGGCGCAGGCCTATCGCACGGTCCCCGAGAGCGTGTGGCCCTGCCAGTGGGACATGCAGGAGTCCTATGATTGGGGCTGCAGTACCACGGGACCATTCCAGCTCAACGGCGTGACGATTGACCGGTATGCCGTTTTCAACGAGTTGGAAGGAAACAACAATTTCAGCACGGCAATCGACGGCATCGGCACCTTCTGCCACGAGTTCGGGCACTGCTTGGGCCTGCCTGATTTCTATCCCACCAACAACAGCTACAACTATGGCATGAGCAACTGGGATATCATGGATAACGGCTGTTACCTGAATAACGGCCACACTCCAGCGGGTTACTCTTCCTATGAACGGCATTTCATGGGATGGATGGACCTCATCGACCCCGTTGAGAATACCCAATACACGCTTTCGCCCCTCAACAGCGAAACGGGAACCGCTGTCAAGGTCACCAACGACGCCAACACCAACGAATACTACCTGCTGGAGTACCGCACCAAGACCGGTTGGGACACCTACCTGCCCAGCGAGGGCATCCTGGTGCTGCATGTGGACTATGACAAGGCGGTGTGGGATGCCAATACCCCCAATAATATCGGTAGCCACCAGCGCATGACGATTATCCCGTGCGACGGCAAGCTCTCGAGCGGCACCAACAGGACCGATCCGTGGCCTCAGGGAGATTGTGACTCGTTGACCAACTATTCCACACCTGCAGCCACCGTCTTTACGGGCGGCTACATGAACAAACCCATAACCGCCATGCGTGTTGACGCAGAGACGAGCACGGCCAGCTTTTGGTACATGCGTTCTGCTCCTGCTCCAGTGCCTGGTGACGTGAATGGTGACGGTGAAGTGAATATTGCAGACGTCAATGCCGTTATCGACGCCATCCTTGGAGACGTGCATGACATTATTTTTGACGTGAACGGTGACGGCGAGGTGAACATCGCCGACGTGAACGCAATTATCGATATTATTTTATCTGACAGCTGACAGTAAGAAATATAACCAAAGAAAGATATGAAGAAGAATCTGAGAATGAGTGTGTTGATATTGCTGGCATGTGCTTCGTTAAGCATGCTGGCGGCACCAGTCGATGTCGCCGCCGCCCGTAATGTGGCATCGCAATATATGGTACAAGCGGTTGCGGGCAAGATGCTTAAATCGTCTTCAGCGTCGTTGAAATTGGCCCATGCCGAGCCGTGGACCGTCAATGCGCGGATGACCGACTACTATGTGTTCAATACGGCCGATGGCAGCGCGTTTTTCATCATCTCGGGCGATGACCGTGCCGAGGGAGTGCTGGCCTATGGCGAGGGGTCGCTGGACATGGGCGATTTGCCCTGCAACCTGCGTTGTATGCTGGACGGTTACAAGGAGCAGCTCGAGTGGCTGCACGCCAACCCCGATGCTGCCGTGGAGCGCGCCATCCCCTATAACGATGTGACTATTGTCCCGCTGCTCTCCACGACGTGGAGCCAAAGCGAACCCTATTTCAACCAATGCCCCATGTTTCAGGGTGAGCGCAGTGTGACCGGCTGTGTAGCCACGGCGATGGCCCAGGTGATGTATTACTGGCGCTATCCCGAGCGCGCACCGGCGCTGACGGCTTACTCGACCCGTTCCCACGGCATCTATGTGTCCTCGTTGCCCAACAAGACCTTGGATTGGGACAATATGCTCAACGAATATGCCGCGACACCCTATAACGCCGCTCAGGCCGATGCCGTAGCCACGTTGATGCGCTATTGCGGCCAATCGGTGCGCATGGACTACAGTCCTGACGGCAGCGGCGCCTACGTCTATCAGCAGTGGTCGGGCATGAAGGCCTTTGGCTACAACCCAGGAGCCCAGCAGCTGCAGAAGACGAATTACAACTACGACCAGTGGGATGCGTTGTTGCAGGAGGAACTGCTGGCAGGCCGCCCCATTCTGTATTCGGCCAATGACCCCGCGGCAGGCGGTCACGCCTTTGTCGTCGATGGCTATTTCGACGGCAAGTATCACGTCAACTGGGGCTGGAGCGGCACCGGAAACGGCTATTTTGCCCTTGGGGCCTTTAATGTGAGGAATTACAGTTTCCTGGCTGGACAGGAGATTCTTTACCACATCTATCCCATGAATGAGCCGAGCACCCAAGATAAGTATGATTTTGAGGTGGACGGCATCTGGTACCGTTACGGTGAGGTAGATGGCGAAGTTGAAGTGGCGTGCCGCGACACTAAGTATAACAGCTACAGCGGCCATGTGACCGTTCCTGCGTCGGTGACCGTCGATGGACGCGAATTGGCCGTGACGGCTGTCGGTGAGAGCGCTTTCAGGAACTGTGTGGACTTGACGGCAGTGACCCTGCCGCAGTCGGTGACGCGCATTTGCGACATGGCTTTCCTTAATTGCGTTGCCCTCTCGAGCGTGGAGATTCCTTCGGGAGTGACCACTATCGGCCAGCAGGCCTTTGCTTCGTGTCTGGCCTTGCAGAGCATCGCGTTGCCCGCCTCGGTCAAGCAGGTGGCTGCACGTGCCTTTGCCGAGTGCCAGTCGATGCTTTATGTCGTGACACCCGACATCGATACTTGGCTGAGCATCACCTTCGCTGACCAGTATGCCAATCCCTTGAGCATGGCCCACCGCCTGATAGCCGATGGCCACGATGTGAAAAATGTGGTGATTCCCGGCGACATCGGCGCTGTGAACCCCTATGCCTTTGTGGACTGTTTCACCTTGCGTTCGGTAACCATCGAGGAGGGTGTGCAATCTCTTGGCGCATCGGCCTTCTCGGGCTGTTCCGGCATCACCAGTTTGGAGTTGCCCTCGACGTTGACCACACTGGGCACCAAAGCCTTTACCGGTTGTACAGATCTCACGGCTATCATCGTGCCCGAGGGCATCAGCGAGCTTACCGGCAGTCTGTTCTCGGGCTGCAGCGCGCTCGCCAGTGTCACGTTGCCCGAGTCGTTGACGGCTATTTCGTCGAGTGCCTTTGCCGACTGCTCGTCGTTGACCACCCTGGTCGTGCCTGACGGCGTGACCACCATCGGCGAGAATGCCTTCAAGGGATGCAGCAGCCTGCGTGACATCTCGATGCCTGCATCGCTCAACAAATTGGGCGCCAGCGCATTTGAGTCTTGCGGCTCACTGTCGTCGATAACGATACCCGATGGCGTTGAGACCATCAACGTGCAGACCTTTGCCCGTTGCGGCAATCTGGTTGAGCTCACGTTGGGCAAGTCGGTGAGTGTCATCCGTTTAAAAGCCTTTACCGATAGCCGCAAACTGGCTCTGCTGACCTGCCGAGGTAGCGTTCCCCCTGAGGTTGATAATCCCGATGTCTTTTACCGTCCCATTTATGATACTGCGCGCCTGTTGGTGCCTGCCGATGCGCGTCCCCTGTACAAGCGGACGGGTATATGGCCCTGGTTCAAGACGATAATCGGCATCAACGTCGATTGTCCTTATGGTGACGTGAACGGTGACGGTGAGGTGAATATCGCCGACGTGAACGCCGTGATCGACCGCATCATTCAGGGAGAAGGCAGCAGTAGCCTGTTGCTCGACCTCAATGGTGACAACGAAATCAACATCGCCGACGTGAATACCGTCATCGACCTTATTCTGCGGTGAGCATTTCTCGGACGCTGTGCCGAGAAATCGAACAAATATCAATATCACCATGCAGCTCATAGTTTAGTGTAGGGCTTAGAGCTTGTCTTTGTCTGGAAAAAGTTGACTCTTTTTATGAGCCTTTTCCAGACAAAGACAGGTAATGGCATGCCCACCTTGCACGAGCAACACAAGTGAAATTTTTTTGTCCAATTTTCTTGCATTTTTGTGAGATTTTTGTTTTATTTGCGGCAGATATTAACTTTAAACTAAATCGTTATGAAAAATCAATCATTTCTCTTTCATCTAGCCGTCCTGGTGGCGGCCATGATGTGTGCCCTCGGCGCCGCTGCTGCCGAGGCCTATGCCTGCTACACGTCGTCGAACACGACGCTGACGTTCTACTACGACAACCTGCGCAGCACTCGCACGGGCACGACCTACGACCTGAACACAGGCGCCAACGATCCCGGTTGGAATACTGACGGCACCAATGCCGATGTGACCAAGGTGGTCTTCGACCCGTCGTTCGCTGCTTTCCGCCCGACGACCACCTGCAATTGGTTCTTTCACATGACAAACCTTGAATCCATCACGGGCATGAGTTACCTGAACACCAGCGAAGTCACTAATATGTGTTTTATGTTCTGGGGATGCACAAGCTTGACGAGCCTTGATGTGAGCCACTTCAACACGTTCAAGGTGACCAATATGGCTAGCATGTTCAACAGTTGCACAGGCTTGACGAGCCTTGACTTAAGCAGTTTCAACACGTCCAATGTGAACATTATGAATTACATGTTCTTTGGCTGCACCAATCTGCGGACCATCTGTGTGGGTGGCGGTTGGAGCACGGCTGCCGTGACCCCTTCGGTCAGTATGTTCTATAACTGCACCAGCCTTGTGGGCGGCCAGGGCACGACCTATGATGTTAATCACACCGACAAGACCTACGCCCACATCGATGGCGGCCCGAGCTACCCGGGCTACTTCACCGAGTGGAAAGAGGCCTATGCTTGCTACACGGCGTCGAATACGACGCTGACGTTCTACTACGACAACTACCGCAGTTCCCGCACGGGCACGACCTACGACCTGAACACAGGCGCCAACGATCCCGGTTGGAAAACTGACGGCACCGTTACCGATGTGACTAAGGTGGTCTTTGCCCCCTCGTTCGCTGATGCCCGGCCAACGTCCACCTACTATTGGTTCTATGTTATGCGGAATCTTCAAACCATTGTGGGCATGAAGGAATATCTGAACACCAGTGAGGTGACTGATATGAGATGTATGTTCACTTATTGCTCTGGTTTGACGAGCCTTGACTTGAGTCGCTTCGACACGTCCAAGGTGACCGATATGTCTTCCATGTTCTCTAATTGCTCAGGTTTGACAAGCCTTGACTTGAGCAGTTTCGACACGTCTAAGGTGACCGATATGTTTTCCATGTTCGGCTTCTGCTCAAGTTTGACAAGCGTTAATTTGACCAGTTTCAACACGTCCCAGGTGACTGATATGAAATACATGTTCATTGACTGCCAAAATCTGCGAACTATTTATGCGGGCAGTGGTTGGAGCACGGCGGCCGTGACGTCCTCATCGATGATGTTCTTTAACTGCACCAGTTTGGTGGGCGGCAAGGGTACAACCTATAGTTTCTCCAACCCGGCGGATAAGACCTACGCCCACATCGACGGCGGCACGAGCAACCCGGGCTACTTCACCTCGAATAACGTCAGCCTGCTTGGCGACGTGGATGCTGACGGCAACGTCACCATCAGCGACGTGACGGCCTTGATCGACTACCTGCTCAGCGGCAATGCCAGCGGCGTCAACCTGACGGCCGCCGACTGCGACCTGGACGGCAGCATTACCATCACTGACGTCACTGTGCTTATCGACGCCCTGCTTACAGGCCATTGGTAAAGTAGGAGTTAGGAGTTAGAAATTAGGAATTAGGAATTGGCATCTGCGCTCAAACCGGGGCGCGGATGCCTTCGTTTCATTCGATTAATTCGTAGACTCCAAATAATTGGCCGGCCCGAAAAAATAGCGGCTTTGCGCCTTGGCGTGAGGCCAATGTCGCAGAAGCCGCTGCTAAAGATTCGTGTAATTTGTAGTTTATTAGTGGTCGGCGACCTCCTCGAGCTTGGCGAGGAAAGCGATGCGTGCACCACGCAGCAGGGCGATGGCGCGCGGCACGATGTCGTTGAGTTCGGGTGTGGTGTCGGCCAGGATCTCGAAAGCAGCCCATACGCTCTTCTCGCTCTTGCCGTCCTCGTCCTCAATGTCCATGGTGTAGAGTTTGACGACCTTGATGGTGCCGTTCACGTCGTTCATCACGCTCAAGACGGTGTCCTCATTGTCCTCGGTCACCACAAAGATGGCAGGCATCATCAGCCTGAAGTACTGTTCATCGTCCTCGTCCTTGAAGTAGAGGAAATTCAAGCCTTCGCTCTTGAAGGCGATGCCAAACGGCGTCTCGTGTGGACGGAATCCTTCCTCGGCAAGGAATTCCATCATCATTTTGTTTAAGTCCATATTTTAGTTTTTAGTTTTTAGTCCTTAGTCCTTAGTTTTTAGTCCCTAGTTGAATGCGGGTGCTGCCATTAACCATTAACCATTAACCTTTAGAGGTATCCGACGCGGGGCAGGGCGTTGGCGCGGGTGATGCCTTCCATCTTGTCGCGCATCTCCTCGTATTCCTTGAGCAGGTCTTTGTTGACCGAGGGTTTGATGCCCTCGATGGTCTTGCTCAAGAGTTCCTGGGTGATGTCCTCACGGTTGAACGCCGCGATGGTGGCTGCCTCGTTGACGACGTAGGCGATGTCGCTGGCGACATATCCGTCGGCCTTCTGCGCAAGGGCCTCACAGTCGATGTCCTTGCAGGGGCGGTCTTTCAGATACAGCTCGAACATCAGGCGTCGGGCCGTCAGGTCGGGCATGGGCACATAGACCTGCTTGTCGATGCGTCCCGTGCGCAGCACAGCGGGATCTACCTTGTCAGGGCGGTTGCTCGTGGCGATGACAAAGATGCCGCGCTTGGAGCAGTTGTTGAGCTGGGTGAGGAACTCGTTGACCTCGCCCGCCTGGTTGCCCGAGGTGTCGCCCGAGCGGTTAGGCACAAAGGCGTCAAACTCGTCGAAGCACAACACCGTGGGGGCATTCTCCTCGGCCTTCCTGAACAGGTCGGCGATTTTGCCCTGCGAACCGTGGATGTAGATGGAACCCAGGTCGCTGGCCTTGACCAGGATGAAGTTGAAGCCTGTCTCCTCGGCAAACTTCTCGGCAAAGAAACTCTTGCCGCAGCCCGGAGGACCATAGAGGAGCATGCCGTTGGGGGGCGTGAGCTTGTATTTCTCGGCTAATTCCTTGTCCTTGAGGATGAGGATGACGCGCTTGCGCAGCATCTCCTTGAGGTCATCCATGCCGGCGATGTCGGCAAATCCGTTGCCGCCGCCGCGCTTGATCTGGACGTCGGCACTGGTCTCGGTAGCCTGACGGGAGGTCGTGCTGCTGCCCGAGCTGCCGCCTGACCCGATGTTGTCGGACTCTTCGTCATCGGCAGCCTTGTGGCGTGCGGCGAGTCTGTCGCGCACCTCCTGGGCCATCTCGCTGTCGTCGCCCTCGATGATGTCGGCAAGTATTTCATCGACGCTCTCGTAACGGTCGTTATAGCCGAGCGCCATTCCGCCCATGATGATTGCCTGCAGCTTGATGTCGCCAATCTCCTCGATGTCGATTTCGCCCTGCTCGCTGCGGGCCTTCTGTACAAGGCGTATTTTCTCTTTGCGCGACATTCCGGGGGCAAATTCCACTCCCCAGGGAGCCTTGCCGGTGAGCATGGTGTAGAAGACGCTGGTGGCGGCGAAAATGTCGTTGCGCTCGTCGTATTTTCCCAAAAACGACTGTCCGCTGGCGTAGCGCGGGTCCAAATCGGCCGTGTCAAACGGGGCGTTGCCCATGAAGCAAGGCGAGATGTGGCCCAGGTCGATGAGTTCGGTAGTGCCGCCGGTTTTCTTGCTCAGCATGATGTTGGTGGGGTTGATGTCGTTGTGCAGTAGCACGCCGGGCTGCTCGTGCAGGTATTGCAGGCCTTGAAGCATCTCGATGAATATCTTCACGGCTTTGGCTTTGTCGAGTTTTTTCCTCTTCCTGCTTTGCAGCAACTCGCTGAGCAGTTCGCCGCTGAAGTAGGTGGCTACCAGGTAGCGGCATTCGCCTGCCTCGTCGTTATACACGCCGTCGTCGATGTAACTGACGATGTTTTTGTGGCTGAGGTGCCTGCTGATGGCAATCTCGGCGATTTCGCCATCATGGATGAGCTTGTCGGGGGTGTTCTTGAGGCGGTAAATCTTCAGGAAATAGGGATTTCCGCTCTCGTCCTCGACGCGATAGCTCTCGGCATAGGGGTTTTCCTTGATGAGGTAAACCACGTGCCACTTGCCGATGGGTTGTCCTTGTTTGAGAATCATATTTTAGTTTTTAGTTTCTAGTCCTTAGTCCTTAGTTTTTAGTTGTTAGAGGGCCGCGGTATGGTGGGCATTATTGTTTGGGCTTCTTCTTGAAGAAGAAGTGCTTGATGACCAGGTGGCTGCGGTTCAACACGAGGATGACGGCCAACGCGGCCAGATAAGCGAGCATCAGGCGGGTGAGGATGGCATCTTCGTCGTAGTCGTCACCCAGGGCGCTCAGTTCCACGGGTTGCTCCACGTCGTCGAGCGAGGCGAGGGTGCGCTTCCACTTGATGACACCGTCCTCGATATAGGTCACGGCGGGGTTGCCGCGGGCCAGCGACTTGAGTTCGCTGTCATCCATGTTGTAAATGGGATAATCGGCCATGGAGATGTCCTTCCAACGGTCGATTTCGTTGTTGCTGGCAGGCGTGAGCCCGATGACTTGGACATCTGAGACAAGAGCCGCATCGGTCAGTTCGTTCAGTGCAAAAGAGCTGGCCACGCCCACATTGGACAGATCAGGGAACAGCAGTAGCAATGTGCGATGGCTGCCGCCCAGCACGTCGAGCGTCACATCGTCGCCGTCACTGTCCATGATGGCGATGCTGTTGTGGTGGCTGCCGTCCTGCACGATGGCCTTGCCTCGAGGGCGCTTGGCGTGATAGCGGGTCACATATTCCCAGCCGTCCTCCTCGTCGGGCAGGCTGTCGATGGTGAACTCATGCTCCACACCGTCCTTGCTGTAGATGAAGATGAAGTCGTCTTCGTCCTCGGTGCTGTCGTCGGTGCTGTCCTGTGATACCAGACGGGTGCCGACGGGGTAGGGGCGGTAGTCGATGAGCGGCTGAGTGAAGTAGCCGTAGTAAGCCACTGCCATGACAAAGGCAAACGATGCCGCCATGACCATCCACTGCACGGCAGGGCCGAAAATGCCGCGCACCGAGGTGTTGAGCAGGATCAGATAAACCGTTCCCAGCAACAGCAGCACGTTTTTGCCGAAGGTGGCCCAGTTGCTCAGATGCAGTGCGTCGCCAAAGCAGCCGCAGTCGGGTACGGCGCCCGTGATGGCAAGCCATAGCGTGAGCGGTGTCATCACCAGCAACATGAGCAGGGCAATCCATGGCGCGCTGCGGCGGTAGGCTCCCACGACGATGGCGATACCCAGCATAAACTCAATCGCAGCTATCGCCGCGGCGATGAACAATGCGGTGTCGCTCCACTGTCCCAGGCCCAATGCATTGAAGTAGTCGGTGATCTTGTAACAAGTGCCCCACGGGTCAACGCCCTTGGTAAATCCCGAGAAGACGAACACACCGCCCACGGTCAAGCGCATGAGCACCGTGAGCAACTGGCACCATTTCTCGTATTTGATGGCGTTGATGATGGTCTTGAGGGTCATTTCATTTATTGGTTTTCAGATAACCACTAATTCTCGACTTCTAACTCCTCGTTGTGCTTGATCAGGGCGAACACGCTGTAGTTGATCATGTCCTGGTAGTTGGCATCGATACCCTCGCTCACCAGCGTCGCACCGCCGTGGTTCTCTATCTCCTTGGTGCGCTGGATCTTGGTCAGGATCAGGTCGGTGTAGCTGGAAATGCGCATGTCGCGCCAAGCCTCGCCATAGTCGGTGTTCTTGGCAATCATCAGGTCCTTGGTGGCGCCGATAAGTTCGTCGTAAAGCTGCAGAGCCTGCTCGGCGGTGATGTCCACTGTGTCGCTGTAGCCCAGTCGCAGCTGGATGAGGCCGATAATGCCGTAGTTGATGATGCCGATGAACTCGGGCCAGATGCCTTCACCCACTTTGGTCTCGCCGTTGAGCTCGAGAGTGCGGATGCGCTTGGCCTTGATGAAGATCTGGTCGGTCACCGAGCGGGGCCTCAGGATGCGCCACGAGGGACCGTAGTCCTTCATCTTGTTAATGAACAGTTCGCGGCACTGGGCGATGGCCTCGTCATATTGTTTGCTAGTGTTGTGCATAGCCTGTTGTCAATGTTTTATCGTCGTTTGAACCCACAAAGATAGTGTAAGTCGAGCGGAATGCCAAAAAAACCTCAAAAAAGAGGGTGGATGAAATCATAAAAAACACAAAAAAGGCAATAAGATGGGGAGTCGTGGCCGTTATGTGAAAAAAAAGTACTAATTTTGTAGTTTAAACGACGACCAATAATATTCAAAGCACCAATGAAGTCAGACAGTTTAGTCATTATCCCGACTTACAACGAGAAGGAGAACATTAAGGCCATCATTACAGCCGTGCTGGAACTCACCGAGCACCAGTTTGATGTGCTGATCGTTGACGACAATTCCCCGGACGGCACTGCAGCGCTGGTCGAGGAAATGATCGCGTTGCATCCCGAGCGTGTCAATATCCTGAAACGCGCGGGCAAGCAGGGATTGGGAACAGCCTATATCGCTGGCTTCAAGTGGGCCCTGAGCCATGATTATGATTACATTATCGAGATGGACGCCGATTTCTCGCATCCCGTCAACAAACTGCCCGAACTGCAGGCTGCTTGTGCCACGGGCGGTGCCGATGTGTCGGTGGGCTCGCGCTACGTGTCCGGGGTGAATGTGGTGAACTGGCCCATGGGCAGGATGCTGATGAGTTATTATGCGTCGGCCTATGTCCGCTTGGTTACGGGCATGAAGGTGCGTGACGCCACGGCGGGCTATGTGTGCTACCGCCGCGAGGTACTGTTGTCCATCAACCTGGATGCCATCGAGTTCAAGGGCTATGCCTTCCAGATCGAGATGAAGTTCACCGCTCACCGCATGGGCTTCAAGATCAAGGAGGTGCCCATCGTGTTCGTGAACCGTGTGCTGGGTACCAGCAAGATGAACAGCAGCATCTTCTTTGAGGCGCTGTGGGGCGTGATCAAGTTGCGTTGGGACTCCATATTCAACAGGTCGCGTTTTGCCCGTCAACTGGAGCCTCGACGTAATTGACTTTCCACAACTGGGTTTGTCGCGCTGTCGTCCGTCGTGAAAACGGTTGGCACGGTTCTTGCGTGAAACAGGTCGTTATCAGTTGTGAAAATTGACACATTTTAATCATGGTAAAGAAGATACACGATAGAGGGTTGACCCCCGAGCAAGTGATTGCCAGCCGTCGTGAGCATGGCGACAATGTACTCACCCCTCCACGTCGTGACCCCTTGTGGCGACAGTTTCTGGCAAAATTTGACGATCCGCTGATCAAGATCCTGTTGGTAGCGCTTGCGCTGTCATTGGGCTTGTCGGCCTATGAGTATTTTGGCTTGGACATGGGTGTGAGTATCCTGTTTGAGCCGATCGGCATCTTTGTAGCCATTGTGTTGGCCACACTGGTGGGCTTCCTGGTCGAAGTCAGCGCCAACAAGAAATTCCGCCTGCTCAACCAGACCGATGACCATGTCAACGTGAAGGTGATGCGCGATGGCCACGTTACCCAGGTGCCGCGATGCGATATCGTTGTGGGCGACATCGTGCTGCTGGAGACAGGTGAGAAAGTGCCTGCCGACGGCATCGTCATCGATAGCTTCAACCTCAGGGTGGATGAAAGCTCTTTTACCGGCGAGCCTTCGGCATGGAAAAACCATGATGCCAGTGCCGGATCGGCCGAGGCGACCTATCCTGTCAATCTGCTGCTGCGCGCGAGCACCGTCATCGAGGGCAGTGCCACGATACGCATCGAGCGTGTTGGCGACATGACTGAATATGGCAAGATTTACCGCGATGCGCAAATCGACAACAATATCAAGACCCCTCTTACACAACAGCTTGACCGCCTGGGACGAACGATTGCCCGTGGCAGCTATGTGATGGCCGGTTTGCTGGTGCTGGGCCGTCTTGTGGAGTACTTTGTTGCCGGCAGTGAGGGCGTCGTTGCTGATGCACAATATCTTATCGAAACGGTGATGCTTGCTGTCACGCTCATCGTCGTTTCGGTGCCCGAGGGTTTGCCCATGAGCGTCACCCTGTCGCTGGCGTTGAGCATGCGCAAGATGCTGAAGCACAACAATCTGGTGCGCCGCATGCATGCCTGCGAGACAATGGGTGCCACGACGGTGATATGTACCGATAAAACGGGCACGCTCACACAGAACAAGATGCAGGTCTATCAGGCACATTTCTACGGCTTGAAAGACGGTGAACGGCTTGACGAGGCCGATGATGCCGCTGCACTGGTGAGCGAGAGCATCGCCAGCAACAGTACCGCTTATCTGGACGACAGCGATCCCGCCAACGTCGTGGCGCTGGGCAATCCGACCGAGGGTGCGCTGCTGTTGTGGCTGCGTGACTCCGGCTTCGACTACATGGCGACTCGCGATGGTTGTGACGTGCTGGGCCAGATGCCTTTCTCAACTATGACCAAGATGATGGCCACAGTTGTCGATAGCCCGACGGGAAATCGCCGCCTGCTGGTCAAGGGTGCTCCCGAAATCATCATGCGCTTGTGTGACACGGTGATGGGCGACGTGCCGTTCCAGCAAATCACCGACGAGCTTGCCAATTATCAGTCCAAGGCGATGCGCACCCTGGCGTTTGCCTATTGTCCGCTGTCGGCAAGCGATGAACCTGAAAAGGTGCTGCAACGCCTCAAGACCGGTGGCGCAGGACCGCTCACCTTCATGGGCATCGTCGCCATCAGCGACCCTGTGCGCCCCGATGTGCCTGCCGCTATCCAGGATTGCCGCAATGCTGGTGTGAAAGTGAAAATCGTCACTGGCGATACCGGTGGCACGGCACGTGAGATTGGCCGTCAGGTGGGTTTGTGGACCGACGAGGACAGTGATGACGCGATAGTCAGCGGTCCCGATTTTTCCGCTATGGACGACGCTCAAGCCGCCCAGTGCGCATCCAAGATAAAAATCATGTCGCGTGCACGTCCTGACGACAAAGCGCGCCTTGTCAGACTGCTGCAACAGCAGGGCGAGGTGGTTGCCGTTACCGGTGATGGCACCAACGACGCTCCGGCCCTGAATGCTGCTCAAGTGGGCTTGTCGATGGGCGACGGCACCGCTGTGGCCAAGGAGGCCAGTGACATCACCATCCTGAATAATTCATTTGCCAGCATCAACAAGGCCGTGCTGTGGGGCCGCTCGCTCTATAGCAATATCCAGCGTTTCATCCTGTTCCAGCTGACTGTCAACGTGTGTGCCTGCCTGGTGGTTGCTGTGTGCTCGTTATTCAGCAAGCCACAGGCTCTCACCGTTACCCA
>JAEEGI010003448.1_pt1 | contig 37712 bp, 22 predicted proteins | sample 8958751 | NCBI WGS metagenome assembly JAEEGI01 (sample SAMN16246545, study PRJNA631951) | gut metagenome | biome: gut microbiome; feature: rumen; material: KS-attached | host: Bos | place: Iran: Karaj | collected 2018-10 | reverse complement strand
GACACCATCCATGGGCTCGAATAACAGACAGCTAGCCCCCTCCCCGCTCCCCCTTTGGGGGAGTGCCTTGGGTGGGAGGCATGAAAAATGAAAAAATGAAAAATGAGGGAGCCTGAACTCTTAACTCTTAACTCTTAACTCTTAACTCTCAACTCTAAACCTTAATATTGCTGTCCGGTAAAAATATTTCATTATTACCTGCACCCTCATAACCATCGGCATATACGCCAAAATGAGATTGGCAGGGGCTTGGGACGCCCCGAAGGGGCAGAAAGATGTCAGCCCAGGGCAGCGCCCTGGGTATTGAAATGACGCGGCAAATGACGCTCTGTAAGAGCAAAAGCACTAAACACAAATCTTTTGCCCCTTTAGGGCGAAATCTACTTCTGCGTCATAAACCCAGGGCGCTGCCCTGGGCTGACATCTTAATGGCCTTTCTTCGGCTAAAGCCTCAGGCGCAGGCGGAGCAGGCCGGATTTACCGGACAGCAATAAAAAAATGAAAACTCTTAACTCTTAACTCTTAACTCTTAACCCTCAAAACGCCATGAAAACACACAAAATCGTCGAGCTTGTGCTCAAAATCATCGTGGCTGCAATAACCGCAGCTTTGACGGCCATCACCACGACTTCGTGCATGGGCAGAGGCCCGTTCTGAAATTCTACGAGTTGCATCGGCTTCGGCCCTTTCTGAAATTCTCCCCTTCGGGGGAGTTTTTTTTTGCTCGAAATGAAAATATTTAAACTCTAATCTTTAAAATTTTGCCCGAAAAGAAGATAAATCGAAAATCTTTCAACTCTAAACTCTAAACTCTAAACTTTTTTTCGTAACTTTGCCCTCGAAATTCCTATAACCTGTAAACATTTTGATTATGAAGAAACTGTTTCTCCTTTTGCTGGCGGTTGTGGCTGGGGCTGCGACTGCTTGGGCTGACGATTTCAAGGAACTCCTGACGAACGGTGCTTGCGACGGCACCTTCAGCGGCTGGACAAAGACTGACGGCGGCAACGGATGGGGCATCGGGCAAGACCCAGACGGCTCGTATTTCTGGGCTTCCTCGTTTGAACCATGCACGCTCTCACAAACTATTTTACTATCGGAAAAGGGCCTCGGCGATGCCGACATCGACGCAGGGAATGTGTCGTGCAAGGCTTCTGCCATGATAAAGGCAATATGGGACCCGAAGAACACAGGCCGCGGCTCCGATATCGCGAAAGTGTATGTCGAGATGCAGGATGGCAGCGGCAATGTGCTCTCTACCATCACCGTGCTCGACGACAGGAGCATCTTCCTGGAATGGACGCTCTTCAAGACCAACGAGTTCACTCTGGTTTCAGGCACACGCAAACTGAGGGTCGTAATTGAAGGTCAGGACAGCGCCTATTGGAGCGGGCAGTTCGGCCCGTGCTTCAAGAATGTCTCGCTCATGGCTAACAACTATAGCGGCTGCGGCCCGAATGGTCACGAATGGGGAGAATGGAGTGTGATTACCTACCCAACCTGCACAGATTCAGGCTCCCAAACCCGCACTTGCAATAATTGCGGTATGGTGGCAAACGAGACAATCCCCGCCATGGGCCACGACTGGGGAGAATGGGAGCTTTCTTCCGAGCCCTCCTGCACGGAAGACGGATACAACGTCCGTACCTGCCAACGCTGCGGATTGACAGATGAAGAGGTAATCCCTGCCTTGGGACACGACTGGAACAGCAATGGCATTTGCAACAGATGCAGAGCAAACAGACTCACCACCGAAGGGTATAGCCCTTTGACCTACATCGTATCGACAGGCGAACAGGTCTTCAACACGGGCTACATCCACAAGGCGAACACGCTTGTGGAGATGGACTGCGTGGTGAAGCAGAATCAGGACAGGAACTACGAGGCGCTGCTCGGCGCTCGCCTGGGCAACTACAAGAACAACGCCTTCTGCTTCTTCTCGCGCTTCGCCGGCAAGAATGTTCCTTGCTTCAACCGCTCCGGAAAAGAGGCGACGGGCGAAGGCTTCGTCTATGACGAGCGCATCCTGCTGTGGTGCACCTATGACAATGCCACCTGGTTCAGGCAAAACAATCCGCTCGTAGAGGTAGGCAGCATCTACAATGCCGGTACGGTCGACGCAGGCAAGACGCCGATGTTCCTCTTCAACCTCAATACAGCCAACACCGAAGGCGGAGTGCAGGCCGACGGCTCTCCCTGCCGCATGAAGCTCTACAGCTGCAAAATCCATGAAGACCAGGTGCTGATTCACAACTACGTTCCCGCCAAGGACAAAAACCACGTCGTGGGACTTTATGACTTGGCGACAGGCTCTTTCGCCGGCTCCATCACGGAAACGCCCTTCTACGAGGAAGAAGGAATAACGTATCCGATAACCGTCGAACAAATGTACTCAACCATTCAGGTAGATTATCCAAGCGAGGCAAAACCAGGAGCAAAAGTCAGTGTGAATTATGATTACACAGGAAAATCGATGCCCCGGGTGAAAGTGCTGGACGACAACGGGAACGAAATATCCTCAAATATCGTATCGCTGGGGAACAATAAAGAATATGTAGCATTCACTATGCCCGCCTGCCCCGTGACTGTCAGAATCATGAATGAACCAGATGTAATCAAAGAGATACCCGACGGATGTGAAGTCAGGACATATTTGCGCCACTCTGCCGCCATCTACAGTTCATATGGATTATACAGCGAAGAAGTGTCAGGCAAGTTCAAAGTTGCATTTGCACCAGACGGAACGGTTTACATGCAAGACCCGGCATGGGTTATCGACAATCAGCACAGTTATGTAAAGGGCACCTACAACAAGGCGACCGGCATCATCTCCATCCCGACAGGACAGTTCCTGGCCTGGTACTCGTCGAACTATTATGGGGTGCAACTCGGCTGGGGCTCAACCCTGGTTGTTACTGAACAAGATCCCGAAACGGGTACCGAAAAACACCATATAAGCGTGGCGTATGACCAGGACGTCAAAACAATCGAATTCCGCGTTGACGGCGACTATCTGTATCTGCTGAATTCCGAAGGAAACGTGCATGCCGAATACCCGAAGAATTATAATGCTACGGGTATGTTAATCGTGCATAGTGACGACAATTCGGCGCTTTCATTAGAGTTCGCCAACACAGATGCCGACGGAAACCAACTGCCTTTCGCCATCTATTTGAATATTGTCCCCGCCATCCCTGCCGACCCCGTCCTTACCGAGTGGCATGATAGCGGAAATGAAAGCGGTTACAGCCGCTTAAATTTCACCATGCCATTATATGACATCAACGGCAAACCCATGGACCAAGACCTCTTGAGTTACAGCATCTTCACCGACAACGGTAATGGCCCGGAACTGTTCACCTTCCTGGCTGAAGTATATTCCTTTGACATCACAGAAGACCTCACAGAAATACCCTATACGCTAAGAGGTTATGACTTCAAGAGCAGTTTACTCTATTTCTATCGCACCAACGCCGAAGGCCACGAACCCTTCTTCACACAGAGACTCGGCATGCAGGTTTACTACACCGTAAACGGCGTCCGCAACCAGTCGAACATCGTCTGGATAGACAATCCCGTCGGCATAGGCGAAGTGAAGGCCGAACAAGGCAACGGCGGCGACAAGATATACAAGCAAGGCTCAACGATAGTTAACCTCGCAGGCCAACGCCTCGAGAAACTGCAGAAAGGCATCAACATCGTAAACGGCAAAAAAGTCTTGATTAAGTGAGAATAAAGCTTGAACCGGTTCATGCTTCATCGAACTCTTGATTAAGTGAGAATAAAGTTTGAACCGGTTCATGCATTATCGAACGAGAAAGAGCTCGAGGTCTTGATTAAGTGAGGCTCAAAGCACTAATCAAATATGGGCCATTTAAATCGTAAATGGTAAATCGTAAATGGTAAATCGTAAATGGTAAATTAAACCATGCCACTCAGACTTCCCGACAGACTGCCTGCCATCGAATTCCTCAGAGAAGAGAACATCTTCGTGCTTGGCAACGAGAGAGCAAACGCTCAGGACATCCGCCCCCTCCGCATCGCTATCCTCAACCTCATGCCCCTGAAAATCACGACCGAGACCGACCTCATCCGCCTCCTCTCGAACAGTCCCCTGCAGCTCGACATACACCTCATGAAAATCAAGGCGCACACACCAAAGAACACGCCTATCGAACACATGCGGGCCTTCTATCGCGACTTCGAGGAAATGAGGGACGAGAACTTCGACGGCTTCATCATCACGGGAGCACCTGTAGAGCACCTCGACTTCGAAGAGGTAACCTATTGGGACGAGATGACCGAAATCCTCACATGGGCACGCACGCACGTCACCTCTACCCTATTCATCTGCTGGGCAGCACAGGCGGGACTCTACTTCTACTACGGCATCCCTAAATACCCCCTCCCGGAGAAGAAGTTCGGCATCTTCCCGCAAGTGCCGCTCCTCCCCCGTCTGCCCATCTTCAGAGGCTTCGACGACGTCTTCTACATGCCACACAGCCGGCACACGGAAATACGGAAAGAAGACATTGTCAAAGCAAATGAAAGATTGAAAATTGAAAATGGAAAATTGAAAATTAAGAACGAGGAATTAAAAATTGAAGGGCAAGGATTGACCATCATCGCCGAAGGAAAAGAGAGCGGCGTCTCGATGGTGATGGCGCGAAACGGACGCGAATTCTTCATCACGGGACACTCGGAATACTCGCCCCTGACGCTCGACAACGAATACCGGCGCGACCTCGCGAAAGGACTCCCCATCCACAAACCCTTCAACTACTATCGCGACGACGACCCCGAGAAGGGACCGCTCGTCACTTGGCGAGGGCACGGCAACCTCCTCTTCCAGAACTGGCTCAACTACTACGTCTATCAGGAAACGCCCTACGACATTGATGAGATACACTGAACTCCTCTCCCCTGCCCGCAACTTGGAGTGCGGCATCGCTGCCGTCGAGCATGGGGCGGATGCCGTCTATATCGGGGCTCCACGCTTCGGAGCAAGAGCGGCTGCCGGCAATTCCGTCGAGGACATCCAAAAGCTTTGCGACTACGCACATCAGTTCGGCGTCAAGATTTATGTCACACTCAACACCCTGCTTCGCCCCGAAGAATTGGAGCAAGCACGCCTCATAGCGTGGGACCTCTATCATGCCGGAGCAGACGCTTTCATCACGCAAGATGAAGCCCTTCTCAGGCTCGCTCTTCCGCCCGTTCCCCTTCATGCAAGCACACAGATGGACAATCGCACGAAGGAAGATGTTGCCCGTCTTAAAGAATTAGGATTCAACCAGGTAGTCCTCGCACGCGAACTCTCGCTCGAACAGATAAGGGAGATTCACGAAGCCGTTCCCGAGGTGACGCTCGAAGCCTTCGTTCACGGCGCACTTTGCGTCTCTTATAGCGGCAGATGCTATGCTTCGGAGTATTGCTTCGGACGCTCGGCAAATCGTGGCGAATGTGCGCAGTTCTGCCGACTCCCCTTCTCGCTCGAAGATGCAAACGGCAATACGCTCATCAAGGACAAATACCTGCTCTCGCTCAAGGATATGAACCGCCAGCAGCACCTCGAAGAGATGATGGACGCAGGCGTGCGGAGCTTCAAAATCGAAGGCCGACTGAAGGATGTCGCCTATGTCAAAAACGTGACCGCCAGCTATCGCGAAGCACTCGACGCCATCATGAAACGCCGTCCGGAATTCGCGCGTTCTTCTTATGGCACAAGCACTTACACCTTCCATCCCGACCTCTCCCGCAGTTTCTCTCGCGGCTACACCGACTACTTCCTCTTCGGTCGCACAAACGACCTCGCATCACCCGAAACGCCGAAAAGCATGGGACGGGAAGTGGGACGCGTAAAGGAGGTCAGACGGGATTGCATAATTGTCTCATCGACAGATGTTTTCAGCAATGGCGACGGGCTTTGCTTCTTCGACGGAGAAGGCAAATTGCAAGGCTTCCGAGCAAATCGGGCCGAAGGCAACCATCTCTATCCTGCCTCGATGCCAAACATAAGGAAAGGCGACCGGCTTTGGCGAAGCTTCGATAAGAAATGGGAAGACCTCATGAGCGGCAAAACGGCAGAGCGACGCATTCCTGCCCGTTTCCTGTTCGAAGAGACCGAGCGAGGCTTCCGACTCTCTTTCTCGGCTGAAGGCGGCTCACAAAAGAGCGAAGAATTCACTTTGGAGCATCAACTCGCAAGAACCGACCAAACGAGTTCCATAAAGGAAGTCCTCAGCAAACTCGGCGACACACCATACATCTGCCAAGATATAGAAATCCGCTTCTCACAACCCTGGTTCATCCCAAGAAGCATGCTTGCAGAGTGGAGAAGAAGAATAATTGAAAATTCAAAATTAAAAATTGAAAATCCTATACACAAAGATATTCAACCTACAACTTCCAATCCTCAATCTTCAAACTCCAACCTTCAATCTTCAATTTCCAATCTTCAATCTTCAAACTCCAACCTTCAATCTCCAAACTCCAACCTTCAATCTTCATTTTTCAATCCTCAATCTCCCTTGATGACCTGCCGCTTCTGCCTTCGCCACGCTTGGGGACAATGCAAGAAGGAGAAGCCAGCCGCAAATGAAATGGTAAATGGTAAATGGTTAGATGGTAAATGGCAAGACCCGCTTTATCTCGTCCTCGGTGATGGGCGTCGATTCCGGCTCGAGTTCGACTGCAAACGATGCGAAATGAAACTCCTTGCCCCAGATAAGGCATAACTCGAAATGCGTAGATTCTTTCATGCTCTAGCACAAAGGTGCGCTTTTAATGCACGATGCAACATTCATAAAGCCTCCCTTTGGGGAGGTTTGGTGGGGGCCGTACTCTTCCTCTCCTCCTGTTATTACAGCCAAGAGGATGCGACGCTTTATGTGGCGGGGGATAACTTTGTGCTTTCTGCCGACAGCCTCCATTTGCAAAGCAGCCAGCCCCTTCACAATCTCCCCATCGATACCGCTTGCGAGAAACTGAGCGTTTACTACAACGAACCACTCGTTGTGGCCGAGACGCTCGTCATTCCCGAGGATTCTGTTGACAGCGTCTGGGTGAAGCTGGCTCGCGACCAATTCACAATGGGATGGGTTCATCAACGAGACTTCATCGCGAGTGTGGTACCCGACGACCCCATTTCGCAGTTCATCCACCTTTTCAGCATTCGTCATTTAGGGCTTTTCGGCATTCTCTTCGCCATTTCTCTTGCCGCACTCCTTTATCAGATATTCAGCCGGAGGAAGCCTCATGTCTTCTTTCTTCGCGACATACTCTCACCCTACCCCACTTACCTGCTCATCACGCTTGCCGCATCCGCCCTGCTCTATGCCGGCATCCAGCATTACGTGCCCGAAACATGGCTGCTATATTATTATCATCCCACGCTAAATCCGTTCGGACTCCCTGTCATCTTGAGTCTTTTCCTGTGCTGTGTTTGGATTTTACTTGTGCTGACGATTGCTACAATCGAGGAAGTGTTTCGCCTCCTTCCCATGAGTGAAGCCCTACTCTATCTGCTCTCCCTGCTCGGGTGTTGCATTCTCTTCTATCTGCTTTTCACTTTGGCCTCTCTAAGTCCGGGCGTAAGCTACCTGCTCTTTGCACTCTTTGTCCTCGTCCTTCTCCTGCGATATTGGCGCAACACGAGGCCTCGTTTCTTCTGCGGTTCCTGCGGTGAAAGACTCAAAGACTTGGGCAGATGCCCTCATTGTGGAGCAGAAAACAGATAAAATTGCCCCTTCCCTTTGCTTTTTATCAAAAAAGTGCTAACTTTGCGCACAAAATTAAGGTAAAAAGTAGAGTCATGAAAACTATCCGCCTTCTGTTTGCCCTCCTCCTGACGGCAATATGCTTTAATGCGAAAGCCCTTGAAACAGGCCAGACCATCCGACTCATCAACAACAACAAGTCTGTCATCACAGTCAACTCGTCCCTTGATGAGAACAAGCCTGCAGTCCTTTGGAAAGAAACCAATGTGAATTCCCAACGCTGGACACTCGAAGCCAAGAGCAACGGGACATTCCTCCTTTCGAACGACTATACGGGTCTCTACCTTGCAGGCCTCACCTCAGGAATCTCGGGCAGAGTGGGTCAGCTGAAGAAATCAACCACAACCAGCAAGGGCTCCTGGGAATTTGTTCCCGTAGAAGGCACGAGCGACAGGTATTACATCTATCAAGGCACAACACGCAAATATGCTCTCGCCGTACCTGCCACGCGTAAGGAGGGCGACACCCTCACCATCGTCAACACCTTAGACGAAAACAATCCTGTTCCCGCAGCCCGCATCACATGGACAGTCAGGGTTGTGAACCAAATGGAGAAGGCCTTTACGAAGGACAAGCGCGACGACATGATGAAAAAGTGGAAAGACCGCTGCTACAAGCAAGCAAGCACGGGATGGGTCATCGGAAACGGCGGCTGGTGGGGCGATGCAGAGATGTTCGAGATTGTCCTCGATGCCCTCGAAACGACTGGCGACCAACAATACGCCACTATGTTCGACAATCTCTACAAGAACTTCATCTATCGCAACAAAAGCATCTGGTATCAGCAAGGGGTGAGTGGGTACAATGCATACAACGACGACATCGCCTGGATGTGTATCGCCTGCGTTCGAGCCTATCTCCTTACGGGAAAACAAGATTACCTGACGACCTCCAAGACGAACTTCGACGGCATGTTTGCCCGAGCCGACTGTTATGGCAACGACCTCCTGCAATGGAAGCACAGTTCAACGAGCAGAGGCACCAACTCCTGCATCAACGGACCAGCTGCCGTTTGTGCTTGCTACCTCGCTATCGCCGAAGCAGATACGAGCTACTATCAGAAGGCTCGCAAAACGTATATGGCAGAGCGTCGCACCCTCTTCGAGATGTCGAACGGCAAGCCTACGGGTGCCGTTTGGGATAGCTACGATCAAGCAACAGGCAACTACAACAAATGGTGCTCCACCTATAATCAGGGTACAAACCTCGGTGCCGCCATCATGCTCTACAATCATTATGGCGACCAGATGTTCAAGGACGATGCCGATGCCATCATCAGATGGTCGGAAGCAAACATGGCCAACTCGAAAGGTATCATCCATGTTTGCCAAACGGTGAGCGGAGACCTTTGCGGATTCAAGGGCATTATGCTTCGATACCTAAGAATGTATGCTGAGAGTTTCAATGACCCATCCCATTATGCGTGGATTGCAAAGAATGCCTATCATGCCTGGAACAATCGCAACTCTGCTGGCATAACCTCATCAGCATGGCTTACCAAAGCCGAAGAGGACTTCAAGCATCAGGAAGGAAGCGAGCTGAAGAACTTTGGCAACGAAGGCAACATGACTTGCATCTCGGCTGCCTTCAATTGCCACCTTGGAGTGGTCGATTATCACGACGCCTATGCTCAGAACGAAGCCGAGGACTTCAACTTCGTCCGTAATGCGCCCGTCACTTACAATAACAACCTCGATGAAGATGGCGGCGGAAAAGTGGGACCGATGAAGGACAATTACTACATCGGTTATCGCAGGGTTGACTTCGGAAGCAAGCCCGCTTCGCATCTCAACCTTCGCATCAGGATGGTTACGCAAAACACAAAGTTAGAGGTCTATCTCGACCAGCCAAACGAAGAGCAAGGCACGCTGCTTTGCACCGTTGTAGGTGAAGAGCTTTCCGCTCTCTCAACATGGGAGACCATCCAAAAGATGATTAACGTTCCCGTTACCGGAATCCACAATCTCTATTTCAAGTCACAAACCACCAACGCTTCGGATGCCGTACACATCAACTGGTGGCAGTTCCAGAGCCTCAACGCCGTTTATGCCGACCTGACTAACAACAACGGAACGCTCACAGCTTCCTTCTCGCCATCCAATCCCGACGCTCTTATCGACGACGACCTTTCGAGCGTATGCAATGGTTCCATAGAGGAAGGCAGCAACGCTTGGATAATGTATCAGAGTCCTTCGCCAATGTTCATCTACGGCTATCAGTTCTTCTCAGGCAAGGACAAGGACAGCAATCCGAAAGGCTGGGCTCTTCAAGCCTCCAACGACGGACAGAATTGGGAGACGCTCCACAGTGTTTCCGACCTTTCCTTCAGTGTTCAGGCAGAGTGCTTCACGGCCGACATTCAGGCATCAAAGGCCTACACCCATTATCGCCTGCTCTTCGAAAAGAAGGAAGATGCACAGTCTTCACTTTCCATCAGCGAATGGCAATTGCTTGGCCGCTGCATCAACGAACTCGACCTGACTGCCGACGGAGGAACTACCGAAGAAGGGCAAGAAGCTCTTATCGACCACATCGGAACCACAGTCTTCACGGCACCGATTACTGCCATCTATCATCCTGCAGGGAACTACAAACTTACCGCCTATAGCATTACTGCTGAAACCGCTTCCCTGGCTCCCGTCTCATGGAAGCTCGAAGGCTCGGCTGACGGGAGGAAATTTGAGACAATCGACGAACAGACAGAGGCTGTCTTCCCCTACGACAACTGCACAAACGTCTATCGCGTCAATCCCGCCACTTCCTACCTTCACTATCGCCTGACCGTCAACGGCAACGCAGAGCAACCTGAAGACAACGGTCGGATTACTCAGTGGCAGCTCTTCGGCAAGCCTGATTATGGAATCTACTATGCAGATGCCACGAGTATCGCCACCATCCTGTCGAGCGACGGAAGCGACGCAGAGCCCCTCATCGATGATGACGGAGCCACCTACTCCACCGTTAGCGGAGAAACACCATATTGGGATCTTTTATTCCCCATTCCTGTCAAAGCATTAGGCCTCTCTTTCGTTAACGCCAACAACGCCGAACTCGATCCAAAGAGCGTCATCATCTACGGCATAGACGATGATGGCACAGAAATGCAGATTTCCACAAAGACTCCGACCTTCAAGGCCAGAGGCTTCAGATACACCAGCTCCATCACCGCAAGCAAGCTCTTCAAGCACTTCCGCCTCCAAGTCAACGGAGAAGAGACTTCGAGCATCCGCCTTGCAGACATCGAGCTTTATGGCACAGCCATCGCGACTGCCGACGACGAAGGCTTCTTCCCGCCAACCACAGTCGAGGCTTCCGAGAAAGGACTCTCCTCCACAGAACTTATAAACCGCATCTACGACGGGAAATACGCCACCACCTATCGAGCCGCTTTCACAGAACCGGTCAGCATCACCTACACCTACGAACAACCCGTCAGCATCAATGCCTACAGCCTTACGGCCAGCAGGAACGAGCCGACACGCGACCCGGCCGGTTGGGTTCTCGAGGGAAGCAACGACGGACAGACCTGGACGCAGCTCGACTATCAAGCCGGCCAGACTTTCGCCCAACGCTATGCCACGCAGTTCTACTTTACCGAAAACTCCGAACCCTACACGAACTATCGCCTCACCATCAACGCCGTAAATGGCGCCAATCAGCTTCAAATAGGACAACTTCAGTTGCTCAACATCAAGCCGGTTGACCCGACCCCAATCGTTTCTCCACGCGGAGATACCGGAACAGGCGCCTACGCTTCCATCCACACTATCGACGGCATAAAGGTGGAGCGTCCTCAGAAAGGCATCAACATAGTACGCACAGTCGGCTCCGACGGCAAGATGACCGTCAGGAAACTGCTTGTGAAATAAAACGGCACAGGGATAATCGGCGAACATCACACGAGATGTTTATGAATTTAACACGTGTAGTTTTCAAACATCACACGTGTAGTTTATGAACATCACGAGAGACGTTTCCATACCCCTCACGAGGGGGCAGAAACGCCGCCAGCCTCTTTTACATATATTATAAAGATGTGGAAAAAGCGCCGATAGAACAAAATAATTGCGGAAATGTTTGGCTGTTCCAATAAAAAGCCGTACCTTTGCAGCCGCTTTATGAGCAAAATAATATTTATTAACTTATTTAACGTATTATGAACCAATACGAAACCGTTTTCATTTTGACTCCCGTTTTGTCTGATGAACAGATGAAGGAAACGGTAGAAAAGTTCAAAGGCGTCCTCACTAACGCTGGTGCCGAAATCATCAGCGAAGAGAACTGGGGCCTGAAGAAACTCGCCTATCCCATCGACAAGAAGACAACAGGATTCTATGAGCTCATTGAGTTCAATGCAGCTCCCGAGACCATCAAGACTCTCGAGACCCAGTACCGCCGTGACGAAAAGGTGCTCCGCTATCTTACCGTTAAGATGGAGAAGTACGCAGCCGAGTACGCAGCCAAGAGAAGGAGTAACAAACAACCTAAAGAGCAGGAGGCATAAACATGGCACAGCAATCAGAAATCCGCTACTTGACCGCTCCCGCTATTGACGTCAAGAAGAAGAAGTACTGCCGTTTCAAGAAGAGCGGTATCAAGTACATTGACTACAAAGACCCCGAATTCCTGAAGAAGTTCCTCAACGAGCAAGGCAAGATTCTGCCCCGCCGCATCACAGGCACCTCTCTCAAGTATCAGCGCCGTGTGGCTCAGGCCGTTAAGCGTGCCCGTCACCTCGCTCTGCTGCCCTTCGTAACTGATTTGATGAAATAAAGTAAGGAGGAAGATTATGGAAATTATACTGAAAGAAGACGTAATCGGACTCGGTTACAAGAACGATATCGTGAACGTTAAGGCTGGCTACGGCCGCAACTACCTGATTCCTACAGGCAAGGGCGTCATCGCCAGCGAAAGCGCAAAGAAGGTCCTCGCAGAGGAACTCAAGCAGAAGGCCGTCAAGCTCGCTAAGATCAAGGCTGAGGCAGAAGCACTCGCCGAGAAGCTGAACGCAGCAAGCCTGAGCTTCAACGCAAAGGCAAGCAGCACAGGCGTCATCTATGGCAGCATCGGCAGCCTGCAGATTGCAGAAGAACTCCAGAAGCTCGGCTTCGACATCGACCGCAAGCTCATCGCCGTGAAGGACGTCAAGACTGCCGGCGAATATGTTGCTGTTGTAAAGCTTCACAAGGAAGTAACAGCTCAGGTTCCTTTCACCGTAACCGTTGAAATGGACAAGCCTGAAGTGACAGAAGAAGCTCCCGAAGAGAAGAAGCCCAGAAAGGCTCGCAGGGAAGAGACTCCTGAAGAGGAAGCTCCCGTAGCTGAGGAGGTTCCCGCAGAAGAGGCCGAGGCTCCCGCTGTAGAGGAGAAGACAGAAGAGTAAGTTTTTTTGTTTCATATGCAAGGAGCAAAGGGGCACGGCCGCAAAAAGCCAGTGTCCCTTTGTGCCTTAAAGGCCTCGAACTCCTTAACCTTTTATCTTTTATAACTATTAAACTCTTAATAAGGTGAGCATAATCAAATGTCCCGAGTGTGGAGGACAAGTCTCCACGATGGCAGGCACTTGTCCCGGATGCGGCACGAAGATTGCCGGCAACCTTCGTCAGTGCCCCAGTTGCGGTGGCTATTGCCTCCTCTCGCAGCAGGTTTGCCCCCATTGCAAACATGAGTTAGAGTCCTCCCCCACTCCGTCAGCCCAAGAGCAAGGCGAAAAAGGGAAAGACGAGTCGAAACCTGCTGGAGAAAAGGCAAAGAAGGCTTCAGGCACGAAGTTTCCGGACAACGGAATGTCGATAATAGGCGTATTGGTAAAGGCCATACTTTCCCTCCTCCTGCTCTGTCTCCTCTGTGTTGGCGGCTACCAATACTACAGACATGAAAAGGAGGAAAAGGAGCTGGCGGACTACAAACGGCTGGAAGGCGTCACCAATCCCGAATACTATCAGCAGTTCCTCATCGACCATCCTAACAGCACATACTGTCCCGAGATTGAGGAACGGATGCATGCTCTCCAAACAGAAGAGCAGGAATGGAAGCAACTGCAGAAGAACATCAGCCGTTCGAGCGTATCCCTCTTCATGCAGAAGCATCCCAACTCCCTTCGCCAAAGAGCTTGCGAGGACATGCTCGACTCCATCGACTGGAACGATGCCGTAGCCATCGGCAGCGAGGAAGCCGTCACAGACTATCTGGCAAAACACCCTTCTGGCCGTTTTGTCAGTGATGCAGCAGAAAAGAAGAATGCTCTCCTGCTCGCAAAGGTTACTCCTGAAGAGAAAGCTTTGATTCGCGGCACACTCGAGGCCTTCTTCTCAAACGCAATCGCCAAGCAGGACATCGAGGCAGCCAAAGCAGCCATTCCCGACACAATGGCAAACTTTTGCGGCAAGCAGAATGCAGATGCGGAGGCTATCGTGGAATATGCAAAAGAGAAGATGGCAAAGGATGTCATCGGACTTCACTATGCCATCGGGCAGAAGATGGATGTCCGTAAGGAAACACTTCCCAACGGCAACACCGGTTTCGCTGTGGAAGTCAGCCTGCAAGAGACCATCAGCCGCAGCGACACCAATCAGCCCTCGTCCAATCATTATCGAGTCAACGCCCTCATCAATCAAGAACAGAAGATTGTAAAGCTCATCATCTTCTAAATCCTTCACTCTTCTATATTATGGCACAGAAAGAACTGCAGCTCAAGTATGGCTGCAACCCCAATCAAAAGCCCTCACGCATCTTCATGGAAGAGGGCGAACTGCCTATCGAAGTGCTGGGCGGCCGTCCCGGCTACATCAACTTCCTCGATGCGCTGAACAGCTGGCAGCTTGTCAAGGAACTCAAAGCCGCCACATGTCTGCCTGCAGCAGCCAGCTTCAAGCATGTTTCCCCAGCAGGAGCCGCAGTCGGTCTGCCTTTGAGCGACACGCTTGCCCGCATCTATTTCGTGGACGACATCAAGGTGCCTCTCAGCCCGATTGCCTGTGCCTATGCTCGTGCAAGAGGCGCCGACCGCATGAGCAGCTACGGAGACTTCATCGCTCTTAGCGATACCTGCGACGAAGCGACTGCCCTCATCATCAAACGCGAGGTGAGCGACGGCATCATTGCTCCCGACTATACAGAGGAAGCATTGCAGATACTGCGAGAGAAGCGCAAAGGGACCTACAACATCATCAAGATAGACCCCAGCTATGTGCCTGCTCCTATCGAGCGCAAGCAAGTGTTTGGCGTTACATTTGAACAAGGCAGGAATGAAGTGAAGCTCGACGACCCTGCTCTCTTCGAGAACATCCCGACCGCCAACAAGTGCTTCCCAGAGGATGCAAAGCGCGACCTCATCATCGCTCTCATCACCCTCAAATACACGCAGAGCAACAGCGTCTGCTACGTCAAGGACGGCCAGGCCATCGGCATCGGTGCAGGTCAGCAGAGCCGCATCCATTGCACGCGTCTCGCCGGCAGCAAGGCCGACATCTGGTGGCTCCGGCAGAACCCGAAGGTGATGTCGCTGCCCTTCATCCCCGGCATTCGTCGTGCTGACAGAGACAACACAATCGACGTCTATATCAGCGACGACTATATGGACGTCCTTGCCGATGGAGAGTGGCAGAAGTTCTTCACCGAGAAACCCGAACCGATCAGCCGCGAAGAGAAGCAGGCATGGATAGCAAAGAACACAGGCGTGAGTCTGGGCAGCGATGCCTTCTTCCCGTTCGGCGACAATGTGGAGCGGGCACATAAGAGCGGCGTTGAATACATTGCCCAAGCCGGCGGCAGCGTTCGCGACGACCACGTCATCATGACTTGCGACAAGTACGGCATCGCAATGGCCTTCACCGGCGTAAGATTGTTCCACCACTAAAGCCCCCTCTGTTATGAATAAGTTCGGAGGAGACGATATCGATGCCGTTATCCTGGGAGGCATTACCTTCAAGGGAAGCGCTAAAGGCGGGCAGAAGAAGGACGAAGCCAAGGTGAAGACCAAGGCAAAGAAGAAGCAATACATAACAGGTGCTCACGGCAGCGCTTCGGCGAAGAAGAAGGCCGACATACGCCGCCAAAGAGCCAACAGACATAAATAAGCCCTCCTCTTACTTCCACAAAGGATAGGAATCAGTAAACAAACCGTAAACATCAGGAAATGAAAAAGTATATCTTGTGCTTCTTGCTCAGCCTGGCAGCCACGGGCTTGTCCGCACAGACAAAGGTTGGTTCTTTAATCTCAGGCTTTTCGTCTTCGTCGCAGACAGAGGTTGAGCCATTCGTGCCGGGCAGTACGCTCGAAGGCGTTGCCTATTATCTTCCCCGGACAGCCTTCCGCATCACCATCATTGCAGAGAAGACGACCACCAAGCCCGGCGATTTCTACAAGTATGCCGACCGCTACCTTCGCCTTCAGAACGTTCCTACAGAAGAGAGCGTGAAGTGGAGCCTGAAAAGTATCAAGATGGAGCCTTACGGCAAGCCCGACAAGAACAAGGCTTTCTGCATCAAGATAAAGAGCAAGACTGTAGCCCCGCTCGTAGGTTTAAGTCGTGACGGACTTCTGCTGAGCATCAACTGCGATGCCGAGGAAGACTTCCTGCCCGACCTCCCAAAACCAGAGAAAGGTCCTGCTCCCGAGAATCCCCGTTCCTATATGACGCAGGAAATCATTGCAGCAGGCAGTACGGCGAAGATGGCCGAACTGTGTGCCCAGGAGATTTACGACATCCGGGACAGCAAGAACTCACTCATTCGGGGCGAAGCCGACAACACGCCCAAGGACGGTGCCCAGCTGAAGCTCATGCTCGACCAGCTCGACAAACAAGCCGCCGCCCTTGAGTCGCTCTTCAGCGGTACCACTCAAACCGACACGGAAGTCTTCTCCCTCTTCTTTGATCCTCAAGAAGAGACCGACCACAATGTGCTTTTCCGTTTCTCGCAGAAGCTTGGCGTATTGGATTACGACAACTTGGCCGGCGAACCGGTCGTCGCTTCAATCAAGGCTTTGGAGACGATTCCGACGGCAGTTCCTTCGGAAGAGGTTGCCAAGAAACGCGCAAAGATGGAGCACGGAGTCTATTATAATGTGCCAGTCCGGACAAAGATAAAAGTCACATTCGACGGTCAGGAATACGTCAACATGGAGACTCCGATGGCTCAGTTCGGAGTCGTTGAAATGCTCTCCAACACGCTCTTCGACAAGAAGACAAATACGCAGGTAACCTTCTTCCAAACCACCGGCGGAACGAAGGATGTGATGGAGTGAAAAACGCCGCGTGCGGCGATGCCCAACGCCGCACGCGGAAATGCCCATCGCCGCAGCCGGGGATTGCCATCGCCGCACGCGGCGTTTTCAGACCCACCAAGGGACGTTGAAAAACGCCCTTTTTTTTGTTATTTTTTGCAAATAGCGAAACTTTTCTTTGCATATTGCAGCACATATTATAAATAATGTTTATCTTTGCAACGATAATACACTTATTTGGCAGATAAAACCTCTTATTATATAAACAATTTAATTTATTAACAACAATGAAAAAGTTATTTACATTGGTATTTGCTTTGATGGCTATGCTCAGCGTCAATGCAGATGAACTTTACCTCGTAGGTGACGGCACTCCCATCGGCTGGGAAGGCGATGGCAACATGCGCCAAACGATGAGGATGACAGAGACTGAGACCAACGTCTATGTATGGACAGGTCTGCTGAGGAACGGTGGCGAAGGCTTCAAGATCTGTAACTCCTTCGGCGGTTGGGACGGTTATCATCCCTCGAGCGAGAACTTTGCAATCGGTGAAAGTGGCACGGACTACTACACCACCAGCGGCAACGACTGGAAGTGGAACCCAACCAACACAGATTGGCTGTGGTACACCATTACACTCGACCGGAACGCAGGTACACTCTCTTGGGCTACAACAACTCCCACTCTGCTCGAGGCAGTGGACGGCGTTTACTACATCGGCACAGCAGAAGAGCTGAACACATTGGCTTTGATGTATCGCAACAATGTCGACAGCAAAAACTATAATGTAAAGCTGACTGCCGACATTGACTACACTGCCTACAAGAACGGCAGCATGTCAGCCATCGGTGTTACCGAGAAGTTCCCCTTCCGCGGAGAGTTCGACGGTCAGAACCACACCATCACGGTTGACCTTGAGGCCTACAGCACACGATTCAGCTTCTTCGGAACAATCGTAGGTAAGGTTCATAACCTGAAGCTGGCCGGCAAGATTACTGCCACCAACAAGAACCAGATAGGCGGTATCTGCGGTCTGCTGAAGGGAAATGACAATCAGATCTACAACTGCATCAGTGCTGTTGAGATTGTTGACAATCAGAGCGGCGACGGCACCATCGGTGGCATCGCAGCCGTAACATACGATGCATCCACTATCAAAAACTGTGCATTCTATGGCAAGATCAATGCTCCTAGCCGCGACGGCAACGGCGGCATCGTGGGTTGGGCAAACAGCGGCGCAAGCACAACCATCGAGAACTGCCTCATAGTTGCTGACATCACCTGGAACGGCGGTGGCGAATTCGGTCGCAACAATCCCTCCGTCATCAACAGCTATAAGACCACAGCCAGCGACGAAACACTCGGCAATGGTGAAATGACTTACAAACTGAACAGGTATGTATCTGGCAGCGAAAACTGGTTCCAGACTCTCGGCACAGATGCAAAGCCCTCTCCCCTCTCTTCCAGCGAGAAGATCTATGCAAACGGTCAGTTCTACTGCGACGGTGTTACTCCTAAGGAAGGCACAGAATCAGTATTGAGCAACGAAAATGCTTCTATCGTTGATAATCATGAATTTGGCGAAGACGGCATCTGCACCGTCTGCCATGCTGCAGGTCAGGAAGCAGAAAAGGTTGACGGCGTATTCCAGCTCAACAAAGCAGGCAACCTGCTGTGGTGGGCACAGTATGTCAATGCAGGCAATCCCGCATCCAACGCTGTTCTCAACGCTGATGTAGACCTGTCTGCTGCCAAATATAATCCTGCTGGCACATCAGCCAACAAGTATGTCGGCACATTCGACGGCCAGGGACATTCAGTTACCCTGAACATTGAAAGCAACCTGAACTATCAAGGCCTCTTCGGTATTGCTACAGACGGTGCAACCATTCAGAACGTTATTGTCAAAGGTTCTGTCAAGGGTAACAGCTATGTTGGCGGTATTGTTGGTGGTTCTAATGGTGGCGAGGATGGTAAGAAACTCAATATCATCAACTGCGGCAACGAGGCTACGATTTCTGCAGCCGAAGCTAATGGCGCCGGCATCATCGGTGTAAACATGAGCGGTTCCGCTCACTTCTACATCCTCAACTGCTACAACATAGGTAAGGTCTACTCTGGCAGAGAGTCAGGTGCCATCACAGGTTGGACTGGCGGTGACAAGACTACTATCGAGAACACCTACAACATCGGCACAGTCGTTAACGGCGACGGCGACGGCTTCATCCGTGGCGGCGGCAACCTCATTAACACATACAACCTGTCTGCAAACGATGAACAGGTTGCAAGCGGTGAACTGTGCTACAAGCTGGGCGAGGCATTCGGCCAGACTCTTGGCACCGATGCTTATCCCAACTTCACAGGCCTGAAGGTTTATTCATGGGGTATCGCTTATAGCAATGTTCCCTTCAGTGACGACCTCAATGTTGAGACGGCAAACGGCGATGCAGAGTGCATCCTGCCCTCTATGAAGTGGGGCGGCTCTTATCAGGCTTACACTTACGTCGCTCAGGCTGACTTCGACTTTGGCGACGGGAACACTGGCAATCCCAACTACAACGTCATCATCGGCGTTCCCGCAGAGAACAACGGCAAGGCTTGGTATGCTCCCGGCTACTCTGTTGAAGGCTGGAACTATGGTCAGGACCTGCCCAACTTCGGCAACGGACGTCCTGCTGATGTTTATGCAGTACGCTATTTCACCGTTGATGGCGAGATTCCTTCTGACCTCTTCATGCCCGCAGCTCACGACGACGCTCCTTGCGAGTACTACATCAATGGCGAACTGATTTGGGCTGAGACCGACGGTTGGTATGAAGACGAGGTTGTTCGTCTCACCGACGCACAGAAGGCTCTCATCAAGACAGACGGCACTGTCAATGTATTCGCATTCCACGTTCACCAGAACTGGGGTGGCCGTTATGCCGACGGTGGTCTCTATACCGCTGGCGCTCCGGTTGACAGATATTTCAATAATGGCGAGAAGAAGGCTCTGGATGCCACAATCGTTTTGGCAGAAGAGGAAGGCATCAATGAAGAGGTTATCAATCTTGGAAAGAATGCCAACTCTCATGCCGCTGCAGTCACCGCACTTGCCCAGCTTCGCAAGGCTCGCCGCCTCGCATTCGATGCTCGCACAGAGAACTTCACAGGTTCTGCTCCTGCTGACGGCATGATTGCTTACATCCTGAATGTAGGTGCCAAGATGTTCCTGGCTGGTGGTAACGACTGGGGTACTCACGCTTCTCTGAACCACATGGGTGCTAAGTGCGTTCTGCACGCTAACTCCTCCGGAGAAAACCGCTACACCATCCAGACCAACCTGCCTAACGGCGCTCGTGGCAAAGATGATGCCCTTGGTCACAATGGTTATGTTGATGCCACAAATTGGAATACAACCGGTGCAAACTGGGCTTGGGAAATCGAAGCTGCAGAAGACGGCACATACCACATCATCAACGCTGAAAACAACTTGTATTTGGGCATGACCGATAACGAGCGTCTGCAAGTCGATACCGACAAGACTGGTGCTGACAATGAATTCAACAAGTGGATCTTTGTTACTCCAGAAGAGTTCATTGCTCTTGCAGAGAATGCTACTCCTGAGGCTCCCGTTGACCTCGGTCACCTCGTTCATCAGGCAACCTTCGCAGAAAACGACTTCGAAGGCGACAACAAGGCTGCAACCAATGGTAATATGAACGACTCCAAGTGGCAACACAATGCCGGTGGTATCTGGGAATGGAACTCTGGTAATAAGGATAACCGTGCCGACCACTCGTTCGAGATGTGGAACACCAAGGATAAGGGCTATGTATACCTCGTCCAGGAAGTAGAAGGCCTGCCCGCCGGTAAGTACACTGTTAAGATGAATGGTTTCTATCGCGACGGTCGTTTCGAAAGTGCTGATGAGGGCAATGTCCGTCAGCTCGCCTACATGTTCGCTGGCAGTGAAAAGAACTGCGTACCTATGGCAAGCATCGTTGAAGGTAGCGGCAACTGTCCTGGTTACGGACGTGGTGGCGCAAGCGGTATCGTGATTCCTGACGGCTGTAACGACGCAGCAAGGTTCTTCCAGGTTGGCACTTATGTCAACACCATTGATGCTATGGTCGGTCCTGACGGCAAGCTGAAGATTGGCCTCTTCCGTGGTGCTGAGGATGTCTTGGGTGAAGACTGGATTGTTACCGACAACTGGCGTCTGTACTATAAGGGTATGGATGTTGAGGCAACGATTACCGATGCAGGCTATGCTACCTTTGTTGCTCCTTGGAACATCAATGTTATCCCAGAAGGTGTAGTGGCAAATGCTGCCCGCACTAACCTGCTTAAGGAAGGCTTTGTTCATCTGCAACCCGTTACAGCAATCCCCGCTGGCGAAGCAGTCGTACTGAAGGGTGCAGAAGGCACATACACTTTCAAGGGCACCAAAGATGCCGTTGAGCTTGGTTCTAAGAACGACCTGATTGCTGCCACAGAGGAAGTAACCGCAGACGGCACTCAGTTCGTCCTGGCCAAAGACCCGGAGGACGCATCCCTCTCTGTTGGCTTCCTGAAGGCTACTACCGGAACCACGATTGCTGCCGGCAAGGGCTATCTGGTAATCACCGAAAGCAATGGAGTCAAGCCCTTCTATCCCTTCGAGAAAGATGGTGCAACTGGCATTGCTAACATCGAGAATACGCTCGAAAACGGTGTTATCTACAATGTAGCAGGTCAGCGCCTCGGCAAGACCCAGAAGGGCATCAACATTATTTATGGCAAGAAGGTTCTTAAATAATGGGACAATGCTCTGAAAAGAGAAGACAACGCATGGCACATCTGCGGCGGCGAAGAATAAGCCGTTGCTAGACTAACCATAAGTCCAAATACCCCTGACCTGCTTTGAAGATTCAAAGATGTGGTCAGGGGTATTTTCTTTTTCTAATAAAGAGTGAAGTTTTTTCAAATTACTACTTTCATCTTTCAATATATTTTCTTACCTTTGCAAGGTAATTAAACGAATCAAGATATGGCAGAGACATCAAGGAAAAGGCGCTCGAGCACCACAAAGATTGTGGAAGTGCCTCAGGTTGACCAATATGGACACAAGCAGCCACAAAGTCTGGACTTGGAGGTTGCAGTGCTCGGTGCGCTCATGGTGGAGCAGGACTCATACGGTCTGGTAGCAGAGCTGCTCAGGCCCGAGAGCTTCTACGACCACAGGCACCAGCTTATCTATCAGGCCATCCAGACGCTCAATGCCGAGCAGAAGCCTGTCGACATCATGACTGTCATCAATCAGCTCGAGAGCACAGACAACCTCGAAGCTTCCGGAGGCGAAGTCTATCTAATGCAAATCAATGCGCAGGTTGCCAGCTCTGCCCATATCGAATATCACGCCAAGATAATCGCCCAGAAGTCCTTGCAGCGCCAGCTCATCACCTTTGCAAGCCTTGTTCAGACGAAAGCCTTCGATGCCACGATAGATGTTGCCGACCTGATGCAGGAAGCCGAGAGCACGCTCTATGCCATCGCGCAGAAGAACATGAAGAAGGACTTCACGCAGATTGACCCTGTCATCAGCCAAGTCTATGAGCTCATCCAAAAAGCACAGGCAAAGGAAGGTGGACTGAGTGGGCTGCCATCCGGCTTCCATGAACTTGACAAGATAACAAACGGCTGGCAGAACAGCGACCTCATCATCATAGCTGCCCGTCCCTCTATGGGTAAGACTGCCTTTGCCCTTTCCATGATAAAGAACATGGCTGTCGACAACAAGATACCGTGCGCCATGTTCACCCTTGAGATGAGCAACCAACAGCTCGTGCAACGACTCATGGTCAATGTCAGCGAGCTGAGCGGAGAGAAACTTCGCAGTGGACAGTTGGCACCCTATGAATGGGGGCAGCTCGACAAGCGCGTTCGCCAGCTCTTCGGTGCACCTATCTTCATCGACGAAACGCCCTCGCTCAGCGTTTTCGAGCTACAGACCAAGGCTCGACGGCTGGTTCGAGACTTTGGCGTCAAAGTCATCATGATTGACTACCTGCAACTGATGCGTGCCAGCGGACTGAACACCAACAACCGCCAGGAAGAAGTGAGCATGGTGAGCCGAGCGCTGAAGGGTTTGGCAAAGGAACTGAACGTGCCTGTCATTGCTCTGAGCCAGTTAAACCGTGGCGTAGAGAGCCGCGAAGGCTTCGAGGGCAAGCAGCCCGTGCTGAGCGACTTGCGCGAGTCGGGTGCCATCGAACAGGATGCCGACATCGTTTGCTTCATTCACCGTCCGGAATACTATAAACTGACGGTTGACGACAAAGGGTATGACTGGCATGGAAAAGCGATGTTCATCATCGCAAAGCACCGCAACGGTTCCGTGGGCGACATCAAGTTGGCATTCCGCAGCGAATTTGCCCGTTTCTCAGACCTCGACACATCTGTTCCTCTGCCAGGCTCGCAGGATAGCGACATGGGCGGGCGCTTTGTCTCTCCCAAGATGACGCCGGAAGAGATAGCAGAGAGTGACAAGATTGCCAGTGCTCTCGGCACAAACGACTCTTTCGGAGGGCTGCAAAGCGCTGCCAGAGAAGACGAATTCTAAGATACCTCGAGAAGGCATCTTCGTTTTAGCCCACGAGAATAACCTTTTCTGCTCGCGGCATCAATAAACTGCAAATTGCAATTCCACAAACGCAACTTGCAAATAAACAATCACAGGTTGCATCTGTCCAAATGCAACCTGTGAATCTAGAATTTAACAAAGCCGAAGTATTTATTCCTCAGGCTTCATGTTAGTATATACCGTCTGGACATCATCAAACTCCTCAAGCTTCTCTACCATCTTATTGATGGTCTCGCGCTGCTCTGGAGTAACGTCCTTCACATCGTTGGGAATGTAAGTAAACTCTCCGCCGACATCTTCATAGCCGTCTGCCTCAAGTTTCTTCTGAATGGCATTGAAGCTGGTCGGCTCGCCGTAGATTGTGATGGTGGTCACGTCCTTCTCCTCGTCGTACTCCTCATCGTATTCTTCCTCCACGCCACAGTCAATCATCTCCAGGATGAAGTCGTCCATATCCATGTCGTCCTTCTTCTTGAAGGTGAACACGCACTTGTGGTCGAAGAGGAAAGCCAGCGAACCAGTCGTTCCCATATTGCCAGAGAACTTGTTGAAGACGCTGCGCACGTCGGCAACGGTGCGGGTTGTGTTGTCGGTAAGCGTGTCCACGAAGACAGCGACTCCGTGAGGGCCGTATCCTTCGTAAGTCACACTCTTGTAATCACTCTGGTCCTTACCCATCGCGTTCTTGATGGCACGCTCGATGTTGTCCTTCGGCATGTTCTCGCGCTTGCAGACAGCGATGACGCTACGCAGTGCAGGATTCTTCTCTGGTTCAGGACCGCCAGCCTTCACAGCAATGGCAATCTGCTTGCCCAGACGCGTGAATGTCTTAGCCATGTGGCCCCATCTCTTCAGTTTAGTCGCTTTGCGATATTCAAATGCTCTTCCCATTGGTTTAATTATTTTATCGTTATTTCGTTTATTCGTTATGACGTTATTTCGTTATGACGAGAACAGATTAGCGCAGTTCTGCGCCAAGTTCTTTGGTCAAGTTATTAATAAGTTTCTGCATGATGGCGTCGATTTGCTTGTCGCCCATCGTCTTCTCCGAGTCTTGCAAGATGAAGTTCACAGCATACGACTTCTTGCCTTCGGGCAGATTCTTGCCCTCATAGACGTCGAAGAGCTTGACTGCCTTGAGCAGCTTCTTCTCTGTTTGATAGGCGATACGCTCCACTTCGCCGAAAGGCACGTTGCTGTCGAGCAGCAGAGCAAGGTCGCGGCTGACTGCAGGGAACTTGCTTATCTCTGTGTAGGTGACATTCTGATTCTTGATGATGCGCAGGATTTGGTTCCAGCGAATGTCGGCGAAATAGACAGGAGAATCAATGTCGAAAGCCTTCGTTAGCTTGTTCGAAACGATACCCATCTCTGCAAGCACTTTGCCGCCTCTGTTCTCGACGCAGATGCTTGCACTATAGATGTCGCTCTTGCCTTCGCCAAACACAAGCATTCCAAAGGGAACTCCCAATCGGGTGAAGATGTTCATGACATAAGCCTTGAGCTGAGCGAACGAGCTGTCCTCGTCGGGATGAGCCCAGCTGCCACGCACACGCTTGCCTGTCAGCCAAAGTCCGAGGTGATAGTCCTCGCTGTACGCATCGAGCACATGCTTGATGACTTCAGGGTCGCGACTGCTGCTTACGCCGGGAATGATGTCCGGACACTTCTTCTCTGCCTGGAAACGATAGCAGTTGCCGTACTCGAAGAAGCGCAGGTCCGTGTTGCGATAGCTGATGTTGCGTGCGATGCTCTCCAGTCCTCCAAAGAGAAGTGTCTGGCGAAGCACATTGAGGTCTTGGCTGAGCGGATTGAGAAGCTTCACAGATTCCTCACTCTTGTAAGACTTCAAGCCGTCATAATATGCGCCACGCTGCAAGCTGTTATTGAGAATCTCACGGAAACCGCCGCCAACCAACTGCTCTGCGATGATGTTCTGCAACTTATGACTCGTGTCGTGAATTGTCTTGGTGGTCAGGCTGTTCTTGAGCGTCGTCGGTATCTCTACATTATTATATCCATAGATGCGCAGGATGTCCTCAACGACATCGCAAGGACGCTGCACATCCACTCTGTATGCGGGAACCGTGAGTTCGAGGCCTTCGGCTGTTTCCTTGTCAATCTTCATCTCGAGGCTCGTCACGATGCTCTTGATGGTTTCCTCGGGAATGTGCTTGCCAATGAGCGTATCCACATAGTCGTATTTCAGAGAAACCTTGAAGTCAGGCAGCACTTTTGGATGCACATCCACGATCTGCATGCTGACCTTCGCACCTGCCAGTTCCTTTGCAAGTATCGCTGCCTGCTTGATAGCATACACTTGGCCGTTGGGGTCGATGCCGCGTTCGAAACGGAAGCTTGCATCTGTGCTGAGTCCATGACGGCGTGCACTCTTGCGAATGCTGGTCGGATTGAAGTAAGCGCTTTCGAGCAGGACATTGACAGTCGTGTCGTACGTACCACTACCCTTTCCGCCAAAGACGCCGGCAATACACATCGGCTCCTTTGCGTTGCAGATAGCGAGGTCTTGATTCGAGAGCTTATGCTCCACGCCATCGAGCGTCACGAAGGGAGTTCCTTCGGGCAAAGTCTTCACAATCACTTGCTTGCCCTCAATCATATCTGCGTCGAAGCAATGCAGAGGCTGACCGTAAGCCATCATGATGAAGTTCGTGATGTCCACGATATTGTTGATGGGGCGCAGACCAATCGTGCGAAGCTTGTTCTGAAGCCAGTCGGGACTCTCCTTCACCTCGCAACCCGTCAACGTAACGCCAACGTAGCGAGGACAGAGATTCGGGTCGTCGATGGTTATGCTGATAGGCAGCGACTCGTCGTCCACCTTGAACTTCTCGCAATCGGGACGATGCAGGCTGGTCTTGTAACCGTTCTGAACGAGCCAGGCATAGAGGTCGCGAGCCACACCATAATGGCTGCAAGCGTCTGCTCTGTTGGGCGTAATATCCACTTCTATCAGCCAATCGCTCTCAACATGATAGTATTCGGCCGCAGGTGTGCCGACTTTTGCATCCTGAGGAAGCACGATGATGCCGCTGTGGTCATTGCCGATGCCAATCTCATCCTCTGCACAAAGCATGCCGAAGCTCTCCACACCACGCAGTTTGCTGCGCTTGATGGTGAAGCACTCGTCGCCGTCATAAAGCTTGGTGCCAACGACGGCAGCAATAACCTTCTGACCGGCAGCAACATTAGGAGCGCCACAGACAATCTGCAAAGGCTCGTCCTGACCCACATTGACTGTGCAAACATGCATGTGGTCGCTGTCTGGATGGGGCTCGCAAGTCAGCACCTCTGCCACATAGAGACCTTCCAAACCACCTTTGATGGTCTGCACTTCTTCCACACTATCCACCTCGAGACCGGCGCTTGTAAGGGCATCAGCCACTTCCTGAGCACTTAGCGTCGTATCGACATATTCCTTAAGCCATTTGTATGATATGTTCATCTTCTTTTAATTAAGAATTAAGAGTGAAGAATTAAAAATTACTTCAAATCGCGTGCAAAATTACGAAAATCCTCGCACATAGCAAAGTAAAGCGCTACATTTTTTTATCTCTTGCATGAGTGACAGAATAATCCTCCTTTAAGATAGTGTGTCGAATCCGCCGGTTTTGCAGTTTTATATTGTACGGAACATCTACATTCAGGATGATTGGAGCATCATTAGAAGGCACAATACTTGCCATTTCATATAACAACACAAGGATGACAAAAAGTAATATGGTAACATGAGTGTTGATTATATGGGTTGCGAGCTACGGAAGTCAAGCATATCATTGCCGGAAAAATCTTTACATATTCCAAACAACAAATGTGTGCTTGCAAAACTTCACGCGTTAAAACGCCAAACATCACACGTGAAGATTGAAAAGTTCACACGTGAAAATCACAAACTTCACACGTGAACTTTGCCAACTTCACACGTGTAGTTTGCAACTTTCTCATGTGATGTTTGAAAACTATTCAGGCAAAGAAAACAATCGGCTCATTAACAGGTAGTTGAAAGAAGACATAAAAAGAGGCTGTTTGAAAGCAACTATTGGCTGACGGCTTAGCAAGTCATAAGTCTGCACACACATTCCGTAATCTTATTTCTGCGAAAAATTCTTTACATTTTTCCCTTAATGATTAGCTCGTTTCAAGCCCAAATTCATGCCCTTCCTGCGGTTCTCTTCTCTTTGTGCAACTTGAAGGCTATTGAGAACAAATGCTCAAAAAGCGACCATTCCATCGATTATTGGGCGATGAAACAGGCGCAAAGCAGGTACAAAACGAGGTCGTTACCGAACGATGAACCAGGGGTTGTGGAGGTCTGGCTTGTTGTAGATGAGTGGTTGACCAGTCTCCGCATTAACGATTTGCTTGCCTGATGCACGGATAATAGCGTCTCCAGCGGCCGTATCCCACTCCATTGTGGGAGCAAAACGCGGATAAACATCTGCCTTTCCCTCGGCAACAAGACAAATCTTAAGGCTGCTTCCACTGCTGATGAGCTTCACCGCCTTATGCAAATTGCGCATCTGACTGATGTATCGCTCTGTCTCTGGGTTCAAGTGCGAACGGCTGGCAACAATGGTATAAACATCCTCTCTCTCTGCGTCCCCGTCTAAGTGGAGAACTTCTTTCTCATTCCCTAATGAGTCCGAAGCAGCCTTCCACGCCCCCACTCCAACGATACCGAAGTAAATCATGCCTGTCACCGGCACAAGAATCACGCCCAGAACAGGCGAGCCATCCTCCACGAGTGCTATATTGACCGTAAACTCACCGTTTTTCTTAATGAATTCCTTTGTCCCGTCGAGTGGGTCAACCACCCAAAGTCTGTGCCATTCCTTGCGTTCTTCATAAGGCAGATATGCTCCCTCTTCACTGAGAATGGGGATTCCTGTCTCAGAAAGATGGCGCACGATACATTTGTGAGCAGCTCGGTCGGCTCTCGTCAAAGGGCTTTTATCACTTTTCACCTCGATGTCGAAATTCTGCCTGGGGTCTTGATAGACACGCATAATCTCCTCGGCTGCATCATGAGCGGCAACAATAGCAACTTTCAGAAGATTTTCCATATATTAGATTGCTTAAGGTCTTAGGTAATGTTGGTATTGGTTTTAAAAAGGTCATAGCATCTTCAAGGCGAGCTTTATGACGCGTTCCACAGGAGCTTCGGGCTCATCGGTAAGAATCTTCTGTACGGCTTTATGTGCGGGAGCCGGACTGAACCCAAGCATCGAGAGGGCTGCTACGGCTTCGTCCATCACCTCCTTATTGACAATTGGTGAGCTGACGACTTGACGATTCGAGACGTCTATTCCAAGAGAACCAATCTTGTCGCGAAGCTCTACAATGATGCGCTGGGCTGCCTTCGGGCCGATGCCTTTCACGGACTTGAGCATCTTGTCGTTACCTTCGCTGATGAAGCCGGCCAGTTCCGAAACCGTCATAGACGAGAGAATGACTCGGCTTGTAGCTGCTCCGATGCCACTCACACTATTCAGCAACAGGAAGAGCTCGCGCTCTGTTCGCGTACTGAACCCCCAGAGTTGGTAGGCATCCTCGCGAATCGACTCGGTAATCCACAACTTGACTTCCTGTTTGCCCTGAATGGCAGAGAAAGTGTTCAAGGAGATATTCACGCCGTATCCCACGCCGTGACACTCGACCACAGCAAGGGCAGGAGTAAGGTCGGCAAGCGTTCCTTTCAAGTATTCTATCATATTCTTTCCTTGTTTATTTGTGCAAAGATACAAAAAAATAAGAAAATAAGTAAAGAAGAGGCGAAGAAAATAAGAAAAATAGCTCTATATACAATAAAAGGACGCGTACATACGTTAATTAAAAGACATGAGCGCGCGAAAAATCATATTAGTTCTGGCAGTGCTGTTGAGCATAGTCCCACTCCTACTTCCCCTCGGAGGAGGAATAGAAGCCTCTCCTTTGGCAGGCTTGTTGGGAGCTGTGCCTGCTGATACTGTTACCGATGGAAAGCCGCGCTACTCAGTTCGTAGGACAGGAACTTCAGAGACAAAAGACCTCCGCAAGAAGACTGCCGACCTGAAAGACCCCGATAACCTGAAGACCGAAGTAGTCTATGACGAAAAGGACAACACCTATACCATAGGCACATCACTCGTTGGAGACGACGCAACCGGCACTTCTTCTGCAGGAAAAGGAAACGGAGGAAGCACTCGTAATTCAGGGACAAGAGGCGGAACCTCTACAAGCAGAGGTGGTGGCAGCAGTCGTGGGCAGAGCTCTTCCAGCTCAAGCTCCACTCAAACAGGTGCCGCAGGTGCATCTTCGGGAAGCATCCTTCCCGGCAGGTCGGGCTTTACACTCGGCACAGCCACCAGCTTCCTGAATGCGCCCGTCCTGATGACGCCGGAGGAATACCAGCAATGGTCGCTGCAGAACTCAATGCAGCAGTACTGGAAGCAGAAGAACGAAGAAGCTTTCGAGGCAGAAGGAAAGAACAAGTTCGACTTCACGGACATGCACTTCGACCTCGGTCCTGCCGAGAAGATATTTGGTCCTGGCGGCGTACAAATCAAGACTCAAGGTAGTGCAGAACTAAAGATTGGCATCAACTCGAAGAAGGTAAACAACCCAGCTCTTGCTGCTTCCAGGAGAAAGACTGTCGGTTTTGACTTCGACGAGAAGATTAACCTCAGCCTCAATGGTAAAGTGGGCGACAAGATCAACATGAACTTGAACTACAACACGCAAGCCACCTTCGACTATGACGCCCAGAACCTCAAACTCAAATACGACGGAAAGGAAGACGAAATCGTCAAGCTCATCGAGGCCGGCAATGTCTCCTTCCCCAGCAACATCAGCCTTGTGCCTGGTGTCAGCAGCCTTTTCGGTCTTCGCACAGATGTGCAGTTCGGTAAGCTCAAAATACAATCTGTCATTAGCCAGAAGAAGAGCGCAAGCTCGAGCGTCAACAGTAAAGGCGGCTCACAGACAACCAACTTCGAGTTCAGCGCGACGAACTATGAAGAGAACCGCCACTTCTTCCTCTCCCACTTCTTCCGCGAGATGTACGACAAGAACATGGAAAGCTTGCCCACCATCTCAAGCGGCATCAACATCAAGCGTGTCGAGATTTGGGTAACAAACAAGAGCGGCAAGACGGAAAACAACCGCAACATCATCGCTTTCGCCGATTTGGGTGAACCGACCTACATATACAACAAGATATGGACAGGTACAGGCACCAGCATTCCCGGCAACCGATCCAACAGCATGTACGATATTCTCGTCAACAATTATGCTGGTGCTCGCGATATCTCTCAAGCCACAACCATTCTCGACGGTATAGAGAAATTCTATGGAAGCGTCGATTACGAGAAGCTGCAAGCTGCACGAAAGCTCTCCAGCAGCGAATATACTGTCAACAATGCCTTAGGTTACGTCAGCCTTTCAAGCACTTTGCAAGTGGATGATGTCCTCGCAGTTGCTTATGAATTTACCTATATGGGCACAACCTATCAGGTGGGTGAATTCGCAAGCGACCTTACCGATAACAGTAAGGCACTCTTCGTGAAAATGCTGAAAGGCACTTCGGGAAGTCCAATCCTTCCTACATGGCGCTTGATGATGAAGAATGTCTATTATCTTGGCACACAGAAGGTAATGAGCGACAAGTTCCGTCTCGACATCAAGTATCAGAGTGATTCGACAGGCGTTTATCTGAGTTATCTTCCTGAAGAAAAGTTCAAGAGCACAATCCTCTTGAGAGCCCTCAACCTCGACCGCCTGGACGCCAAGAACAATCCACATCCAAATGGCCAATTCGACTTTGTAGAAGGTTACACCATCAGCAAGGGACGCATTATCTTCCCTGTTGCAGAGCCTTTCGGCGAGCACTTGGCGAAATGGATTAAAGACCCGGCTTTGGCCGACAAGTATTGCTTCCGCGAACTTTACGATAGCACGAAGACCGTCGCAAAGCAGATTTCCGAGCACGACAAGTTCCTCCTGACTGGCCGATATAAAGGTACAAATGCAGGCGAAATCGATTTGGGTGTCACCAACATTGCAAAAGGTTCTGTCATCGTTACTGCAGGAGGCACAACACTTACAGAGAACACCGACTATACTGTCGATTACAATATGGGTCGAGTGACCATCATCAACCAGAGCCTCATCGATTCAGGCACCAACATCAGTGCTTCCGTAGAGAGCAACGATACTTATGGTATGCAGCGAAAGACGATGCTCGGCCTAAATATGGATTATGAGATTAACAAGAACTTCACAGTCGGTGGTACGCTGATGTACCTAAGCGAACAACCGCTCACCACAAAGGTCAGCATGGGCAACGAGCCCTTGAAGAACACACTATGGGGCTTCCATATCAGTTGGAAAAAGGAGAGTCAATGGCTTACGAACATTATTGACAAGCTGCCTCTCATTCAATGTACACAGCCCAGCTTTATCTCTTTCAATGGTGAGTTCGCTCAACTTATTGCCGGACAGAACCACAGTGTTCAGGGCGATGCTTCTTATTTGGACGACTTCGAAAGCAGCAGCATCAAGAGCAGCCTGACGCAACCCACTTATTGGAGCATGTCGAGCACGCCAAGCATGTTCGCAGAAAGCAAGTTGACATCCGACAAAGCATACAACTACAACCGCTCTTTGCTCGCTTGGTACTATGTTGACCCCATCTTCACGCGTCGCAGCAGTACACTTACTCCAAGCCACATCAAGAGCGACCTTGACCAACTTTCCAGTCACTATGTTCGTGAGGTCTATGAACGCGAACTTTATCCCCAGAAATCGCAAAACAACTATACAAGCGCCACAGGCCTTAATGTCCTGAACCTTGCTTTCTATCCCAAGGAACGTGGTGCCTACAACCTCACTACTGATGTTGACCAGAATGGTCATCTCAAACATCCGGAAGAGACTTGGGGAGGCATGATGCGCAAACTCGACAACACAGATTTCGAGGCACAGAACATCGAATACATCGAGTTCTGGATGATGGATCCGTTCATCTACAAGCGCAACCTTCCCGGCAATCACGGAGGCGACCTCTACTTCAATCTTGGCGAAGTGTCTGAGGACATACTCAAGGACGGCAAGAAGTATTTCGAGAGTGGAATGCCCGTAGATGGCAACCCACAATATTTCGTTGATGGTTATTGGGGACGCATTCCCAATAGTAGCAGCGTAACCTATGCTTTCAATAACGAAGCCGGCTCGAGAGCCAGACAGGATGTCGGCCTCAATGGTCTCAACGATGAAGAAGAACGAGAGTTCAGCCTCTATTCTGACTATCTGCAACAGATGCAAGGAAAGGTTTCCGGAGCAGTCTATGATAGTATCTATGCCGACCCAGCCAACGACAACTATCACTATTATCGTGGCACCGACTTCGACCAGCTTCAGATGTCCATCCTTAATCGTTACAAGCGCATCAACATGCCTCAAGGCAACAGCGCAGACTCCAACACGAGCCCGGAAACATATGAGACAGCATGGAAGGTGACGCCCGATGTGGAGGATATCAACCAGGACTATACCCTCAACGAATACGAGAAATATTATCAGTATAGAGTAAGTATCCGTCCTGAAGATATGGTGGTCGGTCGCAACCACATTGCAGACAAGCGAACGGCAAGTGTCAAGCTTCGTAATGGTAACACAGAGGAATGTACTTGGTATCTGTTCCGTATTCCCTTGACAGAATATGAAGACAAGGAAGGCAACATTCGCGACTTCACGAGCATACGTTTCATGCGTATCTTTATGACGGGCTTCGAAGAAGAGACTATCCTTCGTCTTGCTACTCTCGACCTCGTTCAGGGCGACTGGCGAACCTATCAGCAACCTCTCTACAATGGTAATGTCGCTTCTACAGGTAGCGGAACTTTGGAAGTAAGCACTGTCTGCATCGAGGAAAACAACGACAAGCAGCCTGTCAACTATGTCCTGCCTCCAGGCATTACACGTATCACCGACCCATCGCAGTCACAACTTGTAGAAGCTAATGAACAGGCCATGTGTATGGTTGCTCGCAATCTTGGCGGAAGTGAGGCAAAAGCCGTTTATAAGAACTGCAATTACGATATGAGGCAGTACAAGCATCTGCAAATGTATGTCCATGCAAATGCGTTGGCCGAGAATGTCACAGCTACCACAGATGGTGATTGCAGTGTCTTCATTCGTCTCGGTTCCGACTACAAGAGCAACTACTACGAATACGAAGTGCCTTTGAGGATTACTCCTCCGGGCAACTACGACACTTATAGCGCTGCCGGCTGTCTGGCTGTTTGGCCTTCGGAGAATATGGTCGATATCAATTTTGACCTCTTCACTTCGCTCAAAAAGCAACGCAATGCTCAGGCAAGTGTTGGAGTGGCTTCCATGAATCGTCTCTTCTCAACATACGACGAAGACCATCCCAACAACCGCATCTCCATTATGGGTAACCCGACGCTAGGCGAGGTCAAGACTATCATGATTGGTATTCGCAACAACAGCGGCAAGACGAAGAGCATCGAGGTTTGGGCAAATGAATTGCGACTGCAGGAGTTCAGCAACAACGGCGGTTGGGCAGCACAAGGAAGCCTGCAGGTACAGGTCAGCGACTTGGGTTCGGTCAACGCCACTGCCAAAATGATCACATCGGGCTTTGGCGGTATTGAGCAAAGTGTGGCACAACGCAAGAACGAGGACAACCTCAATTACTCTGTTTCCACACAATTCGACCTCGGACGTCTTCTTCCCGAAAAAGCAAAACTTCATGTCCCGATGTACTATAGCTATAGTAAGGAAAAGGTTTCTCCCAAATACAATCCCTTCGATACGGACATGCTTCTCGGCGATGCTCTCGACGCTCTTGCCAACGAACATCAGCGCGACTCCCTGCGAAGTCTTACCAATCATACAGAGACCAACAAGAACCTATCTTTCACTGGTGTAAAGCTCAATATCAGCACGCGCAAGCATCCGATGCCTTACGACCCAGCTAACTTTACTTTTGGTTACAGCCGCTCCACACAATATACTGAAGGTCAGACAACCGTTTATGAACGCGAACTGAATTGGAAAGCCAACCTTAATTACTCATGGAGTCCGAACTGGAAGTCGTGGGAACCGTTCAAAAACCTCAAGGGAAAGAGCAAGTGGTTGGATATCATAAAGGCGCAGAACCTCGCTTTTGCTCCGCAGAGCATTACATTCTCCACCGACATGAATCGTAACTATTACGAACTTCAGGAGCGCGACCTCGAGAATCCAAGCGACTACTCTGCTTTGCCTGCAACCTTCAGTCAGAACTGGACTTGGAATCGCAACTTCTCGCTCAAGTGGGACATATTCAAGGCATTGCACTTCTCCTTCCAGAGTGGCACAAAGGCTGAGATTGAGGAGCCTTACACACAAATCAACAAAGACCTTTATCCTGACCGTTACGAAGCTTGGAAGGACTCAGTAAAGTGGAGTCTTCGCCACTTCGGTCGTCCTCTTGACTATAGTCAGAACACACAAATCAGCTACAAGTTGCCTTTAGAGAAGATTCCAGTCTTCGATTGGGCTTCCGTTGATGGATCTTATACTTCAAACTATTCTTGGAAGCGAGGAGCAGAGAGAGTTGGTCGTCCGTCGCTCGGCAATACCATCAATACTCAGCGAACCGTTAACATCAACGGCAAGATAGACCTCGAGAAACTCTACAACCACAGCAAGTTCCTACAGGAAACCAACAAACGCTTCTCTGCCTCTAATGCTCGAAACAACGCTAATCAGAAGCGTGCAGAGAAAGAAAAAGAGAACAAAGCAAAGAAGGCTGAGAAGGAGAAAGAAAAGAGTGACCGGCAGAAGGCAGAACAAGAATCGATGGAAACAGGCGAGTCCGTTGATAGCATCATGGCCAAGGGACAGAAGGGCATTTCCAAGCAAGGCAATGCGGCTGGTGTCAGCACAAAGAAGAAAGCCGAGAACAAAGGCTTCGTGCAGGAGATTACACTCTATCCCGATTCCGACCTCGTTGTTGCCCACGGACAGAAGTCAAAGCGCATTCGTGTTACTGCACGAGACAGTTCAGGCTTTGCCTATAACATTAAATATAAAAAGGTTGACGAGAACAGCATTCGCATCGTCAGGACGCCTGTCGATACCACAAGCCTGCGCTTGAATGTTGTAGCGTTGCCCAAACTATCAGAACAGAAATGGTACGGATTGGCTCAAGCCGCCGCTCGATTCCTGATGATGGTGCGCAATGTCAGCATCACCTATCGCAACACATACAACCTTGCCGTTCCTGGTTTCTTGCCCGAAGTGGGCGACATGCTCGGACAAAGGAAGATGGGAGGCATGTTCACACCTGGTCTTGACTTTGCCTTTGGTTTTGTGGACGACAACTATCTCGACAAAGCAAAGAGTCGCGGCTGGCTTATTGGAGGCGATAGTGTGGCTACACCCGCAACAATTGCGAAGACAGAGGATGTGCAAGTGAAGATGACTCTGGAGCCATTCACCGACTTGAAGATTGACCTCAATATGAGTCGGACCGACAATCGCAACAAGAGCATCCAGTACATGTACGGCACTCCGCCAACCCACAGCGGCTCGTTCAACATGACGACCATCAGCATCGGTTCTGCTTTCGCCAGCGTCGGTTCTGCAGGCAACGGCTACTACAGCAAGACCTTCCAGAAGTTCCAGGACAACCTCGATGTCTATCAGCAACGCGTAGAAGCCCAGTACAGAGGCATTCGCTATCCCGAAGGAACAGGCATGAGCGGCACTTTCAATCCCGAGAACGGAACTGTCAACAAGTATAGTGCAGACGTTATGGTGCCTGCCTTCCTTAAAGCCTATACAGGAACTGGTTCGCTCGACATCTTCCCGTCGCTCCTCAAGATGCTTCCTAACTGGAGCATCAACTACAAAGGCCTGGGCAATCTGCCTTGGGTGCGCGACCACTTCAAGAGCGTCAACCTCACACACGCCTACAAGAGCATCTATTCCGTTGGCTCCTATCACTCCTACAGTTCTTGGGTTGAATGCATGGGCAGCGGAGGACTCGGCTTCATACAAAACACCACAACAGGCGGTTATATTCCCAATAGCCTGCTTGATGTCAGCACAGTCAGCATCAACGAAAGTTTCTCGCCCCTCATCGGCATCAACACCACTTTCAACAACAACATGACGCTCAAGCTCGAGTACAAGACCACGCGTGTCCTCAACCTCAGCATGACTAGCGCACAACTAACCGAGACTGGCTCAAAGGACTTTGTGATTGGATGGGGTTACAAGATAAACGACTTCAACCTTTCGAGTCTGCTGCGCTTCAGAAAAGCCAGCGAGCAAGTGGCGAAGAACACAAAGTCGAAAGGCAAGGGAAATGCCAACAACATGCAAGGCGACCTCGATTCTGGCGATATGCAGACGGGAAGCAGTCGTGGCGGCAAGTCAGGGAAGCAGAAGATATCCCACGACCTCAACCTCCGTTTCGACTTCAGTATCCGAAACCAAAGTGCCATCAAGCGTGACTTGCAGACAAATCTTTGCGAAGCAACCAGCGGCAGCAAGGCATTCAAGACAAGCGCCCAAGTCGATTACACCCTGAGCCGCATGGTAACGCTCAGCCTCTTCTACGACCGCCAGCGCTCCGCTCCGCTCCTTTCCAGCAGCAGCTATCCTACCATCACACAAGACTTCGGCATGACCATGAAGTTCTCGCTGACAAGGTAAAAAGGGAGTATCTCACAACTAAGCACGCTTAAATCTCAAACTACACGTGTGTCGTTGGCAAACATAACATGTGTCGTTGGCAAACTACGCGTGTTTCGTTAGCAGACATAAAATGTTGCGCCAGGCTACTCTTAAAGTCAAGATGAAAAGGAGCTGCTGCCCCCCCCTAGATGAGGTCAGCTTATCCGGCTTGCCCCATCGCTCTTTCATACAAAAAAAGATTCCTAATCTCACGACTAAGAATCTCTAACCTTAAAAATCTAATACCATGAAAAACACTTTTGCTTCGCGGTGCGGACGATTTTTGAACATCCTCCGAACCTTAGTGTGCACTTGTCTGATATTTAACACCTTACAAGTATTATCTTTTTA
>JAEEGI010003443.1_pt1 | contig 37746 bp, 26 predicted proteins | sample 8958751 | NCBI WGS metagenome assembly JAEEGI01 (sample SAMN16246545, study PRJNA631951) | gut metagenome | biome: gut microbiome; feature: rumen; material: KS-attached | host: Bos | place: Iran: Karaj | collected 2018-10 | reverse complement strand
CTGTTTCAAACCAATTATCATCTGGCGTTATTGCACTATTGGTGGAATAAAAACACTTTGCATCCCAAGTGTCATCATAAGGCAAAAGGATATCTTGCGCTAAGGTCTGATTGCCATATAATATGGTGGCAAGTAAAGCTATTGAAATAATTTTCTTCATGTTAATTGGTTTTTAGTTATTGATATTTATGTTATTTCCATACAAAAGTGCGCAGAACGAATCTACGCATCAGCGAGGCCTTGCACAACCCAATCAAACCATAGAAACGTCTGCGCACTATGGCGCGACGCTCCAACGTTTGATTATTAAATGGCTCGTTTATCTCCGAGGTGCAAGTTCGCTGATGTAAGAGCCAATATGTTGTATTCAAAAATACGCCGACAAAGATAAACAAAAAATGGCAAAAGAAAGAATCTTTTATCAGATTTCTTTCGATTACCCACCATTTTTAACTAATTGGCGACTTCAAGAAGGAAGTTGTTGCTGTGCTAAAGAAAGTGATATAATCTATATCGGTTTTGATCACACGGTTCTTCTCTAATCTGATAATCGTCCGTTGCTGATGGACGATTCTCGATTATACTGCACCATACTTCGTAGAATTGATCACGGTTCTCATGGTCATTTCGGTGTGGATGTGGGAGAGATAAGGTAAGGGATCGAGGGAGGGATAAAATCTACGGAATTCCTGTCCCTATAACTATGGTATGGAAGGATTAATACAATTATACAGGGTCGATATAGCGTATAATGGATTTATTGAAATGCGTCTCAGGGCATTCTCATCCTTTTTGTCCTGATTTTCCAGCAAAGAGAAGTTCTCCAAAGAGCAGCGTATGGCATCTGTCAAATGTTTCTGTCCCATAAATACACGAAGGCTCTTCATTTTTCCGCTTGTGCCAGCCTTGCACTCAATTGGCAACACTTTCATGTCGCGGGCAATGATGTAATCCACTTCTGAACGTGTCCCCTCTGCTGTGTTTTCCCAATAGTATAGGTCGTGTTGTGAACGTGGATTATTGTATTTAACCAGTTCCCATCCAAGTACCATCTCTGCCAGTCCACCTTTGTTAACCAAATCCTCTGCTGTTCCTGCGATAATCAGCTCTGTGAGTTGTTGGGCACTGCCTAAATCCATGTCTAAGATGCGTAGGAGCAAACCACTGTCAAGATAGATGTACTTACGAAACTTTTCATTGATTTCCGCACCGAGCGGAAGACCGTTGGCTGCTGTATGGCTGACTCGCTTGATAATGCCAGCATCACACAGGAGCCTCAATGCCTTTTTCACCTCCTCTGCACGATACTCGCCCTCAACTCGGCTGTAAACGAATTTATTGCCAATCTGGAGTATCACACTTTGTAAGGTGTTCCGAAGCAGTGTCGGGTCAACTTTCTTGGCATATTTTACAAAGTCGTCATAGTAGGTGAGTTGGATGTCGTCAAGTTCTGTCTGACATTGTCTGTAGTCGTGGCTGGTTATCCACGCTGCCACACTGGCGGGCATACCACCAACCATCAAGAATGTACGATAATGCTGAACCAAGTCATTATGAAGGGCTGTCAGCAAAGGCTTGTCGCTACTTCCTTCCTTTTTTGCTTTTACCCACGATGATTTCCCTTCTGCAACCAAAAACTCGTCAAAGGAAAACGGATAGACAAATAGCGAGCGAATTCTTCCCACGCCAAAAGACGGCAGTTCCTTTAGAGCGAATTCTAACAGGGAACCTGCGGCAACGACGTGCAACCCAGGGAAGTCCTCCTTGAATGACCAAAGGCTTTTTATTGCAGCAAGACAGTCTTGTATCTCATCGAGAAAAATTAACGTCTTGCCAGGCTTTACAGGCTTATTGTATAGCATTCCAAGGCTATTGGCAAGTTCATGGACATCAAGTACTTTCTCAAATACATCCTTCAAGTCAGGACGCTTTTCAAAGTTAACTTCAATGAAGTAGTCGAAACTTTCGCCCAAATGTTCTACGGCCCACGACTTCCCGACTTGACGCGCACCACGTAGCAGCAAAGGTTTCAGACTTCTGCTGTTCTTCCATTCAAGCAGAATGGTGTCTATTGATCGTTCTATATACATACATTCTTGTGTTATGAATCTGGTGCAAAAGTAGACATTTTCTTTGAGATACACAAGAAACCGTTGTTTTTTCTGATAAAACCGAGATGAAAAACTATTGTCTATTTGATAAAACCGGGAGGAAAAACTAAAACAAAAACGATAAAACCGAGAGGAAATGCCTTTGTATTTCTGATAAAACCGAGAGAAAATTCTCTCACTTGCACTGCCTCCTTTTTGCAAAACGGAAATGAGAATCTTGTCCCTATCCTGCTTGGGGAAAGATGAAATCCTTTCGATGGGCATCCCACGTATCAATTTCCCCGTCCCCGTGATACAGTTTTGTTTGTTAAAACTAAATAGGTTTACACTTCACTTGCTGACTTCCACCTACCTCAACTATCTTTGCATTGCTTGGCAAACTTGAAATCCCAATTGGGGTGAAAGGCTCTTATCTTTATTTTTTTGTTGTAAAAAAGTGACAAAAGATGAATGATAATGAAAAATGTTTGCTATATTTGCCATGGATATGCCTGGTTTTGCTGACTTTTTATTTGCACCAGATGAGGAAGTGAAATACCTGGTATGGATTGGCTTATTCAACTTATTGTTGTTCAGCCGTTTATTTAGTATTGTTAACCTAATGGTGCTTTTATGTGAAAATGAAAAGGATCGTATTAAGCTTATTGATTTTAGAGCTGTTTTTGTTTTCTGTGTGTCAGGCCAAGAATGTGTCGCTGGACAATGCGGCCATCGTAGCTGAAAAATTTCTGGCTGCAAAAGGATTTCCTCAGAAAAAGCTTGTATTACACAAAAACGTCAGATCGGGTTTCGCACATGCCCCTTCTCAGTCAGTCGTTGCTCCCGCCTATTATGTTTTCTCGATGTCGGACGAGGCTGGTTTTGTCATAGTTTCAGGTGATGATATAGCCAAACCTATCTTGGGCTGTTCTTTTGAAGGTACTTTTGAGGAAGACGACCTTCCACCCAATATGCAGGAATGGTTGGAAGACATGGAAAAGCAAATCATGCAAGCCAGGGAATCGGGCATGCAACAGAGTGAGGAGACAGCCCAGCAATGGAAAGCTCCGACTGTGGGCCGTGCTACGTTCAAACTTCAGACAGCCCTATGGCATCAACGTAATCCTCTCAATCAGCTATGTCCGCTTGATAAAGGAAAAAGAAGTGTGACGGGTTGTGTCGCCACAGCCCATGGCATCCTGATGAAATACTATGGTTATCCGGCAAAAGGAAGAGGCACGACGAAAGCTTATATTACAGGAAAGAAGGAACTTTCTGTAGCAGAAAGAAACCTGGATCATCCTTATAATTGGGACATGATTCTCATGGAATATAAAGACGGAGAGTACAACCAAGAACAGGCCAATGCTGTGGCGGAACTGTTGGCCGATATCGGTGCAGCCATTAAAGCCGATTATGCGTCAGATGAAACCGGTGCCACGACAGGCCATAAAGCCATTTTCGCTCATTTCGGGTTCAATCCGGGTAATATTAAATATAAGGAAGATTATAGCTTTACGGAATGGAGCTCGATGCTCAAGAGGGAGCTGAACATGCAACGTCCATTATTGTATGGAGCTTCCCATTCAGAAGGCGGGCACGCATTTATCCTCGAAGGGTATACTGACCAAGACTATTTCTATGTGAATTGGGGATGGGGAGGCAACTACAATGGTGCGTTCTCGTTGGATGCACTTCGCCCCGGTAGCACTTTCTATGATGGTTCGCAGCAGGCCTATTTTGACTGTGTGCCTGCAGAAATGCTTTCTGGTGTGGCAAAGGTGAATGATTCGGAAGAATGCCCCTCGCTGAAAGCAGCCATTTCGATGGCAGCAATAGTTGGGTCGCCTATGTCCATCAAGATGGTTCAGGACGCACAAGTCTACTTTGAAACGATAGATGAGGAAGACGATATTACTTTGGACCTGAATGGGCACCGGTTGGATGTCATCCATTCAGGCATTTACAATTATGGTCGACTCCGGATCGTTGACAACAAAGGCACAGGAAAAATTATTGCCAGTACAGGAAATAGCGGTATTTTCCTAAATTATGGATTGTTGGATATCGAAGGTGGTGAATACTTCAATAAGATTGCCCGTGTGGATAGTACAGACTATCGCCGATGTGTTTGGTCTGCTGAAGGCTCTAATACGACTATAAGAAATGGAAAGTTCACCTCTCCCATTCAGACCTTGTGTTTCAATGGAGATGCTACCATCGAAAATGGTGTTTTTGAGTCAACGGGAACCAACAGTGTCATTTCAAACTACAATACTTCCGGAGAGTTAACCATCTTGGATGGAACTTTCACCAATATCGGCCAGCAACCGGATGGATCAGATTACCGTAGGAGTGTTTGGACAGCTGTAGGCACTAAAACGATGATTAAAAATGGAAAATTCTTTTCTCCCATTCAGCCTCTGTGCCTCAACGGAGATGCTACTGTCGAAAATGGTTTTTTTGAGGCTACAGGAAACAGTTCTGTTGTAGCAAACTACAACACATCAGGACAGCTAATCATCTTGGGCGGAACTTTCAACAATACAGGTCTTCAGCCGGATGGTTCTGATTACCGTAGAAGTGTTTGGACTACTAAGGAAAGTTCAACCATCATCTCTGGTGGTATTTTTACCTGCGAATCAGGGTCTCAGACCCTCTGCTTCACGGGCAACGCAGCCATCAGTGGAGGCATCATTGAGAACAAGGGTAATGGCATCAGTTGTGCCTCAAATGCAGATGTGACGATATCCAATTGCATGATGAGTGGTAACAGAATTCTATATGCATGGGAAGGTGCGAAACTAAAATGCTCAGGCGGCCTCTATTCGCAACCTGTCGCAGAGGATTTTTTAGCCAGTGGCTGTTATTGCAACTCCAACAATGATGCGGCTACAAAACTAAAATATCCCTTTCTTGTCATCGATCCTACAGGAATAGAGACGGTGTCTCAAAGCGAAGACATGTCGGGGTCCACTTATTACGGAATCAACGGCATGGTTCTCCCAGACAAGAGACCAGGTCTGATTATCGAACGCAAGAAGAACGGAAAAACAGCAAAGAGATATCATCGTTAAGGGGCTGCCCATGCACCAAAACATATTTGCGAAAACCTTGTGAGTCTGGTGAAAATCATCATGGTATAGCAGAATCATTTCATCCAAGATTTCGGTCGGTTCATCAAAAGCCACGGCCAGTTCATCAAAAACTGACTTTCAGATGAAGGATGCATGGTGTTTTTTTCGTAACTTCACGCCATCAAACATTTTAATAATATTTATAGCATGAAAAAGATACTATTTGTCCTGTTGATGGTGGCACTCGCACAGCCCGCCGCCATGAAGGCGCAGACACCGACGCTGGTGCTGCACCATGCCGACGGCAAGACCTCGGAGGTGGAGCTCTACACGATGCCGCGCATACAGATGACGGCCGACAAGATGATTGTCACGCTTCAGGGCTCCCGACAGGAGTTCTCAAAGACCGACGTGCTGCGTATCACCTACAAGGGCATCGCCACAGGCATCAGCATCGTGAAACCCGAGACACGCTACCGCGTGGATGAAGACCGCGTGACATTCTACGGCATCAGCGCTGTCGACCGCATCAGTGTCTATAACCCGGGCGGCGTCCAGATTCCCGTCCGCCTCACAGCCGACGGCACCAATGCCGTCCTCTCCCTGGCCCAGCTACCGAAGGGCGTCTATCTTGTCAGCATCAACGGCAGAACCCTTAAATTCATCCGGCCATGATACGCAGACTATACTTTATTATAATCATGGCACTGATGGTGCTGACGGGCTTCGCACAGCCGCAACCGCAGACGGGAGACATCATCTATGTCTACCAGAAAGATGGCGAGATACTGCCGTTCCTGCGCAGTGAGATTCAGGAGTTCGTCTACAGTATGGAGGATGAGGAGGGCGTGACCCACAACGAGCCGGTGATGCAATGGATTGTGATGGAGGACAGCATCTGCAAGATCCCCCTTGCCAACATCGACAGCATCAGTTTCGTGACCCCACAGACGGTCTACCAGCCCGGTGTCATCCGCTTAGAGGAGGGGTTGATGGACTATGTCGTAAGCAGTGACGGCCTGATCATAGAGCTGGCTGCCAACATCCCGCAGACCTTGATGCCGAAGGTTGGCGACAAGCTCGTGACCACCGTACAGAACGACCGGCTGCCTGCTGGTTTCATCGGGAAGGTGTCGGAGGTCAGCGGAACCACGGTAAAATGTGATGAGATTGGTCTGGAGGAGGTCTTCGTAACCTACTACAACGTCTACGCCAGAGCAGATGAGTTCTTGGAAGAGAGTGAAGCAGCAGGTAGCCCCGGCTATTTCCGGGCTATCAAGAAAGAGGAGAATGGAGACTTCGTGATCAAGCCCAAGGCAAAAAATTTCGACAAGACTTCGGAAATGATGACCATCATCGACGAAGACGATTTTGAAGTCCAAGGCCAGGGACGTTTGAAATTATACTATCAGCCTGTGTTCACGATAAAGAAGCCATCGGTCCTCCTCAGTCCGGAGCATGGCGCAAGATTCATCACAAGCATTGTGGCCGACTATGACATGAAGTCGGAATTCTCTATCTATGGCAAGGCAGAATGGACACCGGAGTGGCCGATTAAGGATATTCCCCTTGGCGTCATCCCTATCCCCGATTTCCCATTCTTTATCATTTATCTCTCGCCGGGTGCTTATGCCAATGTGTCGGGCGAGATAACTACCAGCGCCACATGCAGCATGAAGGGACAGGTGACGACGAATCTCAACATAGGCTTTGGCGGCAAGCAGCAGAAAAAGCCTTTGGTAAGCACGAAGGTGTCAGAGTTCGACATCAAGGCCGACTCGGTGAGCCTTAATGGTAGTGTGGAGATGGGTCCGATGGTGGACCTGGGTATCTGCTTTATAAAGAGCGATAATGCAAAGGTGTCTCTGCACTACAAGACTGGTCCCGAACTCTCCAGCAGTTTTGTCTTCCATCCTGCCGATGTGGCAAACGCCAAGACATCGACGGCTCTTTATGATCAGCTGAAAGACGTGCTGATAGATGCCAAATGGAACAATAACCTGACGATAGACTATTTCATCAGCGAGGAAATCGCAAAAATAGACGATTTCGAGGGACCGTTGTTCACCCTGCTCGAAGATGCCAAGGCCGATTTACGCAGCTTCCATGTAGTGCCATCGTTCCGCAGCCCGTCGTTCGACCAGAATTATTCGCCCCGCACGTCGGCAAATGCTTTCATAGGCTTCACGGCAGAGCCTACCTGTCTGATGCCGGTGGAGACAGGTCTCCAGGTGTCCGATGCAGATGGCCAGAAGGTCAGCGAATGGACATCAGACACCAAGGTCGGTGTAAAGGACTTTATCGGCTCCATGAAGCATCAGTTTAACAACCTGGACATGACGAAGGACTATAGGCTAAACCCGAAGGTAAAGGTGATGGGCATCGAGATGCTGGCCTCTCCGTCGAAGGAGCTGGAGAAAAATGACTTCCCCGTGCGCATTGTCAGCTTCGAGCAGACAGGATCGCACTACTCCAAGCAGCAGGGCTATGTCTACGATGATATCCATTACTTCTATAAGTTCAACGCCACCACCACCGTCGAACTCGACCCGGATGCGAAGAACATCAAGGACTGGGGCTACATCTACCATGACTTCTACGAGGTGGACAAGAAGATATCGTGCGCCAACCTCGGCAGCAACCCCTATGCTGACCTACGTTATGCCTATTACTACAATGGACCGGAACGCACTGTCAACCTCCGTCCTTATGTGCAGCTTGAGGGTGAGAATGAGATAAAGACCGGAAAGCCTAAGATTTTTGAAGTGGAATATACCCACCGCATAGAGCCCACCTGTCCCGACAACAATCATCCGCACATGATCGATCTCGGACTGCCCAGCGGCACGCTGTGGGCATGCTGCAATGTGGGAGCCTTCGAGCCGGAGGAAGAAGGCGCCATGTTCTTCAGAGGCAGTACTGTGCCGCTGCCATCCAGCCTTCACTATAATAAAGTGGAAACAGATACTGTATATAATCAGCCATATTATGTGACGGTTCACGAAGTTAAGACAAGAAGTGGTTGGCCAGAGCTGACTGAAGTGGATAACTACCGTGAATACTTCTATCCTGAGCTGTCAGAGACCGACAGTATCATCCCCAAAAGCAGATTATATATGAAGGGTTCACAGTATGATGCTGCCACAAAATACTGGGGAAGTGGATATTCTACGCCCTCTAATCAAGAGATAAGAGAGCTGGTAGACAACTGCAAGGTTGCCTATGTAGGCGGCCCTTATTATGGCGTATGCTTCAAGTTTACCGGCCCTAACGGAAACAGTATTCTTCTACCTGCATTCGAACGGACCGTTACAGATATAACTGAAACAGTGAATGAAGATTATTACTATAATCCTGGATGGTGGAATAAAAGCAAAGTAATCTATAAAAACGGAGAGACGTATTATAATCAAGATTACATCCATGAGGGAATCTATATGAATTCGACATATTCTGTAGAAACCGATGAAAGCCCTCTTCGGTCGTTAGACAATTATTTCAAATGGGAGTATCGCAGGTCTCCTTCTGGCTTCTATGATAGCTATAATTATAATTTTGGCAGGTATAATGAGGCAGAATTCGAGAGCCTTAAAAGACAATATTCAGAATACAGAAGTGGTGAATGTGAATGGTGGAACACTAAAGTCGGATGCGCCGCAGCGGTCCGGCCTGTGGCGACACAAAAGGCAACGCCAAAGTAAGAGCGCGGTTGGCACTTGTTGTCGAGCATCATGGTGAAAAAACAGCCAAAGTCTGTGATGAGTCACCCTAATGTTAAAAAATACATTTTTGATGTTAAAAATTTGCTTTTTATAGAATGTAATTCTATATTTGCAGCATGATTTTTTATGATTTCGATGTTTCGAAATCGCCCTCGAGGTTGGTAGCTTCCTGCACCAACCTCTTTTTGGTTTACTCGGATCCTCAACAGTTGTTTTGATGAATAATCAGTAACCAATTAATGTGATGATTTCTTGCCGGTATCGGCAAAAATATATAAATTTGCGACTGAAAATGAACTAAAAACTTGCCGATAGAAGACGATGGAATATATTTCAGTGATGCAATTCGCGGAGAAATTCGGTATTTCAGAACGTACAGCCCGCAACTATTGTGCGAATGGAAAACTGGAAGGAGCCTTCCTTACAGGTAAAACGTGGAACATACCTGCGGATGCTGTTCTACCACAACGCAAAACCGTTCGGAAAAGAGTATCTCCCCTGCTGACTATGCTGCAAGAACAAAAAGTATTACGCCTGAGGGGAGGCATCTACCATCATACACAGATAGACTTAGCTTATAACTCAAATCATATCGAAGGAAGCCGTCTGACTCATGACCAGACACGCTATATCTTTGAGACAAATACCATAGGCATTACCGACGAGATTGTTAACGTAGATGATATCGTTGAGACGGTGAATCACTTCCGTTGCTTTGACTATATCATAGACCATGCAGAGGATCCTATAACGGAAAATCTTATTAAACAACTCCATCTGTTGTTAAAGACAGGTACGTCCGACAGCCAGAAAGAATGGTTTGTCGTAGGAAACTACAAACGGTTACCCAATGAGGTTGGAGGTATGGAAACTTGCCCTCCTCAAGAAGTACATCGCGAAATGAAGAATCTTATCAGCAATTATAACCATTGCAAGAGAAAAGCGCTGGATCACATCCTTGATTTCCATGTGCGCTTTGAGCAGATTCATCCCTTTCAGGATGGCAATGGACGTGTGGGGCGTCTAATCATGTTTAAAGAGTGTCTGGCCAACGAAATTATACCTTTTATCATTACCGAAGAACTCAAATTGTTCTATTATCGGGGACTCCATGAATGGGGACATATCAATGGTTTTCTAACCGACACGTGCCTCACCGCTCAAGATCAGTACAAATCATTGCTCGATTATTTTAAGGTTGCGTACAAATAATACATGCAACTATGGCAATGTTGATGAATAATTGACAAAAGTGCTGAAATAGTGGCTTTTATCTCCTATTAGAAGGGTTTTTCCCCAAAAAAGTTGCAAGTTTGAATGCAATTATCTATATTTGTCCGCTGAAACCAATTGAAGCGTTTGTTAACCTTAAACACATAGGTATCAACACAACTACTGACAACCATTGCTGCTGCGTTGTTGATTGGATCATCTCCCCGGCAATGAACAAATGATTCGTATGAAGAAACTGATATGTACTGTTTGCCTGATGACAGCGGCTCTTGTCTCCATGTCGCAGTCTGTTTTCAACGTCATGGATTATGGCGCTTTGGGTGATGGGAAAAACGATGATGCCGCCGCCATCCAGCGGGCGATCGACCAATGTTCCGCCCAGGGAGGTGGAAGCGTATTGCTCAAAGGCAACCACACCTTTCTTGCCGGCCCTATCCGGTTGATGTCGAACGTGGAACTCCATCTGGAGCCGACAGCAGTGCTTCTGGCCAATCCCGATGAGCGTATCTACCACCTAAGTGCTTTCGGAGCCAACCAAGGAGAAGGGATGATGTGGATCTATGCCGATGACGCAGAGAATATCTCCATCACAGGCAAGGGCACCATCCATGGCAACGGTGTGGCATTCATGGGAGCAGAACTGGAGGATTCCTACGAACTAAAACCTGTCACCACTTTTGATCCTCGGCCGCATGTGCTCACGCTCACCCAAGTGCGCAACCTCACCGTGAGGGATGTCACCATCCGCGACGGGGCTTACTGGACCCTCCATCTCGTGGGGTGCGACGGAGCAGTCATCGACGGTATCCAACTGCTCAACAACCTGAAAATCCGAAACGGCGACGGCATCGATGTCGACCATTCCCGCAATGTGCGCATCGCCAACTGTCATATCACCAGCGGCGACGACTGTATCTGTCTGAAAAACCGGCGTGAGACCGAACGCTACGGTTCGTGTCATGATATCGTGGTGACCAATTGCGTGATGACCAGCCGGTCGTGCGCCATCAAGATCGGCAGTGAGAATATGGATTCCATCTACAATGTGCTCTTCGACAATTGCATCATCACCGCATCCAACCGAGGACTCGGCATCCAGAACCGTGATGAAGGGACGGTCACCGACGTGGTGTTTTCCAACATCCTGCTTGACTGCAGACTGTGGTCGGATGTGTGGTGGGGAAAGGCAGAACCCATCTATGTCACCTCATATCCTCGTGCCAACGGCAACCATAAGGATGCCAACTGGCGCTTTCCCAAAGGACAGGTGGAGGGGCGCTGCGGTGAGGTGGCGCGCATCTTTTTCAATCATGTGGTCGCCACCAGCGAGAATGGCTGTTTCATCGGTGGCGACACCCCAGACAAAGTACACGAAATCTACCTCAATGACGTGAATCTCTTCCTGAAGAAAATCACCCGTTATCCTGGGGGAGTCTACGACCGACGGCCCTGCCGCGGTGAGGGATTCGTGCGTGATAAGGTCTATGGCGTGTATGTGGAGCAGGCCAAGGATGTTCATGTCGAAGGACTCATGGTGAAACAGCAGGGCATCGATTACGGTGGTCCTATATTCCAATAAACAGTTGAGGGAAGGCAACCCTTCAAATCCAAACCAACAAAATCTGAACACCAAACCAACACCCGATCATAATAACAACCAACAACAAATCATCATTTATTTTATTAACCTAACAACCTTGATTATGCGAATTGAACGAAAACAAGCAAAAAGGGCTTTGCTGAAATCACTTATTTCTGCAGCCTTGATGTTTTGCGCTACTGTCGCCATGGCACAAAGCCAAGTGACAGGTGTCATCACCGATGACAAGGGCGAACCCCTCATCGGTGTCACCGTTGTCGAGGCAGGTACGCAAAATGCCACCGTCACAGATTTTGACGGACGTTACGTGCTAAGCGTAAAACCTGGAGCAAAACTCAACGTATCCTATGTGGGATTCGAACCACAGACCATCAATCCTGGGCAGAGTGTCGTGCTCATGGAGGACAACAAGACGCTCAACGAGGTCGTCGTCGTCGGTTATGGTACCATGCGCCGAAAAGATGTGACATCATCCATCACCACCGTGAAAGCCGAAGACCTCAACAAAGGTGTGTTCACCGATCCCGCATCGATGTTGCAAGGAAAAGTCGCTGGTCTGGTCGTCACTTCGACCGGAGACCCCAACGGCAGTCCTTCCATCACCCTTCGTGGTGCCTCCTCACTGCGTAGCGGGGCCATGTCGCCCTACTATGTCATCGACGGTATTCCCGGTGTGGATATCTCGATGGTCGCTCCCGATGACATTGAGAGTATCGACGTGCTCCGTGACGCTACCGCCACCGCCATCTATGGTTCGAAGGCCGCCAATGGTGTGATCATCATCACCACCAAGAGCGGCAATAAGGCCGAGCGCACCAATGTCACTTATAACGGCTATGTGGCATTCGACCATATCTCCAAGAAGCTCGATATAGCCACAGCAGATGACATCCGCGGCTATGTGAAGGCCAACGGTCTGGACTATGGCTATGACAAAGGCGGCAATACGGATTGGCAGGACGAGGTGCTGCGCACGGCTGTCAGCCACAATCACAACGTGTCTATCAACGGTGGCAATGCGCGGACAAAGTATATGGTCAGTGTGAACTATGGCAACCGCGAAGGCGTTATCCGTGGTTCTTACAATCATCGTCTGAATGTACGTTCCTTGATCTCTACAAAGGTTCTGAAGGATCACCTCGAACTCTCTGCCGGTCTCAACGGTATGTATGGAAAACATGTGGGCGTGAAGATGGACAACGAGGGTGCCTCTGTGCTCGATGCCATGAACTATTTCCTGCCGCTCAATCCTATCCGGGATGACAATGGCGACTGGTTCAAGGGCACAGGATCCAAGAACTACAATCCATTGTCGCTCATCAACGAGGATACCGCAGAGAATATCTGGAAACGTGAGCAGTTTATCTCCAAGGCCTCGCTGAAGATCATCGAAGGTCTGGTGCTGAATGCCAACTACTCGTTCAACCATTATCAGCGCACCTACAGTGCATACGACACCCACAAGACACAGTTGGAAGGCGTCAGCGCCTTCAACGGCCGTGCCGACCGCAGCACCTGGTTTGGTGACGAGCATACGCTTGAAGTCTATGGCAACTACAACCAGACATTCGCCGATGTGCATAGCATCGCCTTGATGGCCGGTTATTCTTGGGAAGAAAAGAGATATGGCGACGGTTTTGGCGTCATCGTCCACGACTTCTATGATGACTATCTGAAGTGGTATAACCTGAGTTATGCCAGTACCATCGACGGCATGAATGGTGTGGTGAGCGGAACGAAGGAAACCGTGCGCAACATCTCCTTCTACGGACGTGCAAGTTATTCCTACGCAGGGCGCTACATGTTGCAGGGAACGCTCCGTCGCGACGGTTCATCGGTATTTGGCAAAGACCACCGCTGGGGTACCTTCCCCTCTGTCTCCGCCGCATGGAACATCACGGAGGAAGCCTTCATGAAGAATCAGCAATTCTTGTCTACCTTGAAACTCCGTGCCGGTTACGGTGTCAGCGGTAATGCCATGGGCTTCGGTGCCTATACCGCCTACGCTACCTATGGAGCATCAGGTTTCTTTGATTACAACGGAAAGAGTTGGCGCACCCTGGCAGCTACGAAGAATGCCAACCCCGACTTGAAATGGGAAAGCACAGGCATGTTTAACATCGGTCTTGACTTCGGCTTCCTCAAGAACCGCATCAACGGTACCTTGGAGGTCTACCACAAGAAGACCAAGGACCTGATCTGGGACTATCCTGTCTCCACCAATATCTATCCCTTCGGCACCATTTCCGCCAATGTGGGTGAGATCACCAACAAGGGTATCGAACTGACGGTCAACATCGATGCCATCCGCACGAAGACCTTCAGTTGGATGACCACCATCAACCTCTCACATAACAAGAATACGGTCGACAAACTGTCAAATGACAAATTTGAGGTAGGCACCTTCACACAGGGCGACCCGATGGTCGCTGGTGTCTCCTCCAACGGATACACCCAGCGTATCATTGAGGGAGAGTCGCTCGGTACCTTCTATACCTATGAGTTTGCCGGTTACAAGGATGGCAAGTCCACCTATTACGTTCGCGATGAGTCCACCGGCGAGCGTACCGGTGAGGTGACCAACGAGCCAGGCTTCAAGGACCGTACCATCACCGGGTGCGCACAGCCTAAGTTGAATCTCGGATGGAACAACACGTTCACTTATAAGAACCTCAGTGCGTCGCTCTTCTTCACAGGTGTCTTTGGCAACAAGATCTACAACGGCTCACGTGCCAACTACTCCAGTCCTGAGATGTTCAACAACGGCAAGAACGTGCTGAAGGAGTTCATCACCGACCGTCCAGCCACCGACAACTTGCCCAACTATCCCTCAGACCGCTATCTGGAGAATGGTTCCTATTTCCGCCTCTCTTCCGCTACGCTTGGTTATACCTTTACTAAATTCAATAACTGGATAGAGAGTCTCCAGCTCTATGCTACCTGCAACAACGTATTCACCATCACAGGTTATGAGGGACTTGATCCCGAGGTGAACATGGGTGGTATCGACCCAGGTATCGACTACCGTTGGAGCACCTATCCTCATACCCGCACGATGATGGTCGGCGTGAAGATCAACTTCGGTGGCGGCTCTGATGCGAAAGCGAAAGCCCCTGCAGCGGCCAAGACCGTTTACGTGACCGATAACGCCGAGATCGACCGTCTCAACGGTGAGGTCAACCGTCTCCGTGCAGAGAACGACAACTTGCGCAACCGCAAGGTTGAGAGCAAGAAGGAGGTCGTCAATACCAAAGAGTATGTCACCTATCCGCACTTCGTGAACTTCTCCATCAACGAGACGAAGGTGCAAGACCGCGACGTTGTCAACTTGCAGTATGTCGCCAAGATGATCAAGTCGGTGCCAGATAAGAAGTTCAGCGTTGTCGGTTATGCTGACAAGCAGACCGGTTCTCCAGAGAAGAACGCCAAATTGGCAAAGGAAAGAGCCCAAAATGTCTTCGACGTACTCACCAAGCAGTATGGTGTGTCTGCCAATCAACTGACCCTCGATTCCAAGGGTGGAGTTGATACCATGTTCCTCAACGACCCGCAGCTCTCACGCTCGGTGATTATCTCCGAAGTCAAATAATTATTAAAGATCAATAAAGGTATGAAAACAAATATAAAGGGACTATTCCTGGCCGGACTTGCCGTATTGGCTGTCGGCTGTACAGATTTGGATGTGGATGTGGAATCCCAATACACAGAATATCCGACCAATGAGATCGCCATAGAGGCCAAGATGGCTGATATTTATTACCATTTCAGTGGTGTGCTCGGCCGTCGCTACATGGAGGCGATGTGCCTCTCGAGCGATGAGTATTCTGCAGCATCATATGGTGGCGGTTGGTATGATGGCGGTGCGTATGCTCACCCCGCCCTGCACAATTACACTTTCGAGGATGCCACCATCGACTGGTTTGGCACCATCACTGAGGGCATCTCCAAGGCCAACAAGGTGATCATCGAATTGGGTGGTAATGAGGCTGGTGCCAGTGTGGCATCTGCGCGTGCCATCCGTGCGTTCTTCCATTGGATCATCATGGACGGTTGGGGCGACGTCCCCATTCTCGACCGTATTCCAGAAGATGGCGAGACCGTGGCACGGCAGCCGCGGGCAGAGGTGGCCAAATGGCTGGAGTCAGAACTCCTGGCCATCATTCCAGACCTGACCACAGACGTGAATGAGAACACCTACGGAAAACCCACCCGTTGGATGGCGGAGGCGCTGCTCGCCAAGATCTATATCAACTGGCCCGTCTATACCGCATCAGCCGTCGAGAACTACGATGCAGCCACTGCCAATAACGAGAAACTCGCCGACTGTATCAAGTTGTGTGACGACATCATCAACTCCGGAAAGTTCAACCTCGGTACGATGTCTTATCGCGAGAAATTCTCCTATAACAATGGCCCGAAGGTAGAAGATTTCATCTATGCGATGCCTTATGACACGCAGACCCGTCAGGGAATGCAGTATGGCCGTAGCCGCTGCTGGAAAAACATCAAGAAGATGGCGAAGAGTTACTTCGGCGAAGCGCTCTCCCAGTCGGGAGGCGGTTACATCACGATGACTCCAGAGTTTGTGAAGAAGACCTTCATCCTGCCTGGTGACGAGCGCAACAAGTGCGTCATCGGTCTGTCAAGCAATCCTGATGACTATCGTTATGTCGAAGGCCAGGACGAGAACACGGTATTTGTGTATAACAAGTCCAATCTGCAGATGACCAACGAGGTGGCCCGTATGGAAGGACCGGACAGTGACCCGTTGGTGCTCAAGGTGAATGTCACGCTGGCTTCTCCCGATGATCCTACCCTCGATGTCGGTGACAACATCAATGGCTACTGCCAGGGTTGCCGCTCGGTGAAGTGGTATGTCATCGATGATGACTTCAAGAACGGGCGCAACCAGTCAAATGACGTGCCCCTCTTCCGTTTCGCCGACGTGCTGCTGATGAAGGCAGAGGCGCTGACCCGTCAGGGTGGCGGTTCATCTGAGGCCCGGACGCTCTTCAATCAGATCCGTTCGTATGCGAAGGCTCCCCAACTCGATCACAATCCTTCCTTGGAGGAGATTTATGATGAGCGTGGCCGTGAGTTCTTTGATGAGAACTGGCGTCGCAACGACATGATCCGTTTCGGACATTACGAAGATGAGTATTTCCCTCACTACAAGAGTTTCCCGACGGCTCGTTTCGAAAAGACCTGCCGTATCTTCCCCGTCCACAAGGATATCCTCAACCTCAACCCGACATGGAAACAGAATGCGGGTTATTGATCGGATCATTTCTCTGACCATTCTTTATCTGGGCAGTCACCACCGTGGCTGCCCAGAATATTAACCCTGCGGGAGTGAAACGAAAATACTTGATGTTTTGTTTGGCATTGCACGCTGATTGCACTAAATTTGTGGTCGATATGAAAAACTGGTTTCTTGCGTTGATTCTTACCTTCACGGTGTGGTTTGCTGCCGTGGCGCAGCCATGGCAATATGTGGATCCCCGTATTGGCAGTGAAGGAGTGGGACGTACATTCCCAGGTCCTTCCATGCCTTTCGGTATGGTGAAGCCCGGTCCCGACTGCGGCGTGAAGCCCAATGCCGGATGGGCCCCCATGCCCGAACCCGTCACCGGTTTCTCGCAGACCCATGTCAGCGGCACAGGAGGAGGACAGAAATACGGCAACATCCTCATCCAGCCGATGACGGACGCACAGCAGGAGCAATTGCGGACCAATGAGACCATCCGTCTGGGTTATTACGCCACCACTTATGCCAACGGCATCCGTACCGAGGTGACCACGTCTGAGCGCTGTGCCCTCTACCGCATCCATTATCCCACAGCGGGAACGCTGCTGATCGATGCCACCCATTACCTGGGCAAGAGCGAGATTCCCGACCTTCGCGAGGCACAGCAGTTTGTCAGCGCAGAACTGGAAGTGCTGTCCGACCATGAGGTGAGAGGATACTCCACCATCCGTGGCGGGTGGAACAACGGCGACGCCTATACCGTCTGTTTCGCGCTGACAGCAGACAAGCCATTCTCCGCCCAGACAGATGAGCGCCACCAAAAAGCCCGTCTGCAATTCACTGATACCTGCATACAAGTCAAGGTGGGCATCTCTTTTGTGAGTACCATCCAGGCGAGGCGCAATATCACCGGCAACACCTTCGACCAGCAGGTGGAGGCGGTGCGCGAAGCCTGGCAACCCCTCCTCAGCCGCATCACGCCGCATACCCGTGATGCCCACCAGTTGCGCATGTTCTACACCGCCATTTACCACACCATGCTCATGCCGGTCGACCGCAGTGGAGAGAACCCCAAATGGAGCGACGTGCCCTATTATGATGACTACTACGCTATCTGGGACACCTACCGCACCTCATCGCCCTTGCTCACCATCATTGCCCCCGACCGCCAGCGCGACATCATCCGCTCCATGCTGCATATCTACCGACGCGAAGGTTATCTGCCCGAAGGGCGCAGCGGCAACAGCAACGGCCGCACCCAAGGAGGCAGCAACGCCGAGGTGGTGCTGGCCGACGCTTTTGTGAAACATCTCGACGGTATCGACTATGATCGGGCACTTGAAGCCATGTTGAAAGATGCCACCGTGCCACCTGGTGGCAACGAGGAGAAAGAGGGCAGGGGAGGACTCGCCTACTACAACACGTTGGGATACATCCCCTATGGCGTGGACCGAGCCGGCAACCGCACCATTGAGTATGCTTTCAACGACCATTGCATCGCCACCGTGGCGGAAGGTCTCGGCTATGACGACATCGCTGAGGAATACCACAGGAAGGCCGCCAACTGGAAACATCTCTGGCGCAAAGACTATGAATATGACGGGATGAAGGGATTTATCATGCCCCGCGACGCCCAAGGGCAATGGCTCGACAGCGTGCCGTGGGGCAAGTCAAAGGTCTTTCACCCTCGTATCCTCTATACCCCCACCACCAAGGTGGCGCCGTGGTATCTGCCATGGTGGTCTACCTTCTTCTACGAGGCCACATCCGAAGAATACTCGCTCAACATCCCCCACGACGTGCCCGGGCTCATCGAGGCATGTGGAGGCGCAGACGCCTTTCGGCAACGGCTCGATGACTTTTTCCTGTCAGGCTATTACAACGTGGCCAACGAACCCTCATTTCTCACCCCCTGTCTCTATCACTGGATAGGACGCCCCGACCTCAGCACGAGACAGGTGCACGACATCATCCGTAACCATTATGACGACACGCCCGACGGACTTCCCGGTAACGATGACTCCGGGGCGATGTCGTCGTGGCTCGCCTTCCATATGATGGGACTCTATCCCAATGCCGGACACGATTACTACCTGCTCAATCTGCCGATACTCGACAAGGGATATACCCTGCAACTCCCCAGCGGACGCACCTTGGAGGTGTCTGTGCGGGGCAAAGGCACCGACTACGACTATGCCACGCTCAACGGCACACGTCTCAGCGATGCCCGCATCACCCATGACCAATTGCTGGAAGGCGGGCAACTGGTGTTTTTCCGAAAGAAGATCAAAGAGGAAAAGCAAGGACCCTTTTTGCCTCCTATTCCCAAGGTGAATGAGCATTATTGTCTGAGTGATCCTTTCATTCGAGGAGAGATCTCCTACACGCTCAACAAGCAGTTCCGCACCTGGTGGTTAGGCATGGCATGGGATGCAGACACGTTGGTGGTGCTTTGCAAGCAAACTTTTTATCACATACCCCGTCAGGCAGTGGAGAATGCCACCCGTTTCTGTTGGGACAGTCCGCAGAAGGATTTGACGACCCATGTCACCAACGGCACATTTGCCTTCATCTCCCGACAGGCTCTGGCCACGCTCCTGCAGACAGGGCAGTTCGTCTATGATGACATCACCTGGCGGGAGATCTCGCGCACTGACGACACCATCACCGTGAGGGCAGACATCGATCGCACAGAGATGACCATCTCTCTCAAGCATCCACTCCCCCTGGTGCTGAATATGCACAAAAATCCCCTTGGAATAGACTGGAACATCCAACTGCATGAATAGATTTCTTGTTATTCTGGCAGCCCTCCTGCTGGGGGTTGCCGCCAATGCTCAAAAGAAAACACCGGAACAGACGGGAGGCGTCTATTACGCCTATCCCGTCAGCCACCGGTTGATAGACCCCACACCTCCTGCGGGATATGTCCCCTTCTATATCTCCCATTATGGGAGGCACGGTTCTCGCTGGTTGCCTTCCGACAGCCGTTACGAATGGGTGCTCGAACAGTTTGGTGACAAGAACAACCTGACAGCAGAGGGAAAGAAGTTGCGCAAACAACTTCAGAAAATATGGCGTAACGCCCGTGGCAATGGCGGACAGCTCACGCCCCTCGGCGGACAGCAGCATCAAGCCATCGCCGACCGCATGGTGACATCCTTCCCCCAAGTGTTTGCGGATGATGCGCAGATCCGTGCCCGTTCCAGTGTGGTGAACCGCTGCAGGACCAGTATGCAACATTTCATCTCAGGCATCTATTCCCAGCGGCCGTCATTGCACATAGACAGCGCCACAGACTCTGCCGATATGAACTATATCGCTTACACCACGCCAGCTCTCAAAGAGATAGAGAAAGGGCCTTTTACCAAGATGTACGGCACACCGGATAGGTTGCTGCGCCTCCTGTTTAAAGATCCTGCTGCGGTCAACCGGCCCGAGTATCTCATGGGAGAGTTGCACACCATCGCCTCCGACCTCCAGGATGTCACGGATCCCCGCCTGCGGCATGTCAGCCTCTACTGGCTGTTTACCGATGCGGAGATGGAGGATATCTATGAGCGCAACAACGAGCGCATGGCCTACTGCAACGGCAGTGATCCCCGCACAGGAGGCGAACCGGCACGGTCGGCATGCTCCCTGTGGTATGATATCGAGACCAAAGCCGACGCGGCACTTGGGAAGACCGCGCCGTCAGCAGACCTCCGCTTCGGCCATGACACCAATCTCTACCGGTTGCTCACCCTGTTGCAAGCCTCTTCCGCCAAGAGTGGAAAGATGGATGAGATCCTACCCATGGGTGCCAATTTGCAGATGATTTTCTTCCGGCGGTCTAAAGAAGATGTCATCGTGAGATTGTTGCACAATGAGAGAGATTTTGAGATTCCAGTCACGCCCGTGATGGCGCATTATTACAGATGGAGCGACATCAAGGCCATGATGGCCCAGCGCATCCATCAACTGGCGCATGAGCGGCGCCTCAACACCCTCCATACGATGGTGGGCACAGCGCAGGCCAACACCCAGTCGGCGGGTTTGTTTGGCAAGGGCAGCGAGGAACACGGACAGACCTTGCCCGCCGTCCTCACTCCCAACGGACAGAACTTCTGGACCCCGCAGACCCGTGACACAGAAAAGAAATGCATCGCACCCTTTTATTATGCAGACTCACTGTGGCAAGGCATGCGCAACTCACACTGGATCGTAGGAGGATGCACCCAGGACTATGGATCGTTTACCATAGCAGCTTTGGGAGGCCCGTTGCGCACCGCGCCAGCAAGTCGGGCCACCCGTTTCAGCCATCACGCAGAGGTGTCGCATCCCTATTACTACGCTACTTCTTTGCCCGATGAACATCTCCGGGTCGAGCTCACGGCCTCCGCGCATGGCGCCATCATGCGCATCACCCCCGACCGAGACCAACAGGTGCATGTCGTCTTCCAGCCCAACAGCGATGAGGGCGAGGGCGGGGCAGTGATCGATATCGTGCACCACACCGTGTATGGCTATAACCCTGTTCACCGCATCTATCAGGGTTGGGGCGAGCGTGCAGGATTTAGTGGTCATCTGCTGATGGAATACGCAGATACCCCCGTGGATTACGGCTCATTTGTGGGCGATCTCCATCATCAAGGCTCCACCACCATTGGAGACCAGGAGCAGTCGGGCATTTGGCTGACTTTTGAGGGCAAGGCCCACCAACCCATCGAACTGCGGTTGGCCTCTTCGTTTACCGGACGTGAGGGTTGCGAGCGCAACATGGCAGCAGAGGTGACAGGGAAAGGATGGGTGACCCTCATGGCCGAAGCCGCAAAAACATGGGTGGAACGCCTGCATACCATCGATGTGGAAGGAACGGATGATACGGCGGTCAACCAATTCTACGGCGCCCTTTATCGAACCTCTTTCTTGCCGCGGTTGCTGAGTGACGCCGATGGCGCATATCCACGATTCGCCAACGGCACCGTCATGCAGGGCCAACGCCCCGTCTATACTGATTTCTCGATGTGGGACACCTACCGTGCCCTTCATCCCCTCTATTTCCTCATCGCTCCCAAGGAGTCGGCCGACATGATGCAGTCATTGGTCAATATGGCCGAGGAGGGCGGTTGGCTGCCGATCTTCCCCTGTTGGAATTCCTATACGGCGGCGATGATCGGTGACCATTGTGCCGCCACGTTGGCGGATGCCTATGTGAAAGGCATCCGCGACTTTGACGTGCAGAAAGCCTACCTGGCCATGCGGCGCAATGCTTTTGAGTCGCCGGCATCGGAGAGCGACTATGTCAACGGCATGGGGCGGCGCGCCTTGACCTCCTATCTCAAATATGGATATATTCCTTTGGAAGACTCGGTGGCCGAGGCGTTTCATCAGCAAGAGCAAACCTCCCGAACGCTGGAATATGCGTTCGACGACTTTGCCGTGGCACAGATGGCCAAAGGACTGTGCTATCATGACGATTACCGGCAACTCATGCGCAGAGCCGACAACTGGCGACAGGTGATCAATCCCCACACAGGATATGCTGACGGCCGACATGCCGACGGACATTTCGAGAACAATACCGATATCATTCATCGGAAGAGTTACATCACCGAGGGAGCGACTTGCCATTATACCTGGTATGTGCCCCACGACCCGGCAGGTCTTGCCCGTGTGATGGGTGGTCAAGAGACCTTCATTGCCCGACTCGACTCTATGTTCACGGAAGGACGCTACTGGCATGGCAACGAACCCTGCCACCAGATACCCTACCTGTTTGACTATGCGGGCCGTCCAGACCTGACACAAAAATGGGTGCGCCATATTCTCCTCACAGAGTATAATGACACTCCGGGCGGTCTGTCAGGAAATGACGATGCGGGTCAGATGTCAGCATGGTATGTCTTCTCGGCGATGGGATTCTATCCTGTCTGCCCAGCTACCGACCAGTATATGATGGCCTCTCCGCTCTTCAGGCGCGTGGCCATCCATCCGTCAGGTGGCGCCACCTTTACTATTGAGGCACCACAAGCCGATGCCGACCATCTGTATGTCCGTGAGGCGACCCTCAACGGCAAGCGCATGGAGGGATGTTCGCTCTCTCATAGCGACATCAGACAAGGCGCCTGCGTGCGGCTGGAAATGTCCTCCCAACCCAAAAGATAAAACGGAAACGATATGAAGATGAAAAAAATCCTTCTCCTCCTTGTGGGGATGCTGGCGGCCCTCTCCACCCCGGCCAACCCTGTCGATGACTTGCTCGAGCGTATCGATGCAGGGGCATCAAAGAAATTCATCACCCAACTGGTCAAGTCCGACCGCGACTTCTTCGAACTCGACCAAAGCGGAAAGCGCGTCGTGGTCAGGGGAAACACCTGGGTCAATATCGCCACAGGTATCAACTGGTATCTGAAATACCATGCCGGTATCCATCTGTCCTGGAATGGCATGAAGGTGAAATTGCCCGGTCAACTGCCCGCCGTCACCCGTAAGGAGCGGCATGAGACAGACCTCTCGCTGAGATATGATTTCAACTATTGCACGTTCTCCTACTCCATGGCGTTTTGGGATTGGGAACGATGGCAGCAGGAGATCGACTGGATGGCGTTGCATGGTGTCAACATGCCCTTGGCCATTGTGGGTGAGGAATGCGTCTGGCGCAATATGTTGCTGCGCTTGGGATATACCGAAGAGGAGGTAGGACGTTTCATCGCCGGACCGGCGTTCCTTGCCTGGTGGGAGATGAACAATCTGGAAGGGTGGGGTGGACCGTTGCCCTTGTCGTGGTATGACCGGCAGTTGAAACTCCAGCGGCAGATACTCGCGCGCATGAGGCAGTTGGGCATGAAACCGGTACTTCCCGGTTATTGTGGCATGGTGCCCCATGACGCCCGTGAGAAACTGGGTCTTGATGTGGCGGATGCCGGCCTGTGGAACGGTTTTCAGCGGCCTTCCAACCTGTTGCCGACAGATCCCCGGTTTGGAGAGATCGCCCAATGCTATTACGAGGAACTGACCCGTCTTTTCGGGAAGGCAGACTATTATTCGATGGATCCCTTCCATGAGAGCAATGACGACAGCCGCATCGACTATGCCGAGGCGGCACGGGTGTTGCTCAAAGCCATGCGGAAAGCCAATCCCAAGGCTGTCTGGGTGGTGCAAGGATGGACAGAGAACCCCCGTCCGCAGATGTTGCATGCGCTTGGTGAAAGCGATGTCATCGTGCTCGACTTGTTCAGCGAATGCAGACCCATGTGGGGCGCTCCATCTATCTGGCACCGGGAAAAAGGCTATGAGGGGCATCAATGGCTCTTCTGCTTGCTGGAGAATTTCGGAGGGAATGTGGGTCTTCACGGCCGTATGGACCAACTGATCGATAATTTCTTCCTCACCAAGACCCATCCGCTGGCTAAAGGACTGAAAGGCATCGGTTTCACCATGGAGGGCTCGGAAAACAATCCGGTGATGTTTGAACTGATGAGCGAGTTGCCATGGCGGCATGAGCGGTTTTCGAAAGAACAGTGGGTGTCTGCCTATGTGAAGGCGCGCTATGGCACCGATGCGCAGCCCCTTCAACAGGCATGGCAGGTGCTTGCGAATAGCATCTACAACTGTCCGGTGGGCAACAATCAGCAAGGGCCACATGAGAGTATCTTCTGCGGCCGGCCGTCGCTCAGCAATTTTCAGGCATCCAGTTGGTCGAAGATGCGCAATTACTACGATCCGGAGCGCACGCTGCAGGCCGCACGGCTGATGGCCTCTGTCGCTGATCAGTTGAAGGGAAACAACAACTATGAATACGATCTTGTGGACATCACCCGACAGGCGGTGGCCGACCAGGCCCGTGTCCTCTATCACCGTGTGATCGCCGACTACAAAGCCTTCTCACCCAAGGCCTTTGAGAAGGATGCCCGTCATTTCATCGACTTGCTGATGATGCAGGACCAGCTGTTGGGCACCCGAAAGGAGTTCCGTCTTGGCAACCGTCTCACACAGGCGCGGCAATGCGGCAGTACGGCAGCCGAAAAAGACCTCTATGAATGGAACGCCCGTGTGCAGGTGACCACTTGGGGCAACCGCTACTGTGCCGACACCGGCGGGTTGCGTGACTATGCCCACAAAGAGTGGCAGGGACTGCTGGCCGACTTCTATGCCGTCAGATGGAAGACCTATTTCCGGTTGCTTCAAGAACAGATGGAGAGTATGACGCGCCCCAACCCAGACATGCTTGGAACAGGGAGCAACAGCAACAAGACGGCAGATGAACTCTTCCAGATGGCCCTGCCCCAAGAGGTGAAGGTCGACTGGTATGCCATCGAGGAGCCATGGACGCTCCAGCACAATCCTTACTCAGAGGTGCCTCAAGGTCAACCCGTCGATAAGGCGAAGGAGGCGCTACAACTCATCACATCCATCTTCGGTCAACCATGAACCCCCAACAACGACTTCTCTCTCTTGATATCCTCCGCGGCATGACCGTGGCAGGGATGATCCTGGTCAACAACGGTTATGGTCAATCGTATGAACCGCTGAAGCATTCTGTATGGAATGGCATGACGCCTTGCGACCTCGTGTTTCCCTTCTTTCTCTTTATCGTCGGCGTATCCATTTATCTGTCATTGTCGAAATGCCAATTCCAATGGTCAGGAGAGGTGGCAAGGAAAATCTTGCGCCGCACGCTGCTCCTCTTTGTCATCGGCCTGGCCATCAACTGGCTTGACCACGCCATAGAAGGAGAGTGGGCGTGCTTCGGACACCTGCGGGTATGGGCGGTGCTACAGCGCATCGCGCTCAGTTATGGCATCGCTTCCCTGTTGGTGCTGGTGATCAATCACCGTTACGTGCCGTATGTCATCATCTGTCTGCTCTTGGGTTATGCCCTCATCTTGCTGTTGGGCAATGGTTATGCGGCCGATGAGTCGAATATTCTTGCACGGGTCGACAGGGCACTTTTTGGTTCCGACCACCTCTATCGTAAGAGTCCTGTCGATCCAGAGGGGTTGTTGGGCACCATCTCGTCGGTGGCCCATGTGCTCATCGGTTTCTATGCGGGACGGTGCATCAAACAGGCATCTTCCGTCAGTGACAAGGTGATGGCACTCTTCATCTTGGGCACGGTATTGATCATCGGAGGATATCTCCTGTCCTTTGGCATGCCGCTCAACAAGAGGATCTGGAGTCCGAGTTATGTCATGGTGACCTGCGGACTGGCCTCATCGTTGCTGGCACTCCTGATGGTGGTCATCGATATTAGGGGAAAACGGAAATGGTGCACATTCTTCCAGGTCTTTGGTGTCAATCCACTTTTCTTGTATGTGTCGAGTGAGGTGCTGGCTATCGTCCTTGGTCATGTGGGCGTGAGCGAGATGGTTTACGGGGGCATCAGTGGCGTCATCTCACATCCGCAGACAGCCTCGTTATGCTATGCGCTCTATTTCGTGGGTCTCAATTTCCTCATCGGTTATCTCCTCTATCGCAAACGAATCTATATTAAACTATAATACTCCAATCGATTTCAATGATTCAGACAGAATTGGCTTTGCAGTTGCGCTCCGCGCTCGGTTTCTTTCCTTCAGGTGAGCAGGCGGAGGCTATCGATACTTTCTGCCGTTTTTTTACCGATGTGGATGAGTCGGCGGTCATGCTGATGAGCGGTGCTGCAGGAACCGGAAAGACCACCCTTGCAGGAGCCATCGTGCGGACGATGGTGGCCTTGAAGCAAAAAGTGATGCTGCTGGCACCTACCGGACGTGCAGCCAAGGTGTTTGCGCTCAACAGCGGGCATGCGGCATTCACCATCCATCGGAAAATATACCGTCAGAAGGCATTCACAGGCGACATGACAGGTTTCTTGTTGGCCGACAACCTTCACCGTGACACGCTATTCGTCGTGGATGAGGCATCGATGGTGTCGAATCAGGGATTGGGAGAAACCAATTTCGGCAGCGGCTTCTTGCTCGATGACCTGGTGAAATACGTCTATGGCGGACAGAACTGTCGTCTGTTGCTGATTGGCGACAAGGCGCAGTTGCCACCTGTGGGCGAAGAGGAGTCGCCAGCCCTTATCCCTGATGTGGTGGCAGGCTATGGACTTCATCCCTACTGCTGCGATTTGAGCACGGTACTCAGACAGAGTCAGCAGTCGGGCATTCTTTTCAATGCCACGGCCATCCGCCAACTCATCACGCACGATGAGGTCACCAGGTTGCCGATCATCCAGTTTCATGGATTTGCCGACATCCAGATGGTGCCTGGCGATGAACTGATCGAATCATTGGCGAGCAGTTACAGTGAGGTGGGTGTCGACGAGACCATCGTCATCACACGGTCCAACAAGCGGGCCACCGTCTACAACAGAGGCATCCGGGCCAGCGTGCTGGGAAGGGAAGAGGAACTATCCTCTGGAGACATGCTGCTGGTGGTCCGCAACAATTATTATTGGACGGAGAAAGAAAAGCTGCCGTTGGAGTTTATCGCCAATGGAGACCGTGCGGTAGTCTACCGGGTGCGTCACTACCGTGAAATGCATGGACTGAGGTTTGCCGATGTCACGATGACTTTTCCAGACTACGATCATCTGGAATTGCAGGCGACGGTCATCCTCGATGCGCTCTGGTCAGAGGTGCCGGCCTTGACAAGAGAACAGAATGAGCAGTTGTTTAAGAGTGTCTTGGCAGACTATGAGGATCTGCCGCTCAAGCATGACCGGATGGAGAAGGTCAGGAATGATATCTATTTCAATGCGCTGCAGGTGAAGTATTCTTATTCTGTGACATGCCACAAGGCACAGGGAGGACAATGGGAGCATGTGTATATCGATCAGGGCTATCTCACCGACGACATGCTGACACCCGACTATATCCATTGGCTATACACCGCTTTTACAAGGGCAAGATCAAAACTATTTTTGGTCAACTGGCCGTCAAAACAGACAAAATGATGTAAAAAATGGCTAAAAAGAAGGTCTTTTGACAGATGTGAAGTCTTTTTTTCCTACTTTTGTAAGCAGATTTTGAAATAATATTATAATCATTCAACAAGAAAGAATATGAAGAAGAAAAGTTTGATGGCCATCCTCGTGACATTGGTCATGACAGGATGTATGACGATGGGCGGCGGCGGATTGTTAGGCGGTATAGATACCACCAACACGTTGGGAAATGTCATTGTCAGTGTGCTCGGCATCAATAAGGTGTCTGCTGAAAGTCTCGTAGGAACATGGCGTTATTCCGGCCCTGGTTGTGCTTTCACCAGCGACAACCTGTTGGCCAAGGCCGGTGGTGAGGTGGCTGCGTCGAAAATCAAGTCGGAGTTGCTGCCCTACTATCAGCAGTTGGGTATCAATGGCAGCAACACCTCATTCACTTTCAATCAGGATAAGACATTTAGCGCCAAACTCAACGGTCAGTCAATCAACGGCACCTACACCTATGATCCCAACAGCGGCCAGATCGCTTTCAAGACGTTGCTCCTCTCACTGAATGGATATGTCACCCGTAGTGTCAATGGTGTCAATCTTCTCTTTGAGTCGAAGAAGATCTTGTCGGTCATGCAGACACTCGGTTCATTAAGCGGCAATGCCACTGTCTCTACCATCAGTGATATTTCCAAGAATTACAGTGGTGTGCGTGTCGGTTTCGATATGATCCGGTAAGCGTATTGAGGGCGATGTGCAGAAGTCGGCTACGCCGAGAAATTGATCAAAAATGAGTTTCAAAATTATATAAAATTCAGTCCTTGGCTGTAGAAAATATAATAAAATAAAAAAGGGGAAAAAAGTCATTTGTATAAATTTTTTCTTCCTTTTTTATTTTCTTGATATTCGCTTGATCTCATCCACATGCCTGATGCAGACAGGTGGATAAATAATCAAATAAAAAGGAATGAAAAAGTATTGGATGAATGAGTGCGCAGGTAGGGAGTGAGACAGTGATTTTATATAATTTTTGAATTGAATTTTTATATAATTTCCAGCCGCAGGCTGATCATTACTCAGCACGCTTTGCGTGCTTGATAAAGAAGTCGGCTACGCCGAGAAATTGATCAAAAATTAGTTATAAAATTATTCAAAATTCAGTCCTTGGCTGCAGAAAATATAATAAAATAAAAAAGGGGGAAAAAGTCAATTATATAATTTTTTCTTCCTTTTTTATTTTCTTGATATTCGCTTGATCTCATCCACATGCCTGATGCAGATAGGTGGATAAATAATCAAATAAAAAAGGAGGAAAAAGGGTGACAATTTTAGCCACGCATAAAAAGCCCAGGGCAATCGCCCTGGGCTATGTGTTTGCAGGCCTTGCAAGTTGCAAAAATGACTGCAAATTGCTATCTGAATGGTTTGCCTTATTCCTCCATGTTGATGATGTTAAGGAACTTGCTCCATTGCTTGTCAAGATTGTAATTGGTGGCGAATCCTTTCTTCACATGGATGATGGCTTCCTTCATCGTGGCCTTGCTGAAAGAATTGCTGGCAATCTTAGCCGGAGTGGCACTGTTGTTGTAGACGTCCATCAGACTGTTGCAGCCTTCGAATGCTTTGCCTTCGATTTGCTTCAAAGCCACGGGCAGGGTGATGGTAGCCAGGCTGGCGCAATTCTCAAAAGCGCTGCTCTCAATCTTCTCAAGAGATGCGGGCAATTCCACAACCTTCAGGCTGGAGCAGTTTTTGAATGATTTGGTATTGACCACCTTGATGCTGTTGGGCAGGCTGATCTCTTTCAGGCTTGCGCATCCCTCAAAGGCACTGCTTTCAATGGTGCTGAGAGAGTTGGTCAGGATGATGTTCTCCAAAGAGCTGCAGCCATAGAACGCATCATTGTCAATTTTGGTGATAGAGTTGGACAATTCCACATTTTTCAGGGCCACACAACCGTTGAACATATCATCGGGAACGCTTGTCATGCCAGCAGGGAAGTGGAACTCAGTGAGGCTGGTACAACCTTTGAAAATCTCGTTGCCCACATCGCTTAATCCGGTGGGGAAGTCGACGAATTCAAGGCTGGTGCAGCCTTCAAAGACGCTGTTTCCGATTTTCTTGATGCCGGCAGGCAGTGTCACATGGCGCAATTCACTGCACCCCTCGAAAACACCGAAAGGAATCTCGCTGACACCAGATGGGATCTCAAATTCCACCAAAGATTTGCAGTTCTTAAACAATTCATTGCCGATCTTGTTGATGCCTTCAGGAAGGTTGATGGTTGTCAGACTGGAGCAACCCATGAACAGATCACTCTCCAATTCGGTGATTCTGCTGGGGATGGTGATTTCGGTGAGGCTGGAGCATCCCTCAAAAGCCGAGTTGCCAATTTTCAAGATGCAGTTGGGGATGGTGATGGATGTCAGGCCAGGACTTTGTGAAAAAGCGCTGGCAGTAAGCTCCTCCACATAGAGTGTGACATCATCGACCACGATTTTCTCTGGAATCACAATGTCTCCGACGTAGGGTGTCTTTCCTTTCACCACCTGTGCCACCTGTTTTTTACCATTGAGTGTGTAATTGATGCCGTCGACGGTGGCTTTGTTTTTCTTGAGTTTTACATCGGCGGCTACTACCTGTATGCTTACCAAGCAGGCGAGCAACATGAATACTGTGCATTTGAGATTTCTCATAGTTTACGTATTTTGATGATTGTCTTTGATGAATTTAATGATCGATAACGGTGCAAAGATATGATTTTTTTGTGAAACACCAAAAAATATGTTCATAATGTGTCCGAACACCTGATGAACGGTTATTTATTTGGCCTTTTTGCGCTCTGTGACCATCAGCGACAATTGAAAAAAGAAAAAGAAAAATAATACGATTGTTGGATATGCCAGTTTTTTAAACTACATTTGTGGTCGAAATCATTTTACATCAACTTGACTAAACAGGTGTATAGTTCTCTGAAGTTATTTATTCTGACGATGATGCTGGCTACGGCCATGACAGCCACGGCACAGTCACGTCGGGAACAAATAAGGGCACGTGTGGACAGCGTGCTCTCAACACGTTATTACAAAACACCTTACGACACCAACTATGTCGTCAGGCCAGAAGGGCGTTTGACGCTGAAGTTCAGACTGAATCAGACAGGAAACTCCATCCATGCAAAAGGGACGGTGAATGATATTTACTCGAAGGCAGATCTGAAGACCAGCCACAAGACCACTATCTCCGTGGCCGCCAGTTATCGCGGCATCTCTCTCGGACTGGCCATCAATCCCAGTAAATTGAAAGGCATCTATAAGGACTATGAGTTTAACCTGAATTACTACAGCAGTCGCTTTAGTCTGGATGCCAGTTACCAGCGCTCGACGACACTGACGGGTGACATCGAGCGCAACGGATTACAACGGTTGGAGAATGGAGATGTCACGATGCGGGTGCTCAATCTGGCAGGCTACTACGCTTTCAACCACCGTCGTTTTTCTTTTCCCGCCGCATTTACACAGAGTTATATCCAACTACGCTCGGCGGGCTCGTGGCTCGCAGGGTTCAGTTATCAAGGTGGGAACATCAAGACAAGTGACGATTTGAAAGAGAGAAATCCCAATGCTCCAGATGTGCGTATCTACACAGGTCATGTCGGCATTGGCGGTGGCTATGGCTACAACCTCGTGCTTGGCAAAAAGTGGTTGTTTCATTTCTCCATGCTTCCCACCTTCGTGGTATACAACCGAAACAATTTTACGGTGAATGATGAACGCAAACGGGCGAAGCGCATGCGGTTCAACATGATATTCAACGAGCGTGTGGCTATCGTCCACAATTTCTCCCCCCGTTATTTTGCCGGAGCCACCCTTGTGATGAACAACTCCGTTTTCGATGATGACGTGGTCGTCGTCAATCAGAACAAATGGCGTGCCCGTGCATTCGTTGGTGTGCGGTTATAATAAAATACAAGTAAGATGAAAAAGATAGGTATCCTCTTGCTGCTCCTGGTCATGGCCCTGACAGGGAAAGCACAAGTACAGCCAACCTCAAAACTGGTAGGTGTCTGGTTGGGCAAACTCAATGCCGGAATCATGTCACTGACAATAGTGTTGCACATCGATCAGGCCGACGGTTATGTGACCGTATCCCTCGACAGCCCCGACCAAGGTGCACGGGGTCTTGGCGGATATAAGGATTACCTGTCGGATGACTCGCTGGCGATAAAAGTGGTGTCTGTCGGTGCCACTTACCGCGCAAAACTGAAGGACGGCAAGTTGGATGGCACATTCTCGCAAAACGGCCTGTCGCTGCCCCTCGTTTTGGAAAGGACGGAGAAGGATGTGGCGGAAGTGAAGCGTCCACAACAGCCCCAGCCACCTTTCCCTTATGAGACAGAGGAAGTGACTTTCAGAAATGAGGCCGACGGTGCGACCTTGGCCGGCACGATCACCTATCCTGTGGGATACGACAAGCGTTCGAAGAAGAAACCCGTCGTGGCACTGCTCGTCACGGGCAGCGGCCCACAGAACCGCAACGAGTTTCTTATGGGCCATTCGCCATTCTTTGGGATCGCCGACTACCTGGCCCGACAGGGTATCGCCACATTGCGTTACGACGACCGTGCCACAGGAGCGTCTGTCGGTGGTGACCTTGTGAATGCCACATCCGAGGATTTCATGCGGGATGCTGCAGCCGGGATCAACTTCCTGCGCCAGAGGAAGTCATTCAGCAAGGTGGGCTGCATCGGTCATAGTGAGGGTGGCATGATTGCATTCATGCTCGGCTCACGCAAGAAGATAGATTTCATCGTCTCGCTGGCAGGACCGGGCGTGAAAGGTGACACGCTGTCGGCAGCACAGTACAACCGCATCATGCAACTGTCGGGGATGCCCGCCGAGATGACAGTGGAGCAAATCCGTCAGATGGATAAGGAGAATCAAACGCCCTGGTTGCGGTGGTACATGGATTACGACCCGTCGGACGATATCCGCCAGACCCGTTGTCCGGTCTTCGCCCTCAACGGCGACAACGACTGCCAGGTCATTTCCTCTCAAAACCTGACAGCCATCGAGCGTCTTTTGCCCAAGTCGAAAAAGCACCTGATCAAGGAATACCCGTCGCTCAATCATCTTTTCCAGCACAGCACCACCGGCCACCCCACGGAATATGGAAACATCGAAGAAACCATATCCCCCGAAGTCCTCAGCGACATGGCCACATGGATAAACGGGCTGTGATGCTGACAAGGGTCATTTATTTTGATATCAGAAAGTGAAGGGATATTAAACGGGTGCGGCTTTTGCGGAGGGCCTTTTGGCGTGTGCAAAAATGTCATAGAAGTCGTTGGGATTTGCTTTATGCATGTCCGAAAACTCAGTGATTCACGTCCCCGCGATTCAAATAAAAAAAGGTAGAAATCTTATTTTAGCGAAAAAATCTATTAATATTTTCCGTTGTTTAATCATTATATCTATCTTTGCATCATAATGTTACAGTTTAAAGGCTGTAAAAGCATTAAAAGTTTATGTGTTTACAACAAAACCCCACTACTTATGCGGATTATAATAATACCTCATATTTATATATCGTAACTTGCTCATAATTTTGAATATGAAAGGGATTAACTACAACAACCTAAGGGAGTTAACAGTTTTTGACATTTGCGACAACCCTTCTTTACTGAAGGAAATAGCAATAGACAAAACTAAAGAAGCTCATATGAAAAGATGCAAGGAAAAACCTGTGTATCAAGCCTTCTGCTTACTTGACTTTGCCGACAGGACAAAGAACAAGCAGTTACGAGAAGTTGTTGTTGCGGAATGGCGAGAAGAACTCAAACGATATTTCAATGAATGACCCCTTGTTTTTTATTTTATAGCTGTAAAAGCATTAAAAGTTTATGTGTTTACAACAAGTTTGGACAAAAGACGGCAATAATTTCAGGCTCATCTATAAAAAGTCAGAGGAATGATTACTCATTCCTCCTTCTGCAACGAATCGGTAGTCATTAGCTACGGAATCGTTACTGCAAAGATAGATATTTATCCAATAACTTCCAAATAAAACCGCAGAAAAATGGACAGAAAAGATTTTCCTTATGGCTGTAAAAGCATTAAAAGTTTATGTGTTTACAACTCCTAAAATTTTTTGGTCTAATTCTTGCGAGGAATAAATTAAATCCTTAACTTTGTAAACAGATTTAGCACCGTCGTCATAAGATGCGAGCCCATCCTCGGATGTCCCAACGTTGTTGTGCGATGGTGCTTTTTCTTCACTCATACCTATGTGGTAAAGATTAAGGTCTTCCAATACCGCTTCGTTACGAAGTAGTTCTTTTACTACCATTCTGGCTGAATATTGAATCCCGTCTACATTGATTGGTGCGTAGTATACGCTGGCTGAATTGGTTTTTCCCCATTCGTCAATTGAAACAGGTATATTTCCTATCTTTACCGCTTTTTCAACTATTTCGGCTGTAAAAGCATAAAAGTTTATGTGTTTACAACAAAATTGATTCTTATGGTCAAGAGAAAGAAATACAAGCGCATTGAGGATATGACGGCTGAGGAGTGGGAAAAGCGAATGAAAGAATTTGATGATTCGCTCACGCCAGCCGAGCCGACTGAAGTGTACGCAGACCCTCGCTATACGGAACGACATGAAGGTGCAACACCTTTTGGTGGCGATTACAGCATAGCGTATTATTACGATGCTGACAATAACCCATGCGAGAAAGACAAGGCCAAATATGTCAATATCGTAATTTACGACAAAGACGGTAAACGAGTGAACGAAGTCTATGGGGATTTGGGCTGATGGCCTGATAAAACTTGAGCCATTGCTGTAAAAGCATTAAAAGTTTATGTGTTTACAACTTAGTGAATCCAAATAATCATCAGAGGCATGCCATGCCTTGTTATAAATATCACTATGTTTTTCAAGATAATTAATTGCACCATTAGGATTAATCACAAGAAAAAGAGGCGAACCATGATGGCCACTTCCTTGAAAACTTAGTCTAAACAAATACCCACCATCAAACACTCCGCTGTATATTGCTCGGCGATGTTCACTTACCCCAGCGCAATATTTATCTGCTATGTTTTTAGCCTCTTGAATATCCATATCGCAAAAATAGAGAATATAATAATAACTTCCAAACAAAATGAATAAAAAATGAAGCTGTAAAAGCATTAAAAGTTTATGTGTTTACAACATAAATTGCTATATTTGCGGCATGAAGGTATCTGATAAAATTTTCCAATTGGCAAAAGTTGAGGCTGCAAAGTATGGCTATGAATGCGTTGATTTTGACAGGCAATATGAAGGCGCTGTCATATTTCACGTTTATCATCCGATGGATAAAGGACTAAGACTAGGGCTTCCTCATTTTGTATCAGTCAAAAACGATAATGCAGTGATGCTTAGTCATGAGGAAGTACGCATAATCCTAACCTCATGATAGCTGTAAAAGCATTAAAAGTTTATGTGTTTACAACATGATTTGCTATATTTGCGGCATGGAAAAAGAAGTTTACGTTCCTGAAAGTTACGATCCTGAAAAAATCGATTTCAGCAAAATCGACTGGGAGTACCTCAAATCGAGACCCATTTCTGAAGAATCCGATTGTCTTTATTGCATTCATCGGATGTCTTCTGATGGGATATGCGTTGCTTTCCCGTGTGGAATCCCTAACGAATACTTTTTGGGTAAAAAAGAGCATAGAGTTCCCGACGGAAGAGAGGCGGACGGACTTGTATGCACATTTAATATGGAGCTTTAACTCTTTTTCCTTAAGGACATAGCCTTTAGCTTGTCAAACCAATCCTTTACATCTTTAGGTAATCCCTCACCCCCTCTGCTGTAAAAGCATTAAAAGTTTATGTGTTTACAACTAAACCGCAAGGTCAGTCCTCCCGAATAGCATCATACCAATCGATACGAGACTGACAAACATCGTCACGGCATAAGGAAAATCTTTTCTGTCCATTTTTCTGCGGTTTTATTTGGAAGTTGTCGGATGGTTTGCTATATTTGCAGTGGATTTATCATCCACCAGGATCTTAACGGACACTCGGGGGCTTTATGCCGCTTTGATCAAGTGCTGATGGCTGAAATGCCATCAGGGCGACTTTAAAAAGGGGGCTTGTTCTTACAAGAACCCTTTTATCATTTTTCTGTATTTGCCACGCTTGATGTCTCTGAAAGTGATTTTCTTTATTTTTCCATACTCATTTATAATCATCACATTTCCCACCCACGTCTTATTTCTTTGCAAATATCCGCTGTAAAAGCATTAAAAGTTTATGTGTTTACAACTTTATTTGGTTCGTATTTGTTAATTTGCTATATTTGCGGCATGGAGAAGAAAACTTATAAAAACCTACGCCAAAAGACCGTATTTGATTTATGCGATGATACTGAATTGTTGCATAAATTGAATCCTCTATATCCAAAGATTCGTACTAAGGAGCAATGGGTAAATTCCTATAAGGAAAATCCAATGAGGCAGGTTTTTGATTTTCTTGATTTCGCAGATATGACTAACAATTTAGATTTAAGAGAAGTCATTGAAAAAGAATGGGAAAAAGAATTAAACGCATTCTTTAATGAATAGTTGTTCTATTTTGAGCTGTAAAAGCATTAAAAGTTTATGTGTTTACAACTTTGCGGCATGAGGGAGAATTTGAGCATACAAGAGGCAACAAAGATAGCCGAGGCATATTGTGCTAAGGTTAACGAAAATCGTCATGCAAAATATAGTGGGATATTCAGTGGTGGTTATCTTTTCTGCTTTGATTTTCAAAAATCTGGCCATCGAGGAATACTGATTTTTGTAATTGTAAAACAAAGTGGGGCAGTAGAAAAAATTGAAGCACACAGTGATTTATTCTACAATGCTTGGGATGCTTCAGATGCTTATTTTGAGTCGTTAAAGGCTCTCTAATACCTGCAAAGCTTCATCACTTAACAGCTGTAAAAGCATTAAAAGTTTATGTGTTTACAACCCTGATTGGGGGAAATGGAGGATTTTAAATTTCCCCTTTCTCCCTCATCTCCTTGATACGAGCCCTTACTTTCGCCCAATGTTCCTCTTCCTCTGGCGTCAGTTTCCGTCTCTCCGCGTGAATATGAGGATGACGTTTCTTCCAGCGTTCTATCTGTTCTTCTGTTAGATCTTGTGCTTCGTAACTGTTTTTCTTTTTGTCCATATTTACTATCTTTAAGCTGTAAAAGCAATAAAAGTTTATGTGTTTACAACAGAGGTTGTCCTGGATTTCGCCATTATTGTTCTGCTTGTCTAATTTGGCGGATTCATCCAATAAAAACTTGCCTGGGTCGTTAGCTTTTTCAATATTTTCCAGTATATTTGTCATTGGAATAGTCCTGTCGGACTTGCGGGTATGTCCGGATTCAACGGCATCGTTATGACCATCCGACAGTTCTATTTCCTCCAATGTATAGACATAAGGCTTAGCTGTAAAAGCATTAAAAGTTTATGTGTTTACAACGTCAATAGTTCAATTCTAGTCTTTCAACAATACCTTATCATAATCATGCCATAAGCGCGACGCTGTTCTATGTAGAAGAAAATTTTTTCAGCCTTTATTGTGAAATTGTGGATATTTTCCTAAAATATCTTTTGTTGATGTTTTTTTTGTATATTTGCAAAGAGTTTCATCTAAAAAACAGTAATTTTATGAAAAAGAATTTATTGTTGTTTATCTTTGCCTGCTTCACCCTGTCCACGATGGCACAGGAGGATGTGATACGAGTGAACTATAAAGGTGCAAAACCCACCATTACCGATTTTGCATGGGCATATCTCTTCTCTGATGATGAGGATGAGTGTGACGAGGAAGCAACTGCTGGCC
>JAEEGI010003438.1_pt1 | contig 37764 bp, 29 predicted proteins | sample 8958751 | NCBI WGS metagenome assembly JAEEGI01 (sample SAMN16246545, study PRJNA631951) | gut metagenome | biome: gut microbiome; feature: rumen; material: KS-attached | host: Bos | place: Iran: Karaj | collected 2018-10 | reverse complement strand
GCTTTGCCCTCCTAGCTTCCGGTTCCGTCCAGGAGGCTCAGGATCTCGCCGCTGTCGCCCACCTCGCGGCTATCAAGTCAAGTGTTCCTTTCCTTCACTTCTTCGACGGCTTCCGTACCTCTCACGAGATTCAGAAGATCGAGGCTCTCGATGAGGAGGCTCTCAAGGGAATGGTTAGCGAGAAGTCTCTGAAGGCTTTCCGTGAAAGGGCCCTGAACCCTGACGCTCCCGTCACAAGGGGTACCGCCCAGAACGGCGACGTCTACTTCCAGGCCGTAGAGTCCAGGAATAACGTCTATGCTGGTGTCGCCGACATCGTCGCCCGTTATATGGGTGAGATCAGCGAGCTGACCGGCCGCGAGTATCGTCCGTTCACATATTACGGAGCCCCCGACGCCGAGAACATCATCGTGGCCATGGGTTCCGTCACAGAGACTATCAAGGAGACCATCGACTATCTCGCCGCCCAGGGCAGGAAGTATGGACTTATCACTGTCCATCTCTACAGGCCGTTCGCCGAGAAGTATTTCATGAAGGTTCTCCCCAAGACCGTCAAGAGGATCGCTGTCCTTGACAGGACCAAGGAGCCCGGTGCTCTCGGTGAGCCCCTCTTCCTCGATGTCAAGGCCCTCTTCCAGGGCAAGGAGGACTCCCCTCTCGTGATCGGTGGCCGCTATGGTCTCTCCTCAAAGGACACCACTCCCGCCCAGATCGTAGCCGTCTATGACAATCTTGAGCTCAAGGAGCCCAAGGCTGATTTCACGATCGGCATCGTTGACGATGTGACCTTCAAGTCTCTCATGCTCAAGGAGGAAATCTCCATCGTCAAGCCCGGCACCACCGAGTGCAAGTTCTACGGACTCGGTTCTGACGGTACCGTCGGCGCCAACAAGAACACGATCAAGATCATCGGAAGCCACACCCAGAAGTATTGCCAGGCCTATTTCGACTATGACTCAAAGAAGTCTGGTGGTTATACCTGCTCGCACCTTCGTTTCGGTGACCTTCCTATCAAGGCCCCTTACCTTGTGAGCACCCCCGACTTCGTGGCCTGCCACGTTCCTTCTTATCTTTCCAAGTATGATGTCCTCAAGGGCATAAAGGATGGCGGCACCCTGCTGCTGAATTCCCTTTGGGACGAGGCTGAGACCGTCAAGAGGATTCCTGACAATGTCAAGGCTATCATCGGAAAGAAGCACATCAAGCTCTACATCATCAACGCCACAAAGATCGCTTCTGAGATCGGTCTGGGCAACAGGACCAACACCATCCTCCAGTCCGCTTTCTTCAAGATCACCGGCATCATCCCTTACGAGGACGCTGTCAAGTACATGAAGGACGCTATCGTAAAGAGCTACGGCAAGAAGGGTGAGAATGTAGTCAATATGAACTACGCCGCTGTCGATCGTGGTGGTGAATATACCGAGGTCACTATCCCTGCCGATTGGGCCAACATCAGCGCCAAATTCGAGACTCCCAACAAGGATCGTCTCGCTCCCGCGTTCGTAAAGGAGATCGCCGACGTGGTCAACTCCCAGAACGGTGACTCACTGCCTGTCAGCGCCTTTGTGCCTTACATGGACGGAACAATGCCCGCCGGCACAGCCGCTTATGAGAAACGTGGTGTCGCCGTGATGGTGCCCAGCTGGGATCCTGAGAAGTGTATCCAGTGCAACACCTGCGCGTTCGTCTGCCCTCACGCCGCCATCCGTCCGTTCCTCCTCACTGCCGAGGAGGCCGAGAAGGCTCCCGCCTCTGTCAAGAAGGCTGCCGGCAAGGCTGTCCTGAAGGAATATTCCTTCGCTCTCGCAACCTCAGTGGACGACTGTACCGGTTGCGGCAACTGCGTGGATGTCTGCCCCTCAAAGGAGAAGGCCCTCACCATGGTTTCCGCTCTCGACCAGCACCAGGAGCAGGAGAATTTCAACTGGCTCCATTCCAAGATCGGTTACAAGGACACCGTCGTCAACAAGGCCGCGAATGTGAAGAACTCACAGTTCGCCCAGCCTCTCTTCGAGTTCAGCGGCGCCTGCGCCGGTTGCGGCGAGACTCCTTACATCAAGAATATCACCCAGCTCTTCGGAGACAGGATGATGATCGCCAACGCCACAGGTTGCTCCTCCATCTACGGAGCCTCCTTCCCCGCCTCTCCTTACTGCACTGACGCTCAAGGACATGGCCCGGCATGGCAGAATTCTCTGTTTGAGGACAACGCTGAGTTCGGCCTCGGAATGAAGATCGGTTCCGACCGCGCCCGCGAGACTGTCGCCGGCATCATGGAGCAGATTCTCGCTTGCGAGTGCTGCGGTGAGGAGCTCAAGGCTCTCGCCCAGCAGTGGTTGGACAACAAGGAGAACGGCCCTGTGACTCGTGAAGTCGCTGACAAGATCGTCCCTCTCGCTGAAGCCTGCAAGTGCGATTGCTGCTCAAGACTCCTTGAGTACAAGCACTTCATCGCCGCCCGCAGCCAGTGGATCTTCGGTGGTGACGGTTGGGCTTACGACATAGGTTACGGCGGTTTGGATCATGTCCTCGCCTCCGGCAAGAATGTCAACGTCCTGGTACTCGACACCGAGGTTTATTCCAACACTGGTGGACAGAGCTCAAAGTCGACTCCAGCTGGCGCTATCGCCAAGTTCGCCGCTTCCGGAAAGAAGATCCGTAAGAAGGATCTCGGAATGATGGCTATCAGCTATGGCTACGTGTATGTAGCCCAGGTCGCTATGGGTGCCTCTCCCGCCCAGTACCTCAACGCCATAAAGGAGGCTGAGGCTTATGACGGTCCTTCCCTCATCATCGCTTACGCCCCTTGTATCAACCACGGTCTGAAGGCTGGTATGGGACTGAGCCAGAAGGAGGAGAAACTCGCTGTCGATTGCGGCTACTGGCATCTCTACAGGTACAACCCGGATCTTGAGGCCCAGGGCAAGAACCCGTTCTCTCTCGACTCCAAGGAGCCCGACTGGACCAAGTTCCAGGACTTCCTGAAGGGTGAGGTCCGTTTCGCATCCCTGTACAAGCTGTTCCCCGACAAGGCTCAGGAACTCCTGACCCTTACCGAGGAATTCGCCAAGGTCCGCTACGGCACCTACGCCCGCCTCGCCGGAAAGTAGTACGCTGTCATCCTGAGCGCATTCAGGTTGTCATCCTGAGAGATAGCGAAGGATCTATAAATAACGAGGGCGCCTTTTCGGGCGCCCTCGTTTGTTTCTTGCTTAGTTACCGGACAACTACTCGTCCAGGAATAGGTCGTGGTCCGGGTCGGCTTCAGCGGTCTTGATTAGCTCCACATTCAGCTGCTCGACAAATGAGAGCTTGACATCCTCGTTATTCTGAGGCATATACCAGTCCTGGGCACCGAAATATTCCTGGAGATCCTTGGACTGGAAACGATAGCCGTGCTTGGCGAGAATCGAGTTCCGCATGATCCTCAAGACAGACTTCTTGTATCTGCTAAGCAGATGCTTGTTGAGGAGCACATAAGAGGCGAAGTTGAAACGTCCGGTATCCTTACTGTTGAATACCAGCTTGTAAGGTCCGTCAGCGGTCTTGAAAATACCATATTCATCGAAGTCGCCAGGATAGACATTGAATCCCTCAAGGGTGGGGATAAGCCTCCAATAACCGTCCATAGGTGTACCTTCGACTTTCATAACACCAATGACTATGTCGTTGAAGGTCATAATCTCATATCTGCCCCTGCTCCCCTCGACCGCGAGAGCGTCATCCTTGATCTCGACTTTATAGCCGTAAGGGTCAGTAATGTACGAACCTTTGATCTGAGGGATCCACATCCAGATGTTATTGAACCGGCCGTCGTCCGGCGTCATCACGAGAACATTCTCCAACTTACCGCCCTCCTTATATACGCAAAGGACTGTCATTCCGTCCTGATGGCGGTATTTGACCGTCTGCCTCGTCTCGTAAGGCATATCGGCTCCCTCATTGGAGCCTTTAGCGGTGGTGTAGACACCAGGCTGCCCATCGACCGGAACCAACAGGAACTCAAGCTCTTGGCCCTCAGATATAGCCTCCATCAATATGTTCCCGTCCTGCTGGACAGTGGCGGTGTAGTCGATCCAACCGTCGTACCAAGCGGTACCATTCTTGACACCCTGCGCATTCGCCAGCATAGAGCAGAGCAGACATAAAACAAAAGCCAATCTTCTCATATTACTCATCTCCTAATACTTGCTCTGAAATAAACTTCCCGTCAATACTGTAAACCTGCTCGACCGAATAGCGTCCCCCCTCCTCGTGGTAGCGGTAAGCCCCAAGGTGAATCTGCCGCTTTTCGGAGTCGAACGATATGAATCCCTCCGTTGAAGGGAACTGGATAGCCTTGATGTCATCGGGATCACTGAAATCAAGAATATATGACCAGATATTCCTGGCGTCCGGGCAACCGTCAACATAGAACAGGTCCGCATTCCAGGGGACAGGAAGGATATTCTCAGCACAAGCGATATCGCCAGAGTCAATACTCACCGGTATGGCGTTACCATCCTTCATCAAGGACCACTTCGGCTCCGAAGAAGCGGAAGTCGTGCAGATCCAGCGGGTTTCCTCCGCCTCACCTTTATCTTTTATCCAAAGCGACAGAACCTCCGGCTCCTCCTCCGAGGCCGGACGGGCCATTGAAGTATAGAAGCGGTAGTGGTCTGACTCCGCCCGCAAAACAGCGTCTTCCGGAAGCGGATCATAGTCTTCCTCGTATTCCGGATAAATGTACTCATTGCTGGAACCGCTGTAGACATGCTTCATGCCATCGAAGGTAAAATGGTGATAAAGAGTCGGATAGCTATCATCCGGAGAGGTCTCCACAATAATGATGTCCTGGTCATAATCACCCTCTGTCACCCAATATGTCAAGATGGATTTCTCATGCTGGGGTTTGAAATCGGCATACGGCTCCGCTTCCGGAGTCAACAAACCGGTGGCTGGGTCATAATCGTAGAAGCAGCAGAACTCAATCTCCTCAGGATTAACTTGTTCCAACAACATAGCGAAAAGGGTGTGCCCGTTTTCCCTTGAATATGTCCTGGCCCCGGTCCTTTGGTCGCCAGTGTCGCCATGATCGTAAGAAGCCACATTGAAATCCTCGCAATCCACAAAAACTTTTCCGGACCCACCTTCGGTGACATCGTTGGAAACAAACAGCCGGTCCCCTGCCTCAGCGATGATGGAATCCGCCCCGGCGGATGGCCAGACCTCATTGAAAGCCCGCAGCAACTGCATCACATTGGGCTGTGCTCCAAGATTCTTGGTCTCGATTGTTTTACCGCGCCATCCGTCACGGATAGCGGCGATGTTGACAATTTCGCTCTTAGGCGCGCCAGCGCAACAAACAAACAGAACGCAAAAAGAAATGAATAGTGTTTTTCTCATAATGGTCAAATATACAAAAAATATGTGGCCGTGGCGCAGAAAGAGTTGATTAACTGAATAATACAAAATCAGATGGTGTCAAATTGAGCACCATCTGATTCAGCATAACATTGATTTACAACAACTTCCGTATCACGAACACCTTACTCGGGAACTCCGGGCTCGGGCGGACGGAATTCCAGCAAGTCGCCAGGTTGGCAGTCAAGCACTTTACAGATAGCGTCGAGTGTTGAGAATCGGACACCTTTGGCTTTCCCGGTCTTGAGAATCGAGAGATTGACGGCCGAGATGCCTATCTTCTCCGCAAGCTCAGCGGAAGTCATCTTCCGCTTGGCAAGCATCACATCGACATTGACAATTATCGGCATAGCTACTTAACCTCCTTTTTGCCTGTTCCCTGCTCCTCAGGCACCTCCTTGCCTTTCATATATTCAGGAAGGCTCATTCCTGCCATCTTGAACAGATCCTGGAGCGGAGGGACTGAACCCATAAGTCCGGAGATGAAATTGGCGGTTGAAGTCTTGCCGTCCTTTCCACCATTGCCGTCCCAGACAGTGACCTTGTCGATCTTGATGCCCTTGACAGCCTCGACCTGAGTCTTGACCAGTTCAGGCAGACGATCGGAGATCATCATAAGCACAGCCTTCTGAGCGTCACCTTCAGCGGCACCGACCAACTGGGCGAAACCGTCAGCCTGCTTTGTCAAGATCTCGAGAGTACCGCGGGCCTGGGCCTCCATCTTGGCGTAGATGGCGTCAGCCTCTCCCTTAGCGGTCCTGCGGAGCTTCTCTGCCTGAGCCTCAGCCTCAATGATCTGGCGCTCCTTGTCAATCTGGGCGGGAACGACGATATTGGCCTGCTGGGTAGCTTTCTCCCTCTCGGCACGGGCAAGCTCAGCGTCACGCTCACTCTGGTAAGCCTCCTGGAGAGCCTTAGCGGCCTGGACCTTCTCAGCGGCCACAGCCAAACGAGCAGCCTCAGCCTCTTTCTCACGACGGGCGGCATCAGAGTTGGCGATCTCAATCTTAGAGGTGTTCTCTCCCTGGACCGCAAGAGCGTTAGCGGCAGCGGTCTTGATACGGGTATCCCTCTGAGTCTCAGCGATTCGGATGTCCTTATCCCTGTCAGCCTCAGCCTTACCGATCTCACCGAAACGGTTCTGCTCAGCAACACTCTTCTTAGCGTCATTGATAGCCTTAGCGGCAGCTTCCTTACCAAGAGCCTCGATGTAACCGGACTCATCACGGATATCGGTGACGTTGACGTTGATGAGTTTCAGACCGATCTTACGAAGCTCAGCCTCAACATTCTGGCTGACGGCAGCGAGGAACTTGTCACGGTCGGCGTTGATTTCCTCGATGTCCATCGTCGCGATGACGAGACGGAGCTGACCGAAGAGAATATCAGTGGCGATGTTCTGGATGCTGTCAGTAGATAGTCCGAGCAAACGCTCAGCAGCATTGGTCATACTGTCAGCCTCAGTGGATATACCTACGGTGAAGCGGCAAGGAACGTCAACACGGATGTTCTGTTTCGAGAGGGCGTTGGTGAGGTTGCACTCGATAGAGATAGGCTTGAGATCAAGGAAAGCATAATCCTGGAACACAGGCCAGATGAATGCCGCGCCACCATGGATACATCTGGCTGAAGAGATGGAGCCGCTCCTGTTCTTGCCGGTCTTACCGTAAATGACCAAAATCTTGTCTGAAGGGCAGCGTTTGTAGCGCTTCAGAATAGCCGCGAACGTCACAAATAGGACGGCGACAATGATGAGAATGAGAGTAATGTCCATAATTATAGGTTATTTGATGTTATATGATTGTAGGAGTGATTTCTTCCACTAAGAGGGTGTGCTCATTGATTACACCTATAACTTTGATAGGGGCGCCTGTGGGAATTGAATCGCCCTCGCAAAGGGCATCATACTCACGCACGGCGTTGTTAATAGTGATCTGTACCTTCCCTTCCCCTTTGCGCTCACCGGGGATCGCGAGATAGACCTTGCCTTCACAGCCGATGGCAGCTGTGTGGACATTGATGTTGCCGCTTTGCTGCATCCCGCTCAGCCACTTGAAAAGCCACATCACGGCGGCAACAAGAGCCACTCCGACGATGATGGCAAGAAGCACCAGAAGGAAGTCGGAACCGATCTTATCGCGCATCAGCACCGCCGTCCATCCGAAGCCGAGACAGAAGTTCACGAAGTTACGGAACGTGAGAAGGTTCATCGAAGGATCGGCATCGAAAGAACCGTCCGCACCTCCCAAATCTAAATCGCCGCTGACATCGGCGTCGACTCCTCCTTCTCCCCCGACACCGAGGAAGGTGAGGATAGTCTGGATGATGAAGATAAGCGTGGCCGAGAGGGTTATTGCCCATAGGACCTGCATCATACTGCTAAGTGAATTCCACCAAGTGATCATAACGAATAGTTTTATGTTACTTTGGCAAATATATAAATAATTTATGAAAAACAATAATTATTTCAAAAAAATCATATAAAAAAAAAGACCGGTCCCAGCCAAAGCCGGCACCGGTCATCAATTATCAGCGGAATAATTATTCAGTAGTCTTTCCCGGCATCTGGGCGAACTCAAGGAAATTACCCGATTCGTAAAGCTTGCGGGCAGCTTCCTTAATTCCTTCCTTAGTCAAGGACGCCACAGCCTCCTCATACTCCTTGTCGTAATCAAATCCGAACTTGGCGTACCTGACCAGATTATTCATCCAGTAGCTGTTGCTGATCCTGTTCTCAGGGACATTCTTCTTGAAGTTCTCCAAGGTTCGGTTGAACTGTTCGTCGGTCGGTCCGTTCTCGGCAAGTTTACGGAACTCGTCCCTGGCCATCGCTCTAAGCTTGTCAGCCATTTCAGGCTTGCACTCGAAAGCGACCTGCATAATGTACATCGGCTCGGGCTCCAGACCAGCGTTTGCGGAAGAGGACGCACCATAGGTTCCACCCTCGTCCTCACGCAAAGTCTCGACATAAATCTGATCAAGCACATAGCTGACCGCGCTAGCCAACACATCATCCTTCACAGTGTAAGGTCTGTAATCAGAATAAACCTCAACCACAGTTGACTTGGGAGTCTCCATATCTGTCTGGATGGTCTTTATATTCTCTCCCTTGACAATCCTTGGGGCGAGATCCTTGATCCCCTTGGTTTTCTTACCCTTAGGAAGAGAGCCAATATACTTTTCTACCAACGGTTTCAAAGAATCGAGATCAACATCACCTGTTATGACCATAACACTTCCCGCGGCGGAGGCGAACATTTTACGGTAATTCTTCTCCACGGTCTGGAGATTCGCCTTGTCAAGGGTCTCCATAGAAATGAATTGATTCCTAGGATTGCCTCCGTATAGGAAATCACTAAACTCCTTCTGCAACTTGAACTGCGGAGTCCCCAGCGCGTTGGGCAGAACAGCCTTCAACTGGGCGATGGCGTTATCCCATTCCTCCTGGTCAAAGCGAGGATCTGTATAAGTCAAGTAAACCAACTGAAGTGCGGTCTCAAGGTCTTTAACAGAAGAAGAGCCACTGACGCCATTGTAGAGCCCGTCAATGAAGGCGCCGACCCGAAGATTCTTTCCGGAAAGCATCTTGGTGACCTCTGTGCTCTTAAACTTGGACACACCCTGCATGGCGTCGAATGTGCTGTAAATATTGCTGTCGAAGGAAGTCATATCCTCATCAGAAATGAGGTTATGACCGCCAGCTTTATACAAAGTGAAGAGTATCTGGTCTTTCTTGTGGTCGGTAGGCAGGACGATGACCTTAACCCCGTTCTTCAGATTCCATTCTGTGGAACCGTAGATTGAAGTGCCGCTCTTCTTCACCGGAGATCCTTTCAAGTTAGATGGATCCATGAACGGCTCGGTGGCGGTGTCCTCAGCGGGAGCCTCGATCTCAGCGGCTTTGGCAGCCTCAAGAGCGGAAAGCAACTGTTCCTTTGAAGGAGTGGCGATCCCGTCCTTCTGAGGCCCGCTGTAAATCATTACCAAATTTCCTTCCGGAATAATCTGGGAGACCATCTGGTTGAGGATATTGGCATCGATCTGGGCAAGGAAAGCCTTGGCGAGATCATACTCTGCCTGTGGCTCCATATATGCCTGATTGTCAAAGAAATTACTGATGAGAGGATGAACGAACTCAGGGTTTTTCCTGGTGTCAGCCTCATTGACAGCCTTCTCCAAATAAGCCAGGATGTTATCCTTCGCCCTTGTGACCTCGCCCTCAGAGAAACCGAAACGACTCATCTTCTGGAGCTCCACAAGGAAGGCCTGGAGGCCACCGAGGATGTTGTCCTCTTTAAGAGCGACACGGCCGGTAACAGCTTCAAAGTCCTCGCACAACTTGCCGATACCGAACATTCCCTGAAGGAATGGAGCGTCAGCCTTGGAAGTGATATCCGTGAGACGCTCTGACATCACATTGGAAACCAGATTCTCGATAAGGTCAATGGAGAATCCGGCGGTGGTGCTATTCATAGCCTCATCGCGTGCGTCACTTTCCCAAAGGATCTCGACAGTAGGCATAGTGGTCTCGGGATCGGTGATGATTCCAATCCGGGGCTCAGTAAACTCAGTCAAGGTGAATTTATCCTTTGGTTTAGGGTTCTCAGCGGCGGGAATATCAGCCCATGTGGCCTTGATCTTGGCCTCAACAGCATCCACATCCACATCACCTACCACGATAACAGCCTGGTTGCCGGGATGGTACCAAGTATGGTAGAAATTCACAAGGCTTTCGGGCTTGAAGGTCTCCAGGTTCTCCTGGCTGCCTATCAACGTGCAAGTCGAGTACTTATTGTCACCATAATAATAAGGGAGGGAGCGCTCGAAAGTCCTCCACTGTGCGTTTCTGCGGCTTCTCCTTTCCTCGATGATGACAGGCCTCTCCTTGTCAATCTCAACAGGATCGTTGGTCACGAAATGGGAATAATCGTGAAGAATAAGGAGGCAGGTATCGACGACCGTCTCACGGACCAGCGGTATATTATTGAGCATATACTGGGTCTGGTCAATACCGGTCGAGGCGTTAACATTGCCTCCGAAAGAGGCACCTATGCTCTGGAGCCAGTCAAGCAAGGCTTTTCCGGGAAAGTTCTTGGTACCGTTAAAGCACATGTGCTCAAGGAAATGGGCCAGACCGTCCTGGTCTGGAGTCTCCTGGATAGCTCCCACGTTTGTGGCTAAATAGAACTCAGCTCTCTGGGCTGGTTTGTCGTTGTGACGGATGTAATAGGTCAATCCGTTCTCCAGAGTCCCTTTACGGACCGCAGGATCATTCGGAAGCTGCTGAGCGCCAGCCAGTGACGAGATGGCGCAAATCGCGGCAGCGGCAAAAAAGGTAAGGATCTTCTTCATTTATTATTGTTTAGTTTTACCTTAAAAAAACTCCGCGCCAATGGCACGGAGTACATACGACGTTTGACGGAAATTACTCAGCGGGAGAGATAGCGCCCATGGGGCAGGCGTCAGCGCATGTTCCGCAGTCAATGCAGACATCAGGATCAATGGTGTAGAAGTCACCCTCGTGGATGGCGCCCTGAGGGCACTCTCCAGCGCATGTTCCGCAAGCGATGCAATCAGTTTCAGAAATCTTGTAAGCCATAATACCTTTTATTTTTTGACAAATATACTAAAAATATTAATCTATCCAACCGGTCAGAAACAGGTTCATGATCGGTCTCGAAGGAGAATTGGTTATCAAAGTCATGATCACGAGACACTCCCCTTTGGGAAACGAGGCGGTATCAAGCGTGACATCAAGAGTCCCTTTGGAACCCGGAGCGATGTCATTGAAAGCCGATGCTACCAGTTTAGAACTCTCTGAATCAACCTTGTAGACTTTGAATGAGCTCTTGCCTTTATTTGAGATCTCGAAAGATCCCTTGACCTTTGTCCCTGCCTTGACCTTTCCGAAGGAGAAGGTGCTCTCGGCGGCTACCGGGATGGGAGCGGAGTCCCGTTGTTCTTTAGTGTATGACGAGAAATTTTCTTTAGTGATCGTGAAAATACCTATCTTGGACTTGCCTGCGCCAAGCTCAGGATTTGGATCAGCGACAATGGCTTCCGTCCCCGCCGCTTCCTTCACAGCCTCCACAGCCGGCCTGACAACCGCCTTGTATGTCTTTCCGTCAACAACCGGAGTAGCATAATAATAATTCTTCCCCCAATGGTTCCTGTCAGCGGTGACAGTATATGCCAACTTGGCTGTACCACCAGCCGGAATCGGATTCTCGGAGAGTTTGAGGACCAGGCCGGAACTCACATCGGAGAACTTGACCTGAAGAGGTTTATTCCCAAGGTTGGCAACCAGGAACTCACCGCTCTTCTGCTGCTCCTGTGAAAGGTTCCCGCCCTTGATGTCAACCTCCTTGAAACCCAAGTTGCCGAAGCGGATCGTATATAACTCACTAAGGCTGAGTTTTTTCTTGTGGCTCTCTCCCCTCAGGCGAAGTATCACAGGCTGCTTGGGCTCTGAGAAATACACAGTCAAATTCTTGTCAAAAGGATAGCCACCCTCGTCGTTCTTGTAAGTCGCTTTGATAGTTCCTTTTTCTCCTGGTTTAAGAGGCTGTTTGGTCCACTCGACATCAGTGCAACCGCATGATGAGACAACGCTGTATATAACCAGAGGCTTGTCTCCGACATTAGTAGCGGTAAAGGTAGCCGTCACCGGTCCGTCTGTCACGAGGATATCCCCGAAATCATGGACTATCTTGTCAAGACGGACGACTCCACCGAAAGTGTTGTCAGCCCCCGACCCCTGAGCATAGGCCACCAGGGTGGAGCCCATCAGGAAGACGGATGCCAAAATATATGTGAGGAACTTTCTCATTATTTCCATGCTTTCCCGGAAGGCCTTTGCAAATACCTTTCCAAACGCGAAAATAAGGTTAATAAGATACTTTTTCAAATACCGCCAAAAATTCGTAATTTTGTATGATTTGATTGAAAGTAATCGGAGATGGCAGAAAAACGGACATTTGAGGAATATACCGACGCCAATATAAAGACCCTGGAGGGAGTTGAGCACATCCGGCGCAGACCGGGAATGTACATCGGCCGCCTGGGCAATGGTTCCAACCCTGGAGACGGCATATACGTTCTTCTTAAGGAGATCGTGGACAACTGTATCGATGAGTTCTCTGCCGGTTACGGTAATAAGGTGCTCATCGACATCGACGGGAAGCAGGTCAAAGTCAGGGACTTCGGTCGTGGTATCCCGTTAGGTTCCGTCGTCAAGGCGACCAGTGAGCTCAACACTGGCGGCAAATTCGACGACAAGGTATTCAAGAAGTCCGTCGGTCTGAACGGTGTCGGAACCAAGGCCGTCAACGCCTTGTCCGAGAAGTTCTACGTGGAGTCATTCCGTGAGGGTGAGAGTTCTTGGGCGACCTATGAGAGAGGAGAGCTGAAAGACAGCGGGAAGAAGGAGAAAGTCAACGAGAAGAACGGCACACTGGTGGTTTTCACCCCGGATAACGAGATGTTCGGAGGCTTCGAGTTCAACATGGACTATGTCGAGACCATGGTGAAGAACTATTCCTACCTCAAGAAAGGCCTGACCTTGACTTTGAACGGAGTGTCTTACAAGTCAGACAACGGACTGCTCGACCTCGTCAAGGAGAACATGTCCGAGACTCCTTTGTATGAGCCGATCCACCTCGAGGATGACGACATCGAAGTCGTGCTAACACACGGCAACTCATACGGTGAGAATATCTCCTCTTTCGTCAACGGCCAGAACACCCGCGACGGCGGCACCCACCTTGCGGCATTCAGGGAAGCTATCGCGAAGACTCTCAAGGACTATTTCAAGAAAGATTACAAACCCGAGGACTGCCGTCAGGGTATCATCGGAGCCATAAGCATCCAGATACAGGAGCCTAATTTCGAGGGCCAGACCAAGACCAAGCTCGGCTCCACATACATGTGGGAGAAATACAAGACCGACGAGCACGGCAAGAAGATCCAGAACCCTGACGGATCTCTGGAAATCGACAGAGGCCCGACAATCAGGTCATTTGTCAATGACTTCGTGGCCCGCCACCTGGACAACTATCTCAGAATCCATCTGGACCTTGTACCTATTATAGAGAACAAGATCAAGGAGTCACAGGCGGAGCGTGAGGAAATCGCCGGTATCCAGAAGAAGACACGTGAGAGGAACAAGAAGGCCAATGTCTACAACAAGAAACTCCGCGACTGTCGCTACCACTTCTGTGACAAGATGCCGAAGGACAAGGAGGATTTGGCCGAGAAGACCAGCATATTCATAACTGAGGGAGACTCCGCTTCCGGAACCATCACGAAGGTAAGGGACGCCAACTACCAGGCTGTGTTCAGCCTCCGTGGCAAACCGATCAACTGCTATAAGGAGAGCCGTAAGAGAGTGGCTGAGAATGAGGAGCTTAACCTGCTCATCTCCGCCCTCGGAGTCGAGGACGACCTTGACAACCTCCGTTACAACAACATCATAGTCGCCACCGATGCTGATGACGACGGCATGCACATCAGGATGCTGGTCTTGACTTTCTTCATGAAGTATTACCCGGACCTGATTAGAAGAGGGCACGTTCATATCCTTCAGACTCCCCTGTTCAGGGTCGCCAACAAAAAAGAAAGACGGTACTGCTACACATCAGAGGAAAAGGAGAAGGCCATCAAGGCTCTGAAGACAGCCGTGCAGATCACCCGTTTCAAAGGTCTCGGAGAGATCTCCCCGGACGAGTTTGTCGGCTTCATCGGGGATGACATGAGACTTGACCTGGTCAAACTCTCGGACGAGGAGTCGATCTCGGACATCATGGAGTTCTATATGGGCGACAACACGATTGACCGCCAGAACTTCATCAGGGCCAACCTGAAATCCGAGGAAGAATTGGAAGACGTTAACATCTAATGAGTTAAGAATATGACACGCTGGGCAAGATTCTGCGGATGGATGCTTAAGAAGATGGGATGGACTGTTGTCGGAGGCCCTGTGCCCGAGAAAAAAGCCATCATTCTGGGAGTTCCTCATACCTCGGCGATGGATTTTGTCGTCTCGTACTTGTTTTACACCCAATTCGGTGCCCAGAAGGCCCATGTGATGATCAAGAAAGAGTTCTTCTTCTGGCCTATAGGACCGCTTATCAAGAAGATGGGAGCCATCCCCGTAGACCGTAGCAACGCCACGTCTCTCGTCAAGAGCATGATTGAGCAGATGGAAGACAAGGATACCTTTATCCTCGCAATAGCGCCCGAAGGCACCCGTAAAGCTACCAAGAAGTGGAAGACAGGCTATCATCTGATCGCCAAAACAGCGAACGTGCCTGTTTATCTAGGCTATTTCGACTGGGGCCGAAAAAGGGTCAGCGCCGGGGAGAAAGTAGAGCTTACTGATGACGCCAGGGCCGATACCGACAGGATCCAGGCGATATATGAGTCGATGCACCTTCAGGGCAAAAACCCCGAAGGTTTCATAACCCATTAAAATTTAAAAACATGTCCATTAAAGGCCTTTTAAAGCAAAGCAGGGAGAATTACGTGACCACCCTCTCGAAACTGTTCGAGATGGCGACCGACACATTCGCGAAGAGGCCTCTCTCTCGCTTCGTGGACGGAGGTCAGGAATATACCTACGAGAGTTTCAAACATAAATGTCTGGAACTGTCCCAACGATTCAATCGATTCGGAATCAGCGCTGGAGACAAGGTGGCTATCCTCTCCAACAATATGCCCAACTGGACTGTGGCGATGTTCTCATGCGTTCCTTTCGGCAGGGTCACGGTTCCGATTCTCCCGGATTCCTCTGAGAGTGAGGTCACGAACATCCTTACCCATTCCGAGTGCAAAGCCATATTCATATCGAAGAGGCTCATGAAGAAACTCTCTGACGAGGTGAGGGAAAAGCTGACTCTCGTAATCGACATCGAGACTTTCGAGTTCATCCAGAAAGACGACCAGGCTTTCACTTGTGAGGGCCACTCATCAGAACCCCAAGCGGACGATCTCGCATCAATCATATACACCTCTGGCACCTCTGGCAACGCCAAAGGTGTCATGCTGAGCCACAGGAACTTCTGCCAGAACATCATAGCCGCATTCCACGCCCAGCCGGCCGGGAAAAAGGATCGCTGGCTCTCGATTCTTCCGATGTCCCACACCTACGAGATGGCGTTCAGCGTACTGTACCCCCTATTCGTGGGAGGATGCGTTTATTATATCAAGAAACCGCCGACACCGTCGATTCTGATGGCTGCCATGAAAAAGGTCCGGCCCACAATTATGTGCGCCGTGCCACTTATCATAGAGAAGGTCTACAAGAACAGTGTCGTCCCCACCGTAGAGAAAAGCCGGACCCTGTCCTGGATGAGAGAGAAGATGCCAAGGGTTCTATATTGGCTGGTCGGACAGAAACTGTACAAATCTTTCGGCGGAAAGCTAAAGTTCTTTGGAATAGGTGGTTCCAAACTGGATCCTACAGTGGAGGAATTCCTCAACAAAGCCCGTTTCCCTTATGCTATAGGCTATGGTCTGACGGAGACAGCCCCGCTGATCACCAACGCATGTGTCGGAAAAACGGTGGTTGGTTCTATCGGTGTCCCGGCCTTCAATGTCGAGGTCAAACTCCAGAATGTCGACCCGGCCACAGGAGAGGGCGAGATCATCGCTAAAGGCGACAACGTCATGCTGGGATATTACCGTGATCCAGAGCGCACCCGCGCGGCGCTGACAGATGACGGATGGTTCAGGACCCATGATCTTGCCTGCATGGATTCAAAGGGCCGGTACTACATAAAGGGCCGCCTCGGCAACATGATTGTGGGACCTTCTGGAGAGAATATCTACCCAGAGGAGATCGAACAGGTGATCAACAACATGCGCGGGGTCAACGAATCAATCGTCATAGAAAGAGACGGAAAACTTGTGGCGCTGGTGAAATTCGACGATGACATCATCGACTGGGACGCCCTCGAGAAAGAGGAGAAGTTCTTCGAGAATCTCGAGAACTGGAAGAAGAAGGTGATGGATTATGTCAACAAACGAGTCGGCAAGCAATCCAACATCGGAGAGGTCAACGCCATGAAGGAAGATTTCGAGAAGACGGCGACCCAGAAAATCCGTCGCTTCAAGTACAAGTCCTTCAAACCGGAGGATGACAAACCTTCGGAAGAGTCTAAAACCGAAGAATAGCCTTATTCAACGAAAAACTTTATCAGAGTGTCCTTGTGCAGGTCGGAGAGATCAAGTTCAGGGTACTCATAATCAGCGGCTTCCCTAAATCCAGCCTTAAGCATCAGGGTCTTTAGATCCACAAAGCACTTGGACTTGAGGGCGATAATGGCGGCTTTGTCACTGGCGTCCATGCTTGAGCTCACACGGGAGTTCCCCACGCCCAGGCTCATCAGGAATATCTTGCCTCCACTCACCGCGGCTATCATGGATTGGCGAAGGTCAGAAAACAGGTCCTCATTGACAACCATGTTGTTCGGATCAACCATATATCCTCTCTTCAGCTCGACAATCTCCTCCTGCCCGAAGAAGAAGCGGAAACGGCTTCCCGGTTCACCGTTGTAACGATTGCAGAATATGATACCGTCGTCACTGGTTCCTTTGCAATAAAGGATCTCACTGGCTTCGGGGTCAGCGTTGGTCAAATCACCGGAATAAACCGCATGACCGGTGTTATAGGAACTGTTCCAACCAACCTTATGACCGCCGAGATTGACGAAACTGATGTCGAAATCGTGTGTTCCCCACTCGTTGCGCCAGTATATTCCGAAGAAATTATTCTCGCTGAGAGGATACCACGACCCGAACGGATAGTTGCCGATGAAATTCTTCTCGGATGAAGGGCAAGCCAGGACAACCTTCGCCGGGAACTTCACAGAACACGCCTTAGGGGCGATAATACCAATTAGTTTATTTTCAAAAAGAGTGGCTAACGAAGTGTAATAATCTTTCAAGTCAGCGTAAGATGCTTCGACCGAAGGAGTCACAAAGGTTTTCCCGTTACGGATGATGTACATTCGTTTGGTCGGATTATCCAACATCAAAAGCCGCTCCCTGACGGTCTGAAGCAAAGAGACTGTCTTGAAAGCATTCAGGGTCGCAAGGCGGTTGGATATCTCTTCGAGAGGGCGTTCCACTGCAAGGATGGTCTCCCAATAACCTGGCTTCAATGGCTTATGTAGCCTCTCAGCCTTTCTGCGAATCTGGTTGATCACTTTTCTTGAGGCGGAAGGCTCGGTCACCATCTCCTTCTTTTCAGTGTCATAGAACTTGGTCACATGGGTCCTGAAGGCAAGGAACAAATCCTTGAAACGATAGAAAACAGAAGCCAAAGAATCCCTTTCCGCCTCCGTCAACTTATTGAAATCAAACTGGGCGGCGGTTTGCTTGATTCGCCTTATAAGATCCTTGTTCTTTATCAGCAGGGTCATTCCTGTCGACTCATAGACAATGAACCTAAACAGTGCCACAGGGTCTGAAGGCCTGATCCCAAGAGCAGAGGAAAGGACAGATAGAGCCTCCCGGTTGCGGACGGAATCTATATCCAATTTGACCTCAGGATGCTCTTTGTGATATTCCACAATAGCCCCGCAAATGGCCTTGACCGTCACAGGATTGAGGGCTATCCCTGAAGATACGATGCCCATGCAACGTTGGTATAGCTCATCCTCGGTTATCTTCCCAATCAAAGTGTATTTTCTGAACTCCGGAGCCTCGGCGCCATCGTTCGGGACAGAACCGTTACCTTCCATAGTGTAGCCGGAGCCATAAGTCGAGGCATAATGCGTCACCTGATCCAGGAAAAGCTCCCACCTATCCTTAGAGACCACATCATCCCAAGTTTTGTAGAAAGTCGAATTGGGGTCGACGGCCTCAGTCTTGATGAACATAGCCACATCCTCATTCAGGACCTCGGGATGTATAATATAGCCTCTCTTAAGGGCCTCTGTCTGAAGAGTTTCCGGCTCCTTTACCAACTTGGAGGAAGTTGTGACCGCCTTGAAGAATTTTATAAGAGTAGGATGCATAATCAAAAAAAAAGGACCGCGGAAAGTAAAAGTATAGCCCGAAGGCTAACGGAAAAAAAGGAACTTTCTATGCGGTCCAAGTCAACATTTGTTGTCCGCAATATAGGCATTATTCCAAAGAATCGCAATAAAAAAGAAAAATGACTATATTAGTGCGATCAGAATAAAAAGAAATGAGAGTCATTTTAACAGGAGCCACCGGATACGTCGGAGAGGGTGTTTTGCTTGAATGCTTGAATAATCCCGAAATCACCAAGGTGTTGAGTGTCAGCCGACGTCCTTGCGGTCACGTGCATCCTAAGCTCAGGGAATATATTATCAGTGACTTCATGGCCCTGCAGAAAGGTGATCCCGTTCTCCAGGGTTACGACGCCGTCTTTTTCTGCGCCGGGATCAGCAGCGTGGGAATGAAAGAGGAAAAGTACAAGATAATAAGCCACGACATACCGCTCCATTTCGCCGACATTGTCGGACCGAAAGAGAAGATGACTTTCGTTTATGTCAGTGGAGCCGGCAACTACAACCACACCGATCAGATGTGGGTACGAGTCAAGAAAAGCACTGAGGACGCCCTGGCTCGCAAAGGATTCAAAGGATCGTTCAACTTCCGTCCGGCGATCATGTGGCGCTACAAAGGCCAGCTCCATATTCAGAAAATGCAATATGTCTTCTGGGCTCTATATCCCCTGATGAAGCTTTTAGGGCTCTGGAATACGATGTCCGAAGTCGGAAGGGCGATGATCGCCGTCTCCCGGGACGGCTACAGGGTTAGGGAGATAGAAGTCAGGGACATAATAGAACTTGCGAAATAAAAAAGCGGCGTCGGAAACCCGACGCCGCTTAGCGAATTCTCACGTGAGATCTTAGGCCTCAGCCTCGACAACAAACTTGAGAGCAGCCTTGATGGCCTTGTAAACCTTGACGGTTCCCTCGTACTCTCCAAGAGCCTTGATGTCATCAGGGATGGTGATGTTCTTCTTGTCAACATCGATCCCAGCGGCCTTCAGAGCCTCTTCGATCTGGGCGCTGGTGACAGATCCGTAGATCTTACCAGCCTCGCTCACCTTGACAGCGACCTTTACAGGCGCTGCCTCGATCTTGGCGGCGATAGCCTCAGCGTCAGCGATAAGCTTAGCCTCTTTGTGAGCCCTCTGGCGCTTTGTCTCCTCAAGCTGCTTGATAGCAGAAGGAGTGGCGACAATCGCGAATCCCTGGGGAATAAGGTAGTTCAGTCCGTAACCACCCTTAACCTCTACCACATCACCGGCCTCGCCGAGATTGGCAACTTCTTTCTTAAGTATGATTTTCATGATCGCGCTCTCCTATTATTTAAGAAGGTCAGTGACATACGGAAGCAGAGCGAGGGAACGGGCCCTCTTGACGGCCTTGGCGACCTTTCTCTGGAACTTCAGGGAAGTACCGGTGATACGGCGGGGAAGGATCTTACCCTGCTCGTTGAGGAACTTCTTAAGGAACTCAGGGTCCTTGTAATCAACATACTTGATACCAGCCTTCTTGAAACGGCAGTATTTCTTCTTCCTAACCTCGACTGTAGGAGGGTTCAGATAGCGGATTCCAGCATTCTGGGATTCATTCTGTGCCATAGTGATTTCCTCCTTGATTATTCGTTAACGGTTTCATTGGTTTCCTCAGCATCGGCGGGATCTTCAATATCCTCGACGATAGGCTCTACGGGAGCGACGGGCTCCTCAACCTTGGGAGCGGCAGCGGCCTTGGCCCTGTTCTGACGACGGCGCTCGGCGTATTCGACAGCGTCCTTGTCAAGAGCGACGGTCAGGAACCTGATGATCCTCTCATCACGGAAATACTGGGTCTCGAGGACCTCGACGAAAGAGGGATCAGCCTGGAACTGGATAAGATAATAGAAGCCAGAGGTCTTGTGCTGGATCGGATAAGCCAGCTGGCGGAGGCCCCAGTCTTCCTCGTACACGACCTCGCCACCATTGTCGGCGATGAGCTGGGTGTACTTGGCAACCGCTTCCTTCATCTGTTGTTCAGACAAAACGGGAGTAGCGATGAAAACGGTCTCGTACTGTTTTAACATTTTGTTGTAAATTTTTGATAATTAATAAAATACAGCCCTTTTGGGAACGTATGCCAACCCAAAAGGACTGCAAATTTAGCAATTATTTCCTAAAATGCAAAAAGAATTACTTCTCAGGAATATTCTCAAGTACATTGGTGAGGAACTTCCAAGTCTGGGCGACGGTGTCGATCTTGACCCTTTCATCCGGAGAATGAGGATGGACGATTGTGGGTCCTATTGAGACCATCTCCCAATTCGGGTACTTGGCTCCCATTATGGCGCACTCAAGGCCTCCATGGGTAGCGGTGATCTTGAGATCCTTGCCGAAAAGTTTCTTGTAGGTGTCCTCAAGCACCTTGATCATCGGAGTGCCAAGCTTGGGGGTCCAGCCGCTGTAAGCCCCTGACATAGAATACTTGGCGCCGGCCAATTCGAAGGCATAGCGGATAGAGTCGGCAAGATACAACTTGGCGGAGTCGATTGAGCTTCTGGTGAGTGAATGGACCGTAAGATGTCCCTTCTCAGTACGGATGATCGCCATATTGGTCGAGGTCTCGGTGAGACCAGGGAGAGTGTCACTCATCCTGCCCACACCATGATAGCACGCGAGTATCGCCTTGAGGGCATTACCGATAACCTTCGGGCTGATGTAACGGGCGGCGGGAGCGCTCTGCTTCTCATAGAACATGACAGTGTCGGGATCCGAATACTGATATTCGAACTTGTTCTCCTCGAACTTCTTCTCCACCAACGCCTTGACCTTGCGGGACGCGGCAGACGGAATCAAGATAACGGCCTCGGCCTCAAAAGGAATGGCATTGCGGAGGGAACCACCCTTAATGTCAGCCACCTTAACCTCGGGGACCTCGTCAATAACAGCCTTCAGGATACGGCAGACAATCTTGTTGGCATTACCCCTGAACAGGGAAATGTCCATTCCGGAGTGACCACCTTTCAGGCCCTTGACTGTAAGCTTGTAACCCACATATCCTTCCGGAGTCTTATATGTCCTGTAAGCGAAGTCAGCGGAACCATCGATTCCACCGGCGCAACCGGTGCAAAGCTCGCCTTCTTCCTCAGAATCAAGGTTAAGGAGGATGTCACCCTTCAGTATACCAGGCTTGAGGGCGTTTGCTCCGGTCATACCAGTCTCCTCGTCATAGGTGATAAGGGCCTCCAGCGGACCATGCTTCAAGGTCTTGTCCTGGAATACGGAAAGCGCCAGCGCCACTCCGATACCATTATCGGCACCTAGCGTGGTTCCCTTAGCGGCTACCCACTCCCCCTTGATCTCGGTTTCGATCGGGTCGGTGAGGAAATCATGCTTGGTGTCAGCGGTCTTCTGAGGGACCATATCCATGTGGGCCTGCATTATCACGCCCTTACGGTTCTCAAACCCAGGAGTGGCGGGAGCGGAGAAAATGATGTTGCCCGTGTCGTCACGCTTCACATCGACTCCATTGTCCTTGCCCCACTGGAGCAAATATTCCTGTACTTTCCCCTCATGCTTTGAGGGACGGGGAATCCTCGTCAGGCCATAGAAGTTCTCCCAAACGGCCTTAGGCTCTAAATCTCTAATTGTCATAGTGTTATAAATAATTATTTAGTTGATATCGGGAAATAGCTCTCGACGCCGAGCTGGTAGACGGCGACCCTGTCCTGAAGAATAGGGTTGACTCCGTCCGTAAGCTTGACGGCGCAGATAGCGGGAATCCTGTAGATGGCGACCGCTCCCTTCGCCGAAGAAGCCTTGCCGGAAGCCTGGGAAACAGGCTGAGGTGTCAACTCAAGCAGATAAGGCTTCCCGGACACATTGTCAGCGGAGACAATCCCGTCAGCGTCAGACAGACGGAACGCCACATATGTCTGGGATTTGCGATCCTTCTCCGGAACAACGTCACATTTCATCCTCTGGGTCTGGAAATCGCTGTAACCTATGAACATGGACATATATTCCTTCTCCAACGCGGCGATCTCCGCAAGAGCGGCACCCATAGCTTCACCGCTATAGGTAGCGTCAGTGTCGCCAGTCACGATCTGGACTCTCTTCTTGCGAAGGTCGAAGATCATGTCGGCGGCCTCCTTAGCTCTTTGTTCGAGTGTCTTCTGGACAACCATATTCTGCTGCACGGCGACACGGCTTCCGTCCACCCCGCGGTAAAGGGTGGTAGCTTCAGAAGTCAGGTTAGAGCTCACTCCCCTGTCGGAGAAATCGGCTCCGGCCTGGGATGCGAACCTCCACTCCGACCCGTTCCCGAAAGATCCGTCATTGACAGCGACAAGGCCCTGTGAAGTCAGCGAAAGGAAAGACATCGCACCCTTATCTGGAGTGATGTAGAAACGGTTGTTTTGATCAGCCTCTATCATTGGAGTCATCCGCACAGCGCTGAGAGTGCAGGTCTTCTGGTCCTCCTGACGGGCATTGACTCCAAGATACTTCTGGGCGAACTTGGCGTAAGGACCGGCGTAGAAGTTCTCCAGCACAGCCTCAACATCAAGAGTGATGGTTGTCTGGGGAAGGGCATAGGAAACAGTACCCATGGCATCCTGCGCATTCATCGCGACCGACGGGATCAAAACCGCGGCGGCGAGGATAGATGTCAGTTTACGATTGATTCTCATAACAATATCATTTATAATTATCTTTTCCATCTTTTGTGGCTCCAGAGGTAACACCAAGGATAAGCCTCAATGTCAGCCTGAAGAAGCCTGTAATATTCCTGCATTATCTCGTGCGGAGTCATAGTGGAAGCATCTTTGGTGATTTCCGTGAATCTCCACTCATAATGTCCCTTTCCCGCGGGAACCATGCTCGAGTACAGCACACTCCAACCGAACTTACAAGCGATGGAGGCCGCTCCGAGCATTGTTTTCGTCTTCTGGTTCATAAAGTCGACCGTGTCGTCCACTGTCGAGTTCTTGTATGGGCTCTGGTCGGTATTGACATTCACGACAAGTTTGCGGTTCCTATTTTTCACCGCATAACGAAGGAAGTCCTCTGAGCTTACATAGCTGTTGTACCCTATCCTCAACACAGGGGCGCAGCGGTTCTTCCTCATTATCTCATCCCACATCCGGCTCTTCAAAGGTTTGTAAACGAATACCACGTCATTGGGATCAAGGCCGTCAGGCAGATGTCCCCCTTCCCTGTAGTCGTAGCTCGCGCAACCTCCCATCAGTTCCCAATTGCCCAAGTGGGAATATAGAGCCACTATTCCTTTGCTCTCCGCATACACCTTATCGAAGTCATCAATATTGGAATATTCCACAATGCGCTGACGATGAAGACGTTCCGGATTGCGGCATCCACCGAACCATACAGCCTCCGCTATAAGCCGGCCGAAATGCTTGTAAAACTCGTCAGCTATCTCACTAAGTTCCTTGTACTTCTTGTCAGGAAAAGAACGAGACAGATTGATCATCACCACATCCCTGCGGTAACGCATCACATTCTTCAAAAACCACGACAGGAATCTGCCGCAAGCGTAATGGAAACCGAGCGGCAGCGCCGAGAGAGCCCTCATGATCCCAAGCATTATGATTGTTCCGATCAACATCCTACTCTAGTACAAAGTTTACAAATATAACAAAAAGCCCATGAAATATCGAAAATTTGGAGAATAGACGGGGATTTCGTATTTTAGTGAATCCGTATGGAATCAAACCAAAAACTAATAATATGTTTAAAAACCAACCAAAAGGTCTATTTGCCCTGGCTCTAGCCAACACTGGCGAGCGCTTCGGGTACTACACAATGTTGGCCATCTTCCTCCTGTTCATACAGGCGAAGTTCGGCTTCTCGGCGGCGACCGCCACCCAGATTTATTCCATCTTCCTTGCCGGCGTTTATTTTATGCCGCTCCTGGGAGGTATTCTCGCTGACAAGATCGGCTACGGGAAATGCGTGACTATCGGTATCGCCGTGATGTTCTGCGGTTACCTTTGCCTCGCTATCCCCACGGCACCTGACACTGCCGGCAAGATCTTGATGTTCGGTGCCTTGGCTCTCATCGCTGCCGGAACCGGCCTTTTCAAGGGCAACCTCCAGGTGATGGTGGGCAACCTCTACGATGATCCTAAATACGCCGCCAAGAGGGATTCGGCGTTCAGTCTTTTCTATATGGCCATCAATATCGGCGCCATGTTCGCCCCTTCAATGGCCAAGGCTGTCACCAACCACTTCCTCGGCAAGGCCGGCCTCGTCTATGTGAAAGAGATTCCCGCTTTGGCTCACCAGTTCCTCAACGGAACCATCACTCCGGCCAACCAGGAGACCCTCACCAACGCCATTGCCAGCAATATGCCCGCGATGGCCGGAGGCAATCTGGGAGACTTCTGCAACCTTTACATCGAGAAACTCTCCGGCGCTTACAACTACGGTTTCGCCGTCGCATGCGTGTCTTTGATTCTCTCGGTCATCATTTATTTCTCCTGCAAGTCTTGGTTCAAGCATGCTGACGTGAACGCCAAGCAGGCTGCCGCCAAGAGCGACGCGCCTGTGGTCGAGCTTACTCCCCAGCAGACCAAGAGCCGTGTGACCGCCCTTATGTTTGTCTTCGCCGTGGTTATCTTCTTCTGGATGGCATTCCACCAGAATGGTGCCACGATGACTCTATTCGCCCGTGACTACACCCAGGCTTCCGTCACTGGTGGTCTGCGTATCGGATTCAACATCTGGGCCTTAGCTCTGATAGCGGTTTCGATCTACACCTTGTTCGGCTTCTTCCAGTCCGAGAACAGCAAAGGAAAGATGATAAACGGACTTGTGACCCTCGGCCTTTGGGGTGGAGCGTTCGCTCTCTATAAGAGCATGCCCGCGACTGTGGCTATCCAGCCTTCTGACTTCCAGCAATTCAACCCCTTCTATGTAGTCGCCTTGACACCGGTTTCCATGGCTTTGTTCAGTGCTTTGGCGAATAAAGGCAAGGAGCCTTCAGCTCCTCGTAAAATCGGAATCGGAATGTTCGTCGCGTCCCTTGGCTTCCTTGTCCTGATCCTGGCATCCCGCGGGCTGGCGTCCCCGAAAGAACTCGGCGGTACCGTATCCCCTGACCTCGTGTCACCCGGTTGGCTGATCTCAACCTATCTGGTGCTGACCTTCGCCGAGTTGCTCCTGAGCCCTATGGGAATATCCTTCGTCTCGAAGGTCGCTCCTCCGAAGCTTAAGGGCGCTATGATGGGTTGCTGGTTCGCCGCGACCGCCGTAGGTAACTACCTGGTTTCAATCCCTGGCCTCCTGTGGAACAAGGTTCCTCTCTGGGGCGTCTGGGGACTGCTCCTCGCATTGTGCGTTATCTCCGGTCTGGTGATGTTCTCGATGATGAAGAAACTCGAGGCAGCCACAAAAGATTAGACTGACACTCCTTTCGGATGTGTGACTCCATATCCGAAAAGGGAGAAATCACCCTTACAGGGATCACCGGGGAAGATATCATCGAAAACCCCGGTGATTTCTTTTACTGTGACAATATCCTTCTGCTTGCGGGACGTCAGATCCAATGCCACCGCCTCGTCATAAACATGGACATCCAAGGGAATCAATAAGGTAGCTGGATCAGTGTTTTTCCAAAGGCCGAGGTCAACTTTGCCGTCGTTCCTGACCATCCAGCGACGCATCATGTTGATCTTCTTATTGGGCGCCTTGAGATCGGGTTTTTGTCCGAATATTCTAACTCTGATCTCGTCCTGAGACATCGGTTCAAGGCTCGGAAGCTCCTCATACACAGTCTTTAAGCGGGAGCATATCGCAGCAACCTCACTCCATTTGACTGTGCGGTGGATGCTGCGCGGATCGCATCTCCACTCTCCTCTCATCACATAATCATAAGGTTTCCAGCCCATCTCGTCGAACAGTCTCCCGCAATCCCTGACAATCATAGCCCGGCGTCCCCATGCGAAATGGGCGGCGAATATGGCAGCGACCTCAACATCCTTGACAGACCGCTCCCCTGAGCGGACAAGTTCCGAGAAACGTCGGGGAAAAGCTATCGGATCCTCCTGGAAATATTTGGGATCATTGTATGTCTCAGCCCAATTGATGAGCAGTTCTTTTGTCTTATCGTCCATTATCCATCTTGTTTTTCCTGGCCCAAGACATAACTCCGGCCGGAGACTTTTTCAATATCAGAAGGTCTCTCATCCTCTCGAAATATGGCTGGGTGTACCTGAAATAATCTTTTAGCCCCGCACAGAGGGAATTCCGGGCTTCTCCGGAGGCCGTCCGGTCGAAACGGTGTTTGGGGCACTCTCCCCTGCAAGCGAAATAGAAACGGCATCTCATGCATTCGGCCGGAAGGCTTGTCCTCTTCGCCACCCCGAAACGGAAACGCTTCGGATCGTCATAAATCTCAACCAGAGGCTTCTCGAGTATATTTCCAAGCAGATACTCCGGATACACGAAATGGTCGCAATTGTAGACATCCCCGTTATGCTCCACCACAAGGCAATCACCACAGGTCTCGCACATCGAGCAGACTCCGGGCTGCACCTTGCAATACTGAGCCAGAGTGGCGTCAAACATCTGCACGAAATACTCCCCGACATCACTGACGACCCACTCATCAAAAACATCCTTTAGAAACTGCCCATAACCCTTCGCGCTAACGCTCCAGGGAGCCAGCCGGGCGCCCTCGGTCTCAGGTGAGACAATGACAGGCCTCCTGAAATCCGGCCGGTCAACGACATGTTCCACAGCCGGAAGGAATTGCATATAATGGCTCCCGACGGATTTGAAGAATGAATATATTTCCTTACCTCTCCCTTCCGATAGGGAACTCACTACGCTAAGGGTATTGAACTCGACCCCGAACCTACGGAGCAAGTCCACCGAGGCCATTACCCTTTCCCAAGTCGGCCGACCTTGTTTATCCAGCCGGAAACCGTCGTGGATATCCTGCGGTCCATCCAACGAAACCCCGACAAGGAAGTTGTTGAGCCAGAAGAACTCACACCATCTCTCATCAATCAGCGTGGCGTTCGTCTGGATAGTGTTGACAATCTTCTTGCCATCGGCATATTCCCGTTGCCATGCCATAGCTTTCCGGTAGAAGTCCAGCCCCAGAAGAAGAGGTTCCCCTCCATGCCAGCAAAAAGTAACCTCAGGGACAGCGTTTGCGGTTATATACTGTCGGATGTATTCCCGGAGCAACTCATCGCTCATCACAGCCTCTTTTCCTCCATAACGCAAGGCCTTGTCGAGGTAATAACAATATGAGCAATCCAGGTTGCAGGCGGACCCCGCCGGTTTCACCATTGTGGAGAAAGCGGTAGGTCTCAACTCTTTACGGGCATCATCGAGAGTAATTGTCCTTGAATTGTCCATCGGGTATATGTCTCTTACGGCAAATTTAGTATTTTCGCGTAAATATGCCACGACTCTTCATCATATCCGGTTGCAACGGCTCCGGAAAAACCACGGCCTCTTATGCCGTGCTTCCCGGCCTGCTCGGATGCAGCGAATTTGTCAACTCCGACGAGTTCGCCAAGAGCCTGTCGCCATTCAGCCCGGAAAAGGCCTCCGTCGCCGCCAGCCGCTACATGTTGCTGAAAATGAGGCGCCTGCTGGACAGGAAGGAGGATTTCGCCATCGAAACCACCTTGGCCACAAGGTCGATGATCAAGATGATCAAAGACGCTCAGAAAGAGGGCTATTATGTCACGATCCTTTACCTTTGGTTGAACTCTCCTGACCTGGCGGTGGCCAGAGTGAAGGCTAGGGTGACCGCAGGTGGCCACAACATTAAGGAGGAGACTGTAAGGAGGCGCTACAGCGTCGGGTTGCACTACCTTTTCAGGGACTTCATGCCAATCTGCGACAGATGGATCCTTTGCGATAACTCTGATGATAACCTAAGGTTGGTCGCGGAGAGTTCCGGCAGCGGGATAACGGTGCGTGATCCTGAGACTTTCGGCAAGATCAAGACGATGAATTCGATTTATGAGAAAGAGTTGAGAGAAGAGGAAAAGAGGAAGAATGTACAACAATGAGAACTACTACCTGGATTTGTTCCAGGTCACACGACCACAGTTAGAGAATCTGGTGGCCGCCGGAATAAAGGAAGGTGGCAGCTACAGCGACCTGTTCTTTGAGAATACGACATATCAGGACCTGCTCCTTCGGGACGGAATCGTCTCCTCGGGAGGCTTTCATATCGATTATGGAGTCGGGATACGAGTCCTCAAAGGTGACCGCACAGGTTACGCCTACTCCGAATCCACCGACGCGAAATCAATGTCCGAAGCCGTCAAAGCCGCCGCATTAATCGCTGCCTCTGGGCCGTCGGCAAGCACTGCCCCTGCCTCCCTACGCTTCGCGCCCTATCCGGGCAAATGTCCGTCAGGGGCAGTCTTGCCGCCGGCCACGCCACTGGCCACCGGCCGTACTCAGCCGCAGCAGCCCCTGAGCGAAGCCGAAGGGTGCGAGGATGGACTCGGCCGGGGCCAGGTGGTGGGCCGGCCGGAAGGGCAGTCCAATGATTTTTATCCCTTCAAGGGAGATTGGCGGCTTGAGGAAGCCAGGGTCTTTGTGCCATTCATGGAGAGAATACAGAAGGAGATCAGCGCGCGGGACAACCGGGTGCTGAAAGTCATCGTCTCTCTTTCGAACCAGATCAGCGACATCCTGATGTTCAACTCCCTCGGTGAACTCACCTACGATACCCGCCCGATGGGCACCATCGCCGCCTCGATAGTCTTCACCCAAGACGGTAAGATCGAGAATAAAACCGTCTCCAGAAGCTACCGCACCGGCACCGAAATGCTCACCGAAACGCTGTTGGAAGATATTGTCTCTGAAGCCGTTAATGGAATCGACGAAAGGTTCGCCGCAAGAAGACCTAAAGGCGGGAAAATGAGCGTCGTGATGGGAGCGGGAGCCTCAGGAATATTGCTCCACGAAGCCATGGGACACGCCTTTGAAGCGGATTTCAACCGCAAAGGCCAATCCATATTCAGCGGCCGGATCGGCGAGAAAGTCTGTTCCGAAGATATATCCATAGTTGACGACGGAACTATCCCAGGTAACCGCGGAGCGGTCAACTTCGACGATGAAGGAGTACCCGGACAGAAGACCTTCATGGTCAGGAACGGCATCCTGGAGTCATATCTCCACGACCGAATCAGCGCCACCCATTTCGGAGTCTCCCCTACCGGCAATGGCCGCAGGGAGAGTTTCCGTTACGCCCCAATTCCCAGAATGAGAGCCACTTACATGCTTGGAGGAAAGGCAACTAAGGAAGAAATTATCGCCTCTGTGAAGAAAGGAGTTTATGTGGATCAGTTCAGCAACGGACAAGTCCAGATCGGAGAGGGCGACTTCACCTTCTTCGTCAAGAGCGGTTTCCTGATTGAGAATGGCAAATTGACAATGCCGGTGAAGGATATCAACATCATCGGAAACGGTCCCCAAGCCTTGGCCGACATAACAATGGTCGGGAATGATCCTAAAGTAGACGAAGGCGCCTGGACCTGCGGCAAAGGGCAGAGTTGCCCTGTGTCCTGCGGGATCCCTACAGTACTTGTGAACAATCTGACAGTGGGAGGAGAATAGAATGGAAGAGATAACTGGAATGCTTTCTGAAAATGAGATAAGGACCGCCGAGTTGTGCCTTGAGAAGGCGCTGGAACTCGGAGCGGAAAAGGTCCGGGTCACCCTCAACAAAAGCCTGATGGAACTCTTCGGTATTTTGAACGGAGAGTTGGATAAGGTGAACCATTGTCTCGACAGATCCCTGAGCGTCTGTTTGTTCGTGGACGGAAAGTATGGGACATTCTCCACCAACAGACTGGTAGAGAATGAGTTGGATAATTTCTTAAGAAAGTCTGTCGCGACTGTCAGGATGTTGGCTGAGGATCCATGCAGGGACCTTCCGGATTCTGGAAGGACCGCCAAGAATGCTCTCACTGGCAAGGAGTTGGGGTTATATGACCCTTCCTATCCTTCTTTGACCTCGGACGAAAGGCTCAAGATGGCCTTGGACGCTTCGATATTCAAGAAACATGAGGCTGAAGGACTCATCTCAGAAGAGGGGGAATATTCCGACTCTATCTTCGACACTTTCTTACTGGACTCAAACGGCCTCCGATGCCGCCACATCGAGACCTCCTTTGAATATGGAGTCGAGATGACGGTAAAGGATCCGGAAGGCAACCGCTTCAGCGGATATTGGTGGGACTCGACCCCCAGGCTCGCCGAGTTGAAAATAGGTGACTGTGGAGAGACCGCTTTCCAACGGGCAATGGCCCAAATCGGCCCCAGAAAGGTTCCCAGAGGCAAGTATACCTTAGTCGTGGACAGCGAGAACTCATCCAGACTGGTCACCCCGCTGACTTCAGCCCTCGGTGCTTTCGCACTCCAGCAGAAGAATTCTTTCTTGCTGGACTCACTCGGGAAAAAGGTATTCCCCGGGTGGCTGGATCTGATAGACATGCCCCACGCCAAGGGACAGACCGGCTCAAGGCTGTTCGACTCGGAGGGTGTCGCCACCAAAGAGACCCCGGTTATCGAGAAAGGTATAGTAAAGGAGTATTTCGTCAATACATACATGTCCAATAAGATGGGTATCGCCCCCACTGTAGAGGACGTGACAAGGCCTGTGATACCCCCATGCGTCTCTCCAGGACTTGTGAAGCCTGAGAATATGGACAGGCAAGCCATAATGGATCTTGTAAAGGACGGGATTTTGGTCACCGGCTTCAACGGAGGTAACAGTAATTCCGCCACGGGTGATTTTTCTTTCGGTGTGGAAGGATTTTTGTTCAAGGACGGTCGCGTCGTCCATCCTGTCAGGGAAATGCTGATCACAGGGAACCTGCTGACTTTGTGGAACAACCTTCTTGCCGCGGGAGATGACGCAAGGACATGCAAGTCGAAAGTTATCCCGACCTTGGCGTTCAAGGACGTCGACTTCAGCGCCTGACAAATGTCATTCTGAGCGAAGCGAAGAATCTAATTGTATGGAAACTATTAATATTGAATAATACATGAAAGCAGAAAAGAACAAAGTCGTCAGCTTGACCTATGAGCTGATCGTCGATGGGGCTCTTGCCGACAAGGCCGATGAGACTCGTCCCCTTGATTACATCCATGGTACCGGCATGCTCCTTCCCAAGTTTGAAAGTGAGGTGGAAGGGAAAGAGCCCGGTGAGGAATTCGCCTTCACTCTTACCCCCGAGGAGGGCTACGGTACATTTGATGAGACCAGGCTTATCGACCTCCCGATGGAGGCCTTCATGATTGATGGTAAGGTTAGGGATGATCTTCTTGTCGTAGGCAGGATGATCCCTATGATGAGCGATTCAGGCCAGGTTGTCAACGGCATCGTACATGAAGTGACTGACAATAAGGTCACTATGAATTTCAACCACCCGATGGCCGGCAAGACCTTAAACTTCACCGGTAAGGTCATCGCTGTCCGCGAGGCCACTGAGAAAGAGCTCGAGAAAGGCCACCCTTGCAAGCATCACAGTGACGGCGATTGCTGCCACCACGGTGACTGCCACAAAGATTCCTAATAGCTAGAATCGAGGATATGTATGTGGGTCACGACTCGTCTTTCATTGTCGTGCTTGAAAGTATTTGAACCGGAGGGATAATTCACCACATTGGTCTTCTCGGAGCCTTGGCCCTTGACACACATCGTGGACGATCCACCGCCATCAAGATTCATAGCCTGCTGGGGATGGAAGTGATTCTCTATGAATGAAGTAAGCTCAAATGCGTTCATGCCTTCAGCGATTCCTGGCCTGCGCCCGTCGACGACAATCAGAATAAGGTGATTATCTTCCGTCGTGGCGACCGCGGTCCTTGGATGACGCACACCCTGGTGGCGTAGAGGATCCTCATAATTGAGTTTGCCTACCTGCTCATCTGAGAGACTCGTGGCAGCGAAGTATTTCCCGACCGGGATATAGCCGTCAATAAGCATCGGGGAGCATCCGAAAACATTCGGATAGCTGATGGATGAGAAAACCTCCCTACGCTCCTGCAGAGTCATATCCTTGCCCGTGTACTCTATTTTGACATTTCTTCCGTCAGTACTGATCGAGCAGTCGGTCTTCCACTGCGGAGGAGTCCCGATAACCGGAACGACATCGCTGTCGATGTTGTTGTAAGTCTTGCCGTCGACCTTGATAAATGATGACACTCTCTCATAAGTGGCATTGATTGTGGCGACAGCCCCCGCCTTCTTGAAAGCGTCGGAGGTGGCCATCCGGCCTTCTTCGATACCGAACTTGACTGAGTAGCGGGGATTATTCATATCCACATCCACCGCATAGACTAGCTGATGGACGCCAGAGATCGGTTCGACTCCGCTGTAACGCTTATACACAAGACCATCCTGGACACTCTCAACCTGCCACCCTCCCCTATTGAAGTCGGGGCCTTTCTCAATGGATTCCATATAATGGGCACGAAGGTCTGACCAGTGATAGAACGGCCATCTGTCTGTATTCACTCCGGCTATCCGGCATTCGTTCTCATTAAGAAGAACCTTGACCAGGATGTCTTTGGAGCCCTTTTTCTTGAAAAACAGCATCTGGATATTAGCGCCCATTGGGCAAGCATTTTCCAGCATCCAATGTGACTCGAGGTTATCCGTGTCAGCCACAGGAGAACAGCAGCCTTCGATGTCCATCTCAACCGCCAACGGGGCGATCTGCGTGTCGTGGCCGTACCTCAACGTGGCCTTGTACTCTCCTCCCGCAAGGGCTTTGTCAGCGTGCTCTATCATGTGTCTCAGAATCACTGAAGCTTCGTTGCGGACGATCTCACCATATTCCTCGGAAGGGCCAATGGAGAAGTACTCCCTCAGGTTATTCGACTTCCAAGTGCTATAGAAATCATTGTAGGTAAAATACTTGTACAGGTCAACTCCCAATTCGTCATTCAGGGCGTTGTCGATGGTGAGCTCCCAAAGCCACCTCACCATCCGCTTTCTCACGACCGGGTCAAGGTACTTGTTCTTATCCGCCCCCCTGTAAGTGAATATCTTGTCGAGCATGGCCTCCCCCGCTTCTTCGTCAATCAACTTGTCGCTAAGAGTGCGGCCGTATTCGTGGGAAGCCGCCGAGACAGGATAGGAATTGAACACTTCAGCCTGGATCTTCGTGCCGCAATGGCGGTCGTACCTGACCTTGGGATTCTTGGCCGTGATGGCGTCAAGACTGTACGCCATACTCATTATACACCTCTGAATCGTGGATGTGTAAACATCTATCTTGCAATCGTTTCCTGTAAATATCTCAGGATAGCGGGCAATGGTTCTCTCCATAATGTGGCGATGCTCCCGACCACCCCTTGGAAGAAGCATTCCAAGATTGCCATCGGCGTCAGTGGCTATCTTTCGCACATCCTCAAGCAAAGCTTTGCCAGTCTCGGTCAATGCTCCTGCCCTACCCGCGGCCTCAAGGATCTCCAAAGGTTTGGTGTAGGTGTCCCCGGAGATGAGGTAACGGCTCCCGTGCCTTGCGAAATTAGCCATGTACACAGGTTTGTATCCGGCCGGAGCCTTTGTCCAAGGAGTCTCCACATCCGGATAAGGCTTATAAGACCATACCAGGGACTTGATATCTTGTGAGGATAAGCAAAAAGGAAGCGATACGCAGATCGCGATGACTAAAACAATTCGTTTCATTTGTCAGAATGTGAATATGGCGTAAATAGGGTAATGATCTGATATGAAATCAATATTCTTCCACCCGTCCCGGACGGTCTTGTATTCCTTAGCATTAAGCCCCACGCTATAGAAGATGTGGTCGATTATGGAGCTGCTGCCTCTGGCCGAGTTAGAGAAAGCGTTATAAGTGGCGTAGCTATCCGAGACCGGGGCGGTCTTCCGGGCGCTTTTCATCATCAAGTGAAGAGGAGCGAAGATAGAGTCATCCTCCGTAGAGTTGAAATCAGCGGTCAGAACGCAAGGAAGCCCATCCGGGTTAAGCTCACCCATCTTCCTAACTATCAGTTTCACGCTCTCCGAACGCGCCACAGTTCCCTTATGGTCGAGGTGGGTATTGAAATACATTATTTCCTTCCCAAGGCGCTTAATGCGCACCCTTGCCCAAGTGCAAGTACGGTTACAGGCGGCATCCCACCCTCTGGAGACCCTATCAGGTGAATCACTCAGCCAGAACGTACCCCAATTCACAATAGTCACAGAATCTTTCAGATAGAAGATAGCCATCATCTCCCCTTTCTCATTGCCATCATCTCTTCCGACACCGATGGCGTCGTATACGGGCACATTGACCACTATGTCGTGACGCTGCTCCGCAAGACACTCCTGAACACCCATCAACAAGGGGCGCTCGGTTTTCAGCATCTCATAGACTCCTTCCCTGCGCTTGGCCCAGCCATTACCGGAGGAGTTGTCGGAAGAATTCTGGTAACGAACGTTGAAAGACATCAGTTTGAAACCGTCGGAAGGGACAGTGGAGACGTAATCTGTGCCAAACTCAATGTCACTGATGTATTCGGACAGATCTATCTTCCCTCTATTCTTCCCGCAACCGGCCGCAAGTAAGGCGACCGCCACAAAAGACATAGCCAACTTCAGAAAAACTCGCATCGGATAATGATTGATCACTGAGTACAAATATAATAAAAAAAAGAAGAAGTTCCGTCAAATGATTCTTTGACGGAACTTCTTCATTCTCAACGAAATACTACCAGCCAGGATTCTGTTTCAGATTCGGGTTCTTCTGAATGACAGTCTCGGGGATCGGATAGAGATACTGACGCTGAGGCCAATCCCTGTCCTTGACATACTTCATGATGTAACCACCTTCCGGCTGGGCGACAAGGTTGACATCATTCTTGGAATCGCCCTTGCCAACCTTGACTCCGATACCCTTGTACTCATCGGGGATGTCACCGTATGTGAAGTACACATCTTTGGTGCCATCCTCGTTGATATCCAAAGGCTCATCCATGGCGGGGACAAAGATTCCCTCCCAAGGATCGTCTACCCAAAGGTTGCAGCAGGCCCAACGTTTGAGGTCGGTCATACGCAGACCCTCGTAAGCAAGCTCAATGGCCCTCTCACGGCGGATCTCAAGGATAACCGGATCGGTCACGCCAGGATAGTAACTGGCGATGTAAGGCTCGACCTCCGTAGGTTTGGAAGTAAGAGTTCCTGTCTGAGGAGTTCCTCCTGTGATACCAGCCCTTTTACGAAGGGTTCCGATTGTCTGCTCCCAGTCTCCGTCGGTAAGGGTACCCAACTCAGCCTTGGCCTCAGCATAGTTGAGCAGCATCTCGGCGTAGCGGATCAGAGGCTCGTCGTTGCCGTTCGAGCTGTGGTCATCGTAGAGGATGTCATCGATTACCCACTTCGTGACCTGGTATCCACTCAATGTGTGGCCGGTGAAGTTCGCCGCCGTGGCCTCAAAGGCGCCCAGAGCGTTCTTGCGGGTATAGTCCCAGCCGCGGATGGTCTCGTTCAGACGGGTGTCGCGACCGGTGGTCTCCTGCTTGAATGTCTTGAAAGTGCCGTCCTCGTTCTTCTCGTTGTACGGTGTACCATCACTGTTCAGGTAGGTCTTCGCGAACTTGCGGGACATTCCAAGGTGAGGGCCGTAGGTCGAGGAGTTGTACCACCAGTTCTGCTCACCGATACAAAGAGTCTCATCAGCCACGATAGCGAGCATGACCTCCTGGGTGACAGTGTTGTCGGCGATGAACAACTGACGGTAAGCGCCGCGTCCGTTGGCGTACTTGGTGCCAGTGTAAATGCTGTACACACCAGAATCCATCACCTTCTTAGCGGCGTCAGCGGCCAGGGCATAGAGATCGTTGGGCTTATACTGCGTGCAGCCAGTACGGGCGATGTCAAGCTGGTCGCCGGCATGGTACTTACGCCAAGCCGCCTCGAAGAGACAGATCCTGGACTTGAGGGCCATAGCCGTCCACTTGTTCACCAAAGAGGAATTCAAAGTCGCCTTGCTCTCTATGATGTTGTCGAAAGCGAAGTCAAGATCCTCGATTATATGCCCGATTATGACGTCACGGGTGTCCTGCGTGTTCATAAGGCGCTCGTCCTCAGGAGAGTTGAACACCCAGTCAATCCACGGAACAGGTCCGTACGTGACAAGTTTGTCAAAGTAGAAATAAGCGCGGAACAGACGAGCGATGCCGTTATAATTGTCACGCACCTTTTGGGAGACATTCTCGTTGACGTTTTTCTCAAGGAAGAAGTTGATGTTCCTTAGAGCGGACCAAGACCAGCTGGTGGATGAGGAGACTGTGTAGGCTCCGACCTCCATGCCACCCACCGAGTTCTTCGGACCATAGTCTGTAGTTGAATCGAGTGTGTACACTCCGGTCCTGCTCGGCAGATTCTCATAGAAACCGTACATATAGGTCTGCAAACCGCCTTCGGAAGAGAACATCATATCCACGGAAGCGGACGATTTCGGCTCCTCGTTGTAATCGCAGGATACTGAAAACGCACCGACTGCCAATGCCAAAGTAATAAAAGTCAATATCTTTTTCATAATGCCTGCATTTTTAGAAGGTTATGTTGATACCGAAGGTGTAGGTCTTCAACATCGGATAGTTGTAGGCGTCACCTGATCCGGTAGTCAAATCGGGATCGGAGTTGCCGATGTTGGAGACGTTGATATCCTTGGTAAGCTTGTAGAGAGGAGACCAGGTGAAGAGGTTCTCACCGGAGAAATAGATGCTGGCGCCCTTCATGCCGACGGCTTCCACCCAATTCTTGGGAAGTTTGTAACCCAGCTGCACGTTCTTCAGACGGCAGTAGGCGACGCTCTGCAGGTAACGGGTTGAAGCGTTGTTGGTACCCTTATAGAACGGTGCGTAATAACCCGTGTAACGAGGCAGATAGGCATTGGGATTGTCCTCAGTCCAGTAGTTGCCGAGATGCCACTTGGGAAGGTTGTTGTAAGGACGGTTGTACTGTCCCCAGAACATGGACGCCTCGTTGGAGGGGAACCAGTCCTGTTTCCCGACACCCTGGAAGAAGGCGGAAGCCCAAATCCCGTTCCAGTCAATAGAGAGGTTGAAGCTGTACATGAAGCGGGGGTCCTCGTTACCGATGATCCTACGGTCACCCGGATCGCCGACCTGGTTCTTGCCGCGGTCGATGTAGCCGTTGCCGTTGAGGTCCTCGAACTTGATGTCACCGGGATAGATGGTGTAGGACTTGGAGGTCTGCATCAGAGGGTTGTAGTACTTCTGACCGGCATCCCTAACCTTTACCATAGCGGCATCGATTTCACTCTGGGTCTGCCAGAGACCGTTGGAGGTGAAGCCCCAGAGCTCGCCCATCCTCA